>Ga0209812_10001266_pt1 | contig 18184 bp, 14 predicted proteins | sample JI71714BDNA_FD_187502 | JGI IMG/M metagenome (GOLD analysis project Ga0209812, IMG submission 187502) | Wastewater effluent complex algal communities from Wisconsin, to seasonally profile nutrient transformation and Carbon sequestration -... | ecosystem: Engineered > WWTP > Effluent > Algae...
TTGGCAACGAAGCCAATACCTGTTGGCTTTCGTCATCGGTTAATAATTGCTGTAACTGAGCGATTTGCGTTGCGGCTAATATGGGTGTGGTTAGTAAACCGCGCGCTAAATCAGCAATGTGTTGATAATCCTGCTCTTGTTGTTGAAATTGCGCATAGTCATAAAAGCGTTCAGGATCAAGTAACCGCAAGCGGGCGAAATGGCTTTGATGGCCGAGTTGATCTGGAGTGGCGGTAAGTAAAATTAATCCCGCGGTATCTTGAGCTAAATTTTCGATACGTTGGTATTCAATGCTAGGCTTTTCCGGATGCCAATGCAGATGGTGGGCCTCATCTACCACCAATAAATCCCAGTGACTGCTTACCGCTTGTTCATGCCAACTTTTCTTTTTAGCAAGGAACTCCATGCTACATAACACTAGCTGTTCCGTATCAAAAGGATTATCGGCATCTAATTGCGCTTGTTGGCAACGTTCTTCATCAAAAATGGCAAAACGCAAATTAAAGCGCCGTAACATCTCAACTAACCACTGATATTGCAGCGATTCTGGCACAACAATTAACACACGACTGGCAAGCCCTGTTAGTAACTGCTGATGAATAATCAGCCCAGCTTCAATGGTTTTACCTAACCCAACTTCATCGGCTAATAGCACTCGAGGTGCGTGGCGCTGTGCAACATCGCGTGCAATATGTAACTGATGTGGAATAAGACTAACTCTGCCCCCAACCAATCCACGCAACGGGCTTTGCTGAAGTTTTTGCTGTTGCTGCCAGCTTTGAAAACGCAACGGGAAATATTCAAAACGATCAATTTGCCCCGCAAATAATCGATCTTGCGGTTTGTTAAAGCTTAAGAAGTGATCTAAAAAAGTTTCACGTAAGACAACCGTTTCGCCGGTATCTAGCCGAATACCGTGATAGCTGAGTAATTGCTGCTGTTCTGTAATTTTTTCTACTTGCAGGGTAAAGCCTTCCGCACTTTTTACTTCATCACCAATATTAAAACTAACACGGGTTAGCGGTGCTTCTTGCTGAGAATAAAGCCGAGTTTCTCCGCTGGCGGGAAACAATAATGTAAGCATGCGGCCTTCTTGCGCGATAACCGTACCTAACCCTAAATCAGACTCCGTATCGCTGATCCAGCGTTGTCCCAATGCGAAATTCATTCTAAACCCTAACAGTCAAAAAACGGGGCGTAATGGTACAGCGAATTACGATTTGTTGCATCAGTCTCATGCAGGTTTTTCTTCCACTATATTGCACTTATGGCATACAGATAATCTGAAAATTGCAATATGCCTGTAGATAAACTGTCATCTTAATGTAGCAGTCTAGCAAAGTTGCACTATGCTCAAGAGAACACATTTTTAATGGTGATTGATGTCAAAAGCATAGCAGCAAAACGGCCAACCTCAGCTTGGCTATTCGTAATGGCAAACCTGTGGCGCTAAACAGATTTTTGCCGCGTAAAGGAGTATGTATGACACGTAAAAAATCGAAACAAAAGAAAATTTATGTTCTTGATACCAACATTCTGCTGCATGAACCTTTCGCTTTTTTAAATTTTGAAGAACATGATGTCGTGATTCCTATGACGGTGTTGGAAGAGCTCGATCATATAAAAGATCGTCATAAAGATGTCAGTCGAGATGCACGCGTCGCTATACGTGCACTCGAAGATGTTTTAAAAGATGCTAGCCCAGAGCAAATGTTACGGGGGGTAGCGCTACCTTCGCAACATGAAGAACGACCAGCTGGCCATATTTTTATCGTCAATGATCATCACTTAAAGGATGAGATCCCCGGATTACCGGGAGGCGAAAATGATCATTTGATCATCAATACCGCGTTGTATTTACAGCGTGAAAAAAGTCCTGTAAAGGTGATCTTAGTTACAAAAGACATCAATATGCGACTCAAAGCTAAAGGTGCAGGCCTTAAGCTAGTTGAAGATTACCGTACCGATCAGCTTATTGACGATGTGCGTTTTCTGTACAAAGGCTACTTTACATTTCCAGGTGAATTTTGGGCCTCGGTAGGGGAGTGCCGCAGTGTAAATGAAGGACGCGACACAGTGCATTATATTAGCCGGAAAGTACTACCTAATGCCTACATCAATGAGTTTTTGGTTGATGAAGCAGAGAGTTTTGCGGGTAAGGTGTTAGCCATAACAGATAACGAATTGAAAATAATAGACTTTGGTTATGAGCGTTTAATGCATCGTCGAGCTTGGGGTATTCATCCTAAAAACATTTACCAAGCCATGGCAATGCAAGCGCTGTTAGATCCAGAGATGGATTTGGTGATATTAACGGGGCCGGCGGGTTGCGGTAAAACGTTGATTGCCTTGGCGGCAGCCTTAGAGCTAGTCATTGAAAAGGGGTTATATGACAAAGTCATTGTGACGCGAAATACACCTGAAATTGCCGAGTCTATTGGGTTTTTACCCGGTTCTGAAGAAGAAAAAATGGCCCCATGGTTAGCTGCCATTACCGATTCTTTAGAGGTGTTGCATAAAACTGATGAACATCCTCATGCCAGTGTCAGTTACATTATGGAGAAAGCCAATATTCAGTTCAAATCGGTTAATTTTATGCGAGGACGAAGCATTCAAAATGCCATTGTCATTCTAGATGAATGTCAGAATCTCAGCGCAGCACAACTTAAGACCATCATCACCCGTTGTGGTGAAGGCACTAAGTTAATTTGCTCGGGCAATCTTTCGCAAATAGACAGTAATTATCTTACCGCTGTGACGTCAGGGTTAACCTATATAGTGGAGCGTTTTAAAAACTTTGAAGGCAGTACGACGATTAATCTAAATGGCGTTGTTCGCAGTCGATTAGCTTCTTTTGCTGAGGCAAATTTGTAACAGGAAATATTGACTATTAATTAAAAATCGCTACTTTAGCTATATAAGAATTGCTGCAAAGGACAGGGTATGCAGAACCCGGCTATTTTTGAATACCATCGTATCCGTAACCTTGCAGCAATCTTAATTTTACTATTAAGCGTCAGTGCAGCACTCATACATTTTCTATTGACCATCGATAATCGATTGATCGATACCGAACAACGTTTGCAAGCCAAAGCCCTTCAGCTCGATAATCAATTGATACCCCTTGTCAATTTCAACGCATGGATAACGCAATCAGCATCGGTTGGCATGACGCCTCAAGGTGCCTTATTACCCTTAACATTGTATAGCCATGCGGGTGAGTCGTTAGTGTTTGATGAATGGCAACAAAAGTCACCTGAAATACAAGGAGAACTCAATTGGTTGCAACAAATCGCACTGGCTTTTACCACCTTACATATTATCCAGCCGGGCATCGAGCAAATCATTTATGTTTCTGAGCACGATTTTTTGGTCGTCAGCCCAAAACCAACGGAAGCCTTCGCAATCTCTGAATTGGCGCCTTGGTTCGTAAAACGCAACTTGGCGGATTGGCAAGATGACCTCTTATTACAAAGTACCCTGCTGACGCATAACAACGTTGTGTTAAGCCGAAGAATAAAGCGAGGCGCCGAGAAAGTAGGGTATATTTTGTTTGTACTTGATGTGGCCACTTTATTGCAGCCGCTACAACAACAATCCCCTGAGGCCGATTTCTTACTACTGGATGAGTCTGGACAGCAATTAGGCGGGACTGGGCAAGCCGGTGCAATTCCTGATACGTTATTGCTTCAGGTACAACGTATCGGCCAACACCCTTTTTCATTGGTGATGTTAGCGCAACGCGAAGGCGTTTTACAGGCAGGCGGGCGTGATTTTTTGACGTATTGGCTGGGCTATTTATCTGTACTCACTGTCTTTTTGGTGTTGTGTCTATATCGACTTAAACAAAAGATCGTTGCGCCTGTAAAGCGTTTAACGATTCATGTTGAACGTATGTTACGAGAGCAAGGTGGTGTGAGACATATCCCTAGTGGTTGGGAGGAGATCTTTGATAAAATCAGTCGTTTGAAATCCTGACATCTTGGCGTCACGTGCGTCAGTAGAGAGCTTAAAGATGAAGTTTAGTCGACAACTACGCGCCACTGAGTCGCAATCAGCCATAACCTTATTGGTGAGTTCAGTGCCAGAGCTGAGTAAAGGGCGTCTGAAAGATGCCATGAATAAAGGGGCTGTTCAATTACTTGGTAAACCGATTAAACGCCTGCGACGTGCTCAGTTTATGTTAAAAGCCGGAGATACGTTGCAGTTGCATTACGATGATGATCTCCTGCAGCGCGAGTGTCCACAGCCAGAGTGTTTATTTGATGAAAGCGCCTACAGTATTTGGTACAAGCCTGCAGGTATGCTATCGCAAGGTAATGAATGGGGCGATCATCTCAGTTTACTTCGTCACGCCGAACAATACTTTACCCCACTTCGACAGGTTTATTTATTGCATCGGTTAGATCGGGAAGCCAGCGGTTTAGTCATGCTAGCACACACGAAAAAAGCGGCCGCAGCATTAAGTCAACTTATCGCGACACAGCAAATAAGTAAACACTATCAAATCACTGTAAAAGGCCAATTGAATGACACCTTGCTTAAGCAAGGTGTCATTCAATTACCGCTAGACGGAAAACCATGTGAAACGCGCTTTACGCTGAGATCATATCAGGCTGAGAAGGCATACAGCGTGCTTGATATTGCGCTAATTACTGGGCGTAAGCATCAAATAAGACGACACTTTGCCGCGATTGAACATCCAGTAATAGGTGATCCGCAATATGGTAAAGATAACAAGCATAAAAGCGGCTTAGCGCTACAAGCCGTACGTTTGCATTTTAACTGCCCCTTGCGTCGCAAACAGCAGTCATTTGAATTACCAGAGCGATTACGCTTTACGCTGAATGAAGGATCTTCAATGGCTGAACGTTTAACGTAACAAACGACAGCCATAAAAATTTCCAACGCGGTTACTCGTTAACCTTACTGCGGGATCTTCAATGGCTGATTGTTTAACGTCAGGGCCAATTCACCTAATCGACACGCATTGAGCATATCTGCGCGGACATCTTCCACTTGCCACTCGCAAGGACGAGGCTGTTCTGCGATAAAGTTGAGTTGCCAAGCGAGCGCATTACTCGGTTGACGTTCGGCTATTGACCACCCAAACCATACGGCTTCAGTTAAGGAATTAAGATCGTCCTTATGCCAATTATTACCTAACATATCCTCTACTGTTAAATGCACAGCAAGTACGGCAGCCTCAACCCCCAAAGCGGTTAATTTTTGTTGTAACAGCAATGTTGCCTGTTCTATTAATCGTTGTTCTGAATTGGCGTCAGCACAGCCAATTCCAAGCCAAAGCATTTCAGTACCACTAAAGCTGGCTTTAATCTCAGGTGTGCGCAGTTCTTGCTCAATTTGCGCGAGCAGCACAGTGACAATTTGATGCCCATAACGACGTTGTAGCGCAGCGCGATCGCGTGGGAGCATGATTAAAAGTGTTATGGATTGCTGTTGTGAAGCTGTTTTGAGTTTGTCTCTGAATTGCATCCATTGTTTGGGGGCGACATCGGGCGCCGCTAATATGGTTGCGGGCATATGTTGGCGGCGATAAAGTTGCCATACAAAAAAGGCAACAAAAATCATTAGTACGAGTAATACCTGCAACAGTAATTGTCGAGATTGCGCAGTCGCTAATTGCTGTTTTAACTGGGCGGTTACTTGATTCTGTTGCTCGGCATCAGTGACTTGATTCAAGCCTTCTTTAAGTTCCGTAAGCTGATGTTGCATCTGCGTTTTTAGTTCTAATTGATGCAACTCTGTGACTTTTTGCTGCAGCCTGTATGCGCCTTGCCAATTGCTATCTGCTGCAGCTAACGCTGCGGCACTGGTATTAAAGCGTAACTGCAAAAAGGTTGCTGCCGCACCTATTTCAGGTGCTATACCCTCTAAGAGTGTTTTGGCATCGTTATAACGCTGTTGCTCAATTAACAGTTGTACCAACGCTAGCGTAGTTTCTAACACTAATCCTCGAGAATTAAGCTGTCTGAAGTGTTGCAGGGCTTGGTGATAATAAGCCTCTGATTCAGCATAGCGCTTGCGCAATAAAGCTGCTCTTCCAAGACTGTAATAAACGGTTGCGGCGCGTGACGTGTTTTGATGTTGTTCCGCGATGGCCAAGGCTTCTTTTAAAAGTGTTTCAGCGTGATCAATTTTATCAGGATTTTCTAAGTAGCTTTCTGCGAGGTACACTAAAACATAACTGTAATTATGCGTTTTATTTAACTGTAAATAGCGTTCAGCGGCCTGATTAAAATGCTCGAGCGCATCTGAATGTTGATCTAATTTACGATGTGCCATACCCAGTCTGAAGTGAATTGATGCGATTTGTTCTTCATCCTTTAATTGGGTAGCAAGCGTAAGGCCTTGCTGCAAATGCGTAAAAGCATACTGATATTGATTATTTTGCAAGGCGATGCGACTGCTTAAAATTAAGGCATTAAGTTCGCGGGGAGCATTTTCTAATTCGCGAGCTAAAAGCAAACCGCGTTCGGCGTATTGAAAGGCCGTATTGATATTCCCTTGTAAATTGTAAGCCGAAGCGAAATTAGTCAATACGTCGTTGAAGAGTAAGCGTGAGGGCGTATCAGTTAGCGAGAGCAAAATTTGCTCCGCTTGAATGAGTTGCTGCAGTGCCATTTCAGAATCTTGGTAATAAATACCATACACTTGTGCTTTGTTAAAAAGGCTTAGTGCACGAAGATAAGGTGTTTTCGCAAGCAGTTCGGCTTTACTTACGGCATCTAACGCGGCTTCACGATTGTTTAGGGTTTGATACCCTTCAGAGATAACTAAATAATCTTCCGTTGTCAGGCTTTCTATGGCCTGCTCTTGGAGGAGATTAATTATTTCTTCTGCATTTTCTGGGCTACTGCTCACGTACTTCAAACGGTCTGTTAGCGTTTCTGCTGTAACTATCGTGCTAACAAAAAACAGTAAGGCAGTTATTATGATAAAAAAAGGACGCATAGTGTCGTGTGCTCTTATTAATATATCGCGTGGTGTTTTCCCAATGGCTACAACAAGGCAGCTCAGTTATCCGTTCTGTCTGCGATAAAATTGTGAATATTTACAGCGATTTTGTGCACCATTCTTTTTCTTGCTTCTTGGCTAGCCCAGCCAGTATGAGGCGTTATCAGTAAGTTTGGATGCTTACAGTTTAGCAAAATATCAGATGCTGGCGGTGGTTCCTGAGCTAAGACATCAAGGCCTGCCGCACCAACTTGGCGACTATGTAGCGCTGATATCAAGGCGTTAGGGTCAATTAATGCGCCACGTGCCGTGTTAATGATCATTGCCCCAGGTTTTAGCCAACTAATACGCTCGGCATTTAATAAATGAAACGTATCAGGGGTTAACGGGCAATGTAACGAAACGACATCGGCTTGTGCTAAGGCGGTTCGAAGGAGAACTCTGCCTGCCCTTGCATGTACCGCATCTGGTCGTTCGGAAATAATAACATTCATGCCAAATACCTTGGCTAATTCAGCTGTTTTTTGACCAAGTGCACCATAGCCAATAATAACCAGTGTTTTACCTGCCAGCTCCATGATGGGATAATCGAGTAAACAGAAACTTTTACTTTTTGACCAGGCGCCGTTTTGCACGGCATGATGATAATGGATCAATTGATTTGTTAGCGCCAACAGTAAAGCAAACACCTGTTGTGGTACGGCGGTCTCAGCATAGTTTTGCACATTTTTTACCACTATCCCTGCATGGTTTGCGGCAGCAATATCGACGTTATCGGTACCGGTTGCCGCAATCATAATGGCCTTTAAGCGAGGCAGTTGTTGAAGCGTTGCCGCATCGAGCACACATTTATTTACGATGGCGATGTCGGCGTGTTGTAAACGCGGCACGATATCTACTGCAGCAGTATAATCATGCAAGGTGAGATGACAATTAGGTTGTTTTAATAGTGTAATGTCAGCATCACCTAAGGTGGCTGCGTCTAAAAATACAAGTTGAAATGGCATAAATAATAACCCGCGTTTTACCGCGTTAATTGCAATAAAAATTAATTAGCTACTTTTATCACAGCTTTAGCTGAAATGCAGCTGTAAAACTGCAGCTTCTATGCGTTATCACATCAAATAAATTGTTACAAAGTTAAAATTTAGTGATATTTCCTGTTGCGCTAATGAGTGATACTCTACTGTAAAACGATCAGGGAGCTTTTTATGCATATCACAGTCACCGAGATTGAAAAGTCTTATGCTACGGTTAACGCAGTGCGCGGTGTGAGTTTTACTATAAATACCGGTGAGATTTTTGCGTTACTTGGCCCTAATGGCGCAGGGAAGTCTTCTATTATACGCATGTTAGTGGGAATGACGCGTCCAGACCGAGGCACTATAGCCATAACGCATCAGCAGGCGCATTATGATCATGTACCAAGACGTTATTTAGGCTATTTACCTGAAGATCGCGGCTTATATCCTGATAAAAGTGTGGAGAAAAATCTTCTATACTTGGCGCAGTTGCATGGGCTATCGAAAGCACAAGCCCAACTGGAAATGAACCATTGGTTAGAGATTTTTGATCTTACTGAACGGCGTAAAGAAGACTTAAAACAACTCTCAAAAGGCAATCAACAAAAAGTGCAGCTTATTGCTGCGGTAATCCACAAACCGGCCTTAGTGATATTGGATGAACCTTTTTCAGGTTTAGATCCGATTAATCAAGAAAAAGTGGTTGAGTTTCTAAAGACCCTACGTACAAAGGGCATGACCGTGATTTTGAGTGCGCACCAAATGGCCATGGTAGAAAAACTCGCCGATCGCATGTTATTGATGGCGAAAGGTCAAATGGTATTGGCCGGCACGTTATTAGATATCAAGCAACAAGCACAACCAAAACCCGTTGTTGTGATCGAAACGCAGCAAGCCGTAACCGCGGCAGAACTTGCAATATTGTTGCCTGATTACACTGTGTCGATGCAGTCAGAACACCGATTTAGCATGACGTTACCCTCAACGGCAATGTTATCAACCTGTTTGCAAACGTTGTTGCGTGAATTTACGGTGCAAAGTGTCTCTATGCAAAATCCCGATCTGCATCAATTGTACTTAACCGCCATGTCTGCGCATCAGCAAGAGGAAATAGCATGATTTCTCGGCAAAGCTTAATCGTCGCCAAATGGGAGTTTTTACGTTTTTTTAAGTGGAAACAGCAATTGATTTCCTATGTCATTATGCTTGTTATTATGGGCGTCATTTTTACTTGGCAATTCCTAGTAGATGAAAGTCGAGATGAGTATCGTATTGCGGTACCTGGGCATTTCACGATAGAAAATACCGCGCAATTTCAATTTCAACGACCCTCTGTATCGGTTGATGAGCAACTGAAGCAATTGATGACCAGTGAAACATGGCATGCCGTTGTTACAGAAGAAGAGTCTGGAATCGTAGTACACACGGCCGCCGGAAAAAAGTGGCAGCAGTTGTTAGAGCAAGCCTTAGAGCAGTATTTTCGGCAGCAATATGGTTTGGCACAAGGTTTAACGCCAGCGCAGCTTTTGCGTTTATCTGAGCCTGTATCGATAGAAATGCGTTTTTTAGATGAAGATTATAAAGGTGATGATCGGCCTGAAAAAGCGATTGCACTGGCCGTGTTATTTATGCTGCTAATTGGTCTGACTACGGCGTTTGGTCAGTTATTAATGAGCATTACGGGTGAAAAGCAACAGCGTGTTACTGAACAATTGTATGCCATTGTGACACCGCAGCAATGGATTGACGGCAAAGTACTTGGGCACAGTTTAAGCGCGATGAAAGCGATGTTTACCACCAGTTTAGTGATGTTTGTGGGGATTTTGGTGGCCGTTTTATTCTTATCAGATAAACCCCTCCCATGGCATTTAATTAATTGGGGCGTTATCGCCTGGCTGGTTCCTTTTGCCTTATTGGGTATTTTGCTGTGTGCGTGCTTTATGGCAGCGATAGCGGCGTCCATCGACGATCCCAATACCAGTGGTAAAGGGGCGGTCATGATGATCACTTGGTTGCCTTTGCTCTTTACCTATTTGGTCATAGACAGCCCCACTGGCTGGGGAATGACAGTGCTAAGTTGGTTACCAATAACATCTTTTGCTGCCATGCCGGTAAGGTTAGCAATGGTAGAGTTAGCGTGGTGGCAGCCAGTGTTATCATTGTTATTATTGGTTGCTATGGTGTATTGGATGCGTCGTGTTGCAGGGCGGATCTTTTTACGTGGTATGCAAATGTACGGGAAAGAACCCAGCTGGGCTGATATCATGCGCTGGGCGATGAGTAGAAAAATCGAGTAAAACGTCTATTCACGCGACGCTAAATTGAACTATTCAGGTTAACGTCAGCCTGAGGTGTCATAGTGTCATAGTGTCATAGTGTCATAGTGTCATAGTGTCATAGTGTCATAGTGACGGTGGGCATGTCTTATGCGTGTCGAGCACAAAGCCCATGCATAACACAGTAATAGCGCTGTGTTATGCTGCATCTTTTATGAGGTTGTTATGTTTGATTCATCCTTTCGTCAACAAGCCGCTGCTTGGCAGCAACAGTTTAGAATGCGTCAGCAAGGCAGTGTGCTCCAGCGGTTACTCGCATGGTTATTGCTAGGGGTAATCTTGTTGGTCGGTGCGTTTTTCTTACTGTTTGCGCTGGTGTTAAGCTGGGTGTTAATTCCAATTATGCTGTTTCGGCATCGTCGTCGTATGCGCCAATTCCGTCAGCACGCAGCGCATACGCAATCACATGCACAGGCTTCTGCGCGCTCAGAACAGCCCGGTGCTATAATTGAAGGTGAAGTGCTGCATAAAGAGGAACATGAGCGTCGATAGTGTTGTTAACATGACAAATGCTGAACATCATGTTCATGAGACAGCTGGCTTTGGCCTTAAGTAGGTTTGTATGCCAGCTTGGCTTTTATAAAATCACTGTGTTTTATAAATAATAAGTCTGCAACATTGCGTAGCATGGCTTCCTCATTGGGATCAACTTGTCCATCTGCATACGCTACCTGCCACAATTGCTCGAGCAGCGCGATACGCTGTTGTTCTGTTAACATCTTCAGTTTACTGGTATAGGCGTGCAAACAAGTCGCATCCGCGGCTTGCGTGGCCGCCGCGTTAAACACTATCTCAGCGTCGGTAGGGGACAATTGATACTCTTTCAACAAGTAATTTAGTACCCAATCATGCTCTTGCTCAGCAGAATTAAAGTCTGCCTCAGCCAATTGTAACATTAACACCACTGCCATAAATTGTGATTCGCTCAGCCCTACTTTACGCCAAGGTAATTCTGTCGTTCCCGAACTTGCCCACTCATTATTGGCTTTTTCTAATAGATTTTTTAAAAAATTAAACATCGTTTATCCTCGCAACTGACATACGCACACGTGGTGTACGTTATTGTTCCTCATTGGTTTTCTAAATAGTATACCCGCATAGCAACCCTGCAGATTGCTTATTTACCCTGACTTGAATTTAGTATGACCTTACCCCACAACAAGAGTTCGCGATGACTGACGTGGAGCAAACGCTTGCCGCTATTTATATTAACTATACTGGCCACACTCTTAATTGGTTTTATTATAGGAAAACCGTATTGGCGAGCTTGGCAGCGTAAGCAGTACATGGCAAAACCGTTTCCTGAAACATGGCGCCGAATTCTGAAGCAGCGGATGCCTTATTTTCGTGTTCTACCAGCCGATCTGCAGTTACAGTTAAAAAAACATATTAACGTATTTATTGCTGAAAAAACTTTTGTCGGATGTGATGGTTTGGTTGTTACCGATGAGATGCGCGTTACTATTGCGGCACAGGCGTGCTTATTACTGCTTAATCGTCCGAATTACTATTATCCTAAGCTTGAACAAATTTTGCTGTATCCCGCAGCGTTTATCGTTAATAGCCCGCAACCTGATGCAACTGGGATTGTACACGAGCAATCGAGAGTGTTATCAGGTGAGTCATGGGGGCAGGGCAAAGTCATTTTAAGTTGGGCTGATACCTTAGACGGTGCGGCGCACCCGAATGATGGTCGTAATGTGGTTATTCATGAGTTTGCCCATCAATTAGATCAGGAAAAAGGCCAAGCCACGGGTGCGCCATTCTTGGCGCGTCAAGGGGATTACCAGCAGTGGTCGACGATAATGCAAGATGCATTTTTGGTGTTACAGCAACAAGTTGCTATGGGGCAACACAGTTTAATTGATTATTATGGCGCAAGCCATCCTGCAGAATTCTTTGCAGTGATCACGGAAGTATTTTTTGAACAGCCACACCAGTTGGCCCAAATCCATCCAGAGCTGTATCACCTATTGAGTCGTTTTTATCGGCTTAATCCACTCAGTTGGTCATAAAAAGTGATCTAGCGTTAGGTTTGGTGCATACTACATTCTAATCAAGAATTGTTCTTATTTAACTATTTTTAACTCGCTGTTCTTAATAATTTTAGGATGCGTTATGTCTGACTGGATCTCTTGTGTTTTGTTTAGTAGTTCGCTGTTACTCGGCGCAGTCTTTCTCCCTTCAGCTTCTGCAGAGGAGCCTGTACCGGTGACAGTAAGTATGCCACAACAAAAAGGCCTGTCAGAACAATTACAGTTAAGTGGTAGTTTAACGGCGCAGCAAAATGCGAACTTATCGAGCCGCACTGCAGGCTTAGTGGCCGAGGTTCTCGTCGATGCTGGCGCGTCGGTGAAACAAGGCCAACCGTTATTGACTCTCGATACCGCCTTAGCTACACATCAATTAGCGCAACAGCGTGCTGCCTTGAATGCGGCAGAAGTATTAAAAAATGAGCGACAACGTTTAGTCACTGAGGCAGAGCAACTGACTGCGCAGCAACTGTTTCCGCAAACTGAGTTGGCGTTACGCCGCGCGGCCTTAGCTGAAGCTCAAGCATTGTATCAGCAGGCGCAGGCCAGTGTATTACAGCAGCAAGAAATCGTTGCGCGGCATACGTTAACGGCACCTTTTAGTGGTGTAATAGCTCGGCGTAGTACTGACGTGGGCGAGTGGGTCGCGCTAGGTACGCCTGTGCTGCAGTTAGTCAGCTTAACGCCCCTATTACTGGATGTACAAGTCCCACAAGAGTATTACGGTGCATTGGCGTCGTTACAACGTATTGAGGTAATCGCAGACAGTCTCCCAGAGCAAAAATTGACAGGCCGTTTACTGGCTATGGTGCCGGTAGGCGATAATAACGCGCGCAGTTTTTTAGCGCGGGTAGAAATTATTGATCCAAAGCACGCATTACTGCCTGGAACCTCAGCAAGTGCGCTGTTTTACTTTGAACGTGCGGAACAAAACGTGTTAGTGGTCCCCCCCGATGCGTTGTTACGTCACCCCGATGGTAATTTTAGTGTGTTTAGTGTTGTTAATAACATAGCGAATCGACACAACGTGACTATTGGGCGAAGCAGTGAGCAAGGGATTGAGATTTTATCGGGTTTACCTGCATCGCAACCGGTTGTGGTAAGAGGGAATGAGATTCTACGTGAGGGGCAAGCCGTCACGATTGTCAACAATGCCACAGATTCAGGGAGATAACCTATGCTGGAAGCAGGCATTCGCCGTGGTACTATTCTTACGGTCACGGTATTAATTATTTGTGTGTTGGGTATTGTGGCTGCGTTGCGCATACCTGTACAAATGATCCCTGATTTAGAGGTGCGTACGATCAGCGTAGTAACGGGTTGGCCGGGTGCGACGCCGCAAGATGTAGAAAAAGAGATTTTAATTGAACAAGAGCGTTACTTACGCACGCTACCGAACTTAAAACGTATGGTATCACGTGCTAGCACGGGTTCTGCGAATATTGAATTAGAGTTTCCGTTTGGCGTGGATGTAAATGAAGCGCTTATTCGAGTCAGTAATGCGTTAAGCCAAGTTTCTTCTTATCCTGAAAACGTTGATCAGCCCCGTTTGTTTAGCAGTTCCTTTTCCAATAATGCTTTTATGTATTTTCGCTTGATGCCGCTAAATGGTAATCCATTAAACCTGGATATGGACATGCTGCGCGATTATGCCGAGGATTATGTCAGGCCACAAATGGAGCGTGTGCCAGGGGTATCCGAAGTGGGCGTGAGTGGCGGCGCGGAACGCCAAATTCAAGTGCTAGTCGATCCTACGCGCTTAGCGCAGCGTGGCATCAGTCTTACTCAGGTGAGAGACGCCATTCGGGCACGTAATCGTGATAGTTCAGCAGGCGATATTGATAGTGGTAAACGGCGGTATTTACTGCGCATGGTGGGCCGCTTTGATCAATTAGATGAATTGGAAAATTTGATTATTAGCCAGCAAGGAGATAATCAAGTTCGTTTAAAAGATGTAGCGACCATTGTGTTAGATCACTTTGAAGTGCGTGAGTTGTCGTATGCTGATGGTGAGCAAACATTAAGTTTATCAGTGCGGCGTGAACCAGGTTCTAATGTGATTAACATTAAGCAGGGCATGATAGCGGTTGTCGAACAAATCAATCGGGATATGCTCAGTCAGAACGGCTTGCAGCTGATGCTGATCAGTGATGATGTGCGTTATGTTGAAGATTCTATTGCCAACGTGTGGACAAATTTAGCGTTGGGCGCCTTACTTGCTACGTTTGTGATGTACCTGTTTTTACGTTCTGGCCGGGCAACTGTTGTGGGTGTAATCGGTGTACCTATTTGTACTATCGCGGCGTTCTTAGGATTGTTAGCCTTTGGTCGTACAATCAATGTGATTTCTTTGGCTGGCGTTGCCTTTGCTATTGGCATGACGGTTGATAATACTATCGTGGTTTTAGAAAGTATCGAACAAGCTCGTCGTCGTGGCTTAGATCGGATTGAAGGGGCTATTCAAGGCGTGCGAGAAGTATGGCCAGCCGTACTCGCGTCAACCTTAACGACCGTGCTGGTATTTATGCCCATTCTATTTATTGAGCAAGAAGCTGGGCAGTTATATTCCGATATCGCGATTGCCATTGCCGCAGCGATTATTGCCTCCATGTTAGTTGCTGTGTTTGTGGTGCCCGCCGCCATTGCGCGTTTAGGTTTTGGTAAATCTTCCGTACCGTCGAGTGATACGGCGGTAAGTGAAACAACGCGCACCGGGATCGCGGGCGCAGTTGAAAAATTAATTAGCCACGCGTCACGCCGTATGTGGGTGTTAGTCATTACGGTAGTGTTAACGCTGGGGGCGGCGGGTTATTTACTCCCCCCTGCCGAGTATTTACCCGAAGGCGAAGAACCTAAAGCGTTTTCGTCGATGATAGCACCGCCAGGTTATAACCTATCTGAAATGGCCAACATCGCTGCTGAGCTAAAAGTATTTCTTACCGCTCAAGTTAATGCTGATCCGAGTTTATTTGATCGTGGGGAAACCACGATGCCGTCGTTACAATATTATTCACTCAGTGTATCAGTAGGGCGTATTCGGGTACTGAGTGAGCCAACGCGACCGGAAGATATCAGCGCCATGATGGACGCAATGACAGCATTATTTAAACAGTATCCAGGGATGCGCGCGTTTTCGGCTAGAGGATCGATTATCAGCAGTAACGACGGTGGAACGCGCGCCGTGGCGCTAGATATATCTGGGCCCGATTTAGCCAGTTTATATGCTACCGCTGACGCGGCTTATGTGGCTGCTGGACAAGTATTTGATCGGCCACAATTGAGCTCTGAACCATCATCTTTATCGCTTGATCAGCCTTTGGTGGAGATCCGACCGAATTGGCAGCGTCTAGCCGAGCTAAACTTTACGGCGGCCGACTTTGGTTTCGCCGTATCCGCACTCAGTGATGGGGCTTTCGTCGATGAGTTTTTTCTAGCGGATGATAAAGTCGATATTTTTCTGTTTAGTCAGGCTGGCGCACAGCAAAGCTTATCGCAATTGGCACAAACACCCGTACTAACACCCAGTGGCGCGGTACTCCCGTTAAATAGCTTAGCGCGCTTAGAAGAAGTTGCCGACAGTGATACCTTACGCCGCGTGGATGGCCGACGGACTGTTACTCTTTACATTGTGCCACCACGTTCTGTGGCATTGGAAACGGCAGTAGCCAAAGTGCGAGAAGAACTGGTCCCGCAATTACAGCGAGAGGGCCTTATCGCCAGTAATGTGACGTTAGATATTTCAGGTGCTTCGGATCAACTCGATGAAACCAAAGCGGCATTAGGGGGGAATTTCGCTGTAGCCATTGTTTTAATTTATTTGTTGTTAGTGGCTATCTTTACTCACTGGGGCTATCCATTATTTATTTTAGCCACGGTACCATTAGGTTTAGCGGGCGCGTTGGTAGGCTTAGCCACAATCAATGGTGTGAGCAGTTTACTAACGGTAGTGGGCATAGGCGGTTTTCATCAGCCGTTTGATATGATTACGATGCTAGGGTTTTTGATTTTGCTTGGCACCGTGGTGAATAACCCAATTTTGATCGTGGATCAAAGCCGGCGTAATTTAGCCTCTCAACAGATAACAGTGCTTGAGGCAGTGTTACAAGCGGTTGAAACTCGGCTTCGGCCTATTTTAATGTCAACGGCAACCACCATTTTTGGTTTAGCACCTCTGGTGCTGATCCCAGGAGAGGGGACAGAACTGTATCGCGGTGTTGGTATCATCGTGTTGTGTGGTTTGCTGTTCTCAACGTTAATTAGCTTAACGTTTTTGCCTGCATTACTGGTAACCGTTTTGAACTGGAAACAGCAAATTGCCAAGGTTTAATTGCCAAGGTTTAATCAGTAAAAAAAAGCATTTTCAATAATTGTGCTAATAAAATAATCGCCACCAAAGGCATTAAGAAGCGGCTATATTTAGCCGTTTCTGCTTGGTCGCGACTGCCAAATTTTTCAGCCAATTTCACTACGACAAACAGGGCAACAAACAACAAGGCCAGTATCATTACTAAATTTTGCATAAGGTACTCCATGGGTCCTAGATTGCTAGCATACGCTGTTTAAACATTTGTTTCAAAAACCCTTGCGTTGGCTGTGCGCCAAAATAGCCGCATGCTATGCTACACCCTGTTATGAGCCTAATGTCATTTGCCCTTTATAACTGAGTAAGGACTTTTCAATGTTGCTAGCTGTTGTTGCACTAATTGCTGGTTTGGCGCTATTGGTCTGGAGTGCGGATCGCTTTGTAGATGGCGCTGCTGCTACGGCAAAATATGCCGGTATGCCGCCATTATTAATTGGTATGTTAATTGTAGGTTTTGGTACTTCAGCCCCTGAAATGGTGGTGTCTGCTATGGCCGCTGCCGATGGCAATCCGGCCTTGGCGTTAGGGAATGCTTATGGTTCCAATATCACCAACATCGCTTTAATTCTGGGTTTAGTGGCGCTGTTAAGCCCTATTGCGGTACATTCTCAAGTGCTACGTAAAGAGCTTCCTATTTTAATGTTAGTGACCCTGTTTGCCGGTTGGTTGCTTTTTGATCATCAATTAAACAGTTTTGATGCGATGTGTTTGTTGGGTGTGTTTTTTGTATTAATGGGCTGGTCTGTTTGGCAAGGTATGCGCAATCCCCAAGATGCACTTGCAACAGAAATGCAGGATGAGCTAGCAGATAGTGGCAAAATGACACTTAAACAAGCGATTATTTGGCTGTTAGTCGGTTTAGTGTTACTGATTATCGCCTCACGGATGCTGGTGTATGGTGCTGTTTTTATTGCGCAGAGTTTAGGGGTAAGTGATTTAGTTATTGGGTTAACCGTTGTGGCTGTGGGCACATCGTTACCTGAATTAGCGTCTTCATTAATCGCCATTAAAAAAGGCGAACATGACATTGCCCTTGGAAATGTGATTGGTTCTAACCTATTTAATACGTTAGCGGTAGTGGGTATTGCTGCGGCTATAGAGCCGATGGCGGTAGATGCCGTAGTCTTAACTCGTGATTGGACCTTGATGGCGGTATTAACGGCTGCGGTATTTGTGATGGGCTATGGCTATAAAAAGCAAGGCCGAATTAATCGCTTAGAGGGCGCTATTTTGTTGGCCGTGTTTATTGGTTATACCGGTTACTTGATTAGTACGGTGATTAGCTAAGCCTATGACGGTTAGACCAGAGCTAGATGCTCGTTACTATCTGCAGCACTTTCAAGAATTGCTGCAGTTTGTAAAAACGCATTATGGTGCTTGTCTAACCCTCTCTGCCAGCACTTGGCTTGCCGATTTCGAACAGCTTAGCATGCCAGCGCAACAGCTGCTGGT
>Ga0209812_10001272_pt1 | contig 18103 bp, 17 predicted proteins | sample JI71714BDNA_FD_187502 | JGI IMG/M metagenome (GOLD analysis project Ga0209812, IMG submission 187502) | Wastewater effluent complex algal communities from Wisconsin, to seasonally profile nutrient transformation and Carbon sequestration -... | ecosystem: Engineered > WWTP > Effluent > Algae...
TTATCTTCTAATTCGATTTCTTTGGCAACAGACACACCATCTTTGGTGATAACAGGTGAGCCGAATGATTTGTCTAAAATTACGTTACGGCCTTTTGGACCTAAGGTAACGCGTACGGCGTTAGCCAGAATATTTACGCCTTTCAGCATTTTATTGCGAGCTTCGTCGCCAAAACGTACGTCTTTTGCAGCCATTTTATACATCCTTAAATACGGTTAATGATTACTCAGAAAAAGGGGGAATTAATCCAGAATAACACCTAAGATATTGTCTTCTTTGGTGATCACATATTCCTGACCATCAATTTTTTCAGTGCGCTCTACATAGGCACCAAACAGCACCTTGTCGCCAACTTTCACTTCTAGTGGCTTAACGTCACCGTTATCTAAGATACGACCATTGCCAACCGCAACGACTTCGCCACGAGTAGATTTCTCAGCGGAAGCACCAGTTAAGACGATGCCACCGGCTGACTTGCTTTCAGCGTCAGTACGTTTGATGATGACACGATCATGTAATGGACGAATATTCATGCTCTATCTCCTAAAGCTTATTTATGTTTTAACATGGTTGTTAAATTGCGTGCTCCCTATATGGGGCGAGCTAAAAAAAATTCCAAGGGGGCAATTTAAAAATTGTGCATTTTTCTGGGTGTCTTTATCGTAGAATGGCGTCATATCCAACGCTTAGTTGCTAAGCGCATCGCCTAAAAACAGCGTTTTAAAGCAGACAGTTTGCGTTTTAACGCATTAAAGCAGACCATACTTGCTGTTACGCCGTAAATGCAAACTACATAATTTCTGTTATTAACAGTACATCACTATACTTCTGGTTTATAGTGATGCTCTGCTTGTAACGTCACAATATTGATAGCCGCTATCAGCACCGCCAAGAGGTAATTGCAAGGTGATAAAACATGTGTTGTATCTGTTTTTTGTCTTATCGGTAACATTGAGCCTGCCCAGCGCAGCGCAGCAATCGTCGTCTAGCGATAATGCTGTACTAAACAGCCTTTTAAATACCCAGCCACAGTTTTTACCGGTTAACCAAGCCTTTGTACTCGATTATCGGCAACAAGATGATGCGCTGGTGTTAAATTGGACCATTGCTGACGGCTACTACATGTACCGAGACAAGTTTAAACTGGGTGGCGTTGCCGTTAATTTTTCGCATCCTACGTATCCAGCCAGTATCAGTATTGAAGATGAATTCTTTGGGCAATCCGACGTGTATTATCATCAATTACAACTTAAAATCCCATTATCTGACATCGACGAAGACGCCATTTTTCGAGTGCAGTTTATGGGCTGTGCCGAAGCGGGATTATGTTACCCTCCCGAGACCATCGAGATTCCACTTATACAGCCTTCAGCAAATGCAGCGGTTCCAAACAGCAATGCACACTCGGATGCCGCTGGCCAAACAGCTGATAATGCGCCGGTATCTAGCCAATTTAACCTTCTGAATAAACTGTCTGAAGGCTCGGTATTAGCCAGTTTGGGGGTGTTTTTTCTACTTGGCTTGGGTCTTGCGTTTACACCCTGTGTTTTTCCGATGTATCCCATCTTAAGCAGTATTATTGTTGGCCAAGGTCAACAACTCTCTACTAGACGCGCATTTGGTCTATCCATGTCGTATGTGCAAGGTATGGCTCTGGCCTATTCCATATTAGGGTTAATCGTTGCCAGCTTGGGGGTAAAATTTCAAGCGGCCTTACAACATCCTGCGGTATTAATTGTCGCAACCGGTATCTTTATTCTGTTGGCGTTAGCGATGTTTGGCGTCTTTAACTTCCAGTTACCTGCCCGCTGGCAAGAAAAAATTGCTGGGATAAGTAATAAACAGCAAGGAGGCTCGTTAAAAGGCGCCTTCACGATGGGCGCGCTCTCTGGTTTTATTGCCTCGCCATGCACTACTGCTCCGCTGTCTGCTGCCTTACTTTACGTGGCACAAAGCGGCGACTTACTGTTAGGCGCGGTTACCTTGTATGTGCTCAGTTTGGGCATGGGTTTACCCTTACTGCTGCTGGGTACATCTGGCGGTAAATTACTGCCCAAGGCCGGTGATTGGATGAACTCGGTAAAAGTGATTTTTGGTTTCTTATTGTTAGCCGTACCATTAATCCTACTTGATCGGTTTTTACCCTTTGCCGTTGTACTAACACTGGGCACATTGCTGATGTTGTCGTTAGTGTTTTACCTCTATCGTCTGTTATTCAGTGCTAGCAGTCTTAATGGTAGGGCCGCGCTGGCAGTGATCATTCAGGTGTTACTACTCGCCGTATTTTGGTTAAATTTATCCTATTGGCAACCAACATCCACCAGCAATGCCAACGTAAACGTAACAAGCGCAGACAATGTTAATGCCTTAGGCTTTATCGAAATAAAAACAGCTGAAGAATTGGCTGAACAATTAGCACTCGCAAAGGCCGCTAACCAATTTACAATGGTTGATCTTTATGCTGAATGGTGTGTAGCGTGTAAGGAATTCGAGCAATTAACGTTCCCAAGACCCGAAGTTACCGTGCTGACTTCGCAGATGCGTTTAATTAAAATCGATGTGACTAAAATGACACGCAGTGATGCGGCATTGCTGGATAGCTATCAAGTGCTAGGCTTGCCAACCTTGCTATTTTTTGCGCCCGATGGTACCGAATTGACGCAAAGCCGAGTAACCGGTTTTATGAATGCCAGTGCGTTCGCTAACCATTTGTCAGCGATATTACCTTAACCCCCCTTGTACATGGCAGAGCAACGTCAGTTCTGCCATGTAATCCACCGCCAGCTTATTTAACAGGATCTCACTGAGCCACGAGAACGCGCAAAAACAGTGTTTTCGTGTTATCGATATTTCCTGCCTGTTCAGCGCTTTTAGCCTAGTAGTTGGCACTTTTTTTCTAATTTAGTGTCGAACCATACAATTATGCTCACAAAAACAGCAAATTAATACCATCTAGACGGCTACTGGCTGATAAGACCAGTATTTTGCTGCCATTTGCTGCGATTTCACTATAATAAGGCGCAGATCTGCATGCTGACCTGCAAAACAGTTTGCCATTTTTGTTGAAACTACTGTTTTTTATGATTAGCCCTTATATAGTATTGCGCAGAGCATTAAACCGATAACGCACGTTCTCACTTTAGGAAGAATATGGCCGCCACTTTACGCATCTTACTGCTCAACGGGCCCAATTTAAATATGTTGGGGATCCGGGAGCCTGCTACCTATGGTGCAGCGACCTTACAGGATATCGTCCATACGTTAGAGGCTCAAGCTCAGCAGTTAGGGGTAACACTCACGTCGTTTCAATCTAATGCCGAGCATATGTTGATTGATACCATTCAGCAGAACTATCAACAACAAGACTTTATTATTATTAATCCGGGCGCTTTTACGCATACCAGTATTGCCTTAAGAGACGCTTTACTCTCGGTCAATATCCCATTTATTGAAGTCCATTTATCTAACGTACACGCACGGGAAAGTTTCCGCCATCATTCTTATTTATCTGATATTGCTAAAGGTGTTATTTGCGGTCTTGGCGCTAAAGGCTATCACTACGCATTAGACGCAGCAGTATCGTTCTTACAATCACACAACCAAAATTAACTCAATCAGGCGACAGACATGGATATTAGAAAAATTAAAAAATTAATTGAATTGCTCGAAGAATCTGGCATTTCTGAATTAGAAATCACCGAAGGTGAAGAATCGGTACGTATCAGCCGTAATGGCCCAGCACAACATTACGCACCCCAGCCAATGCATTACGCACCTGCACCTGCGCCTGCGCCTGTCCCAGCGGCTGCACCTGTTGCCGCAGCACCCGCAGTTGCTGCGGCTCCTGCTGTCTCTGGCCAAACAGTTAAATCACCTATGGTCGGTTCATTCTATCGCGCGGCATCACCTACCTCGAAAAACTTTGTAGAAGTGGGTCAGAGTGTCAAAGTGGGCGACACGCTATGCATCGTTGAAGCAATGAAGATGATGAACCAGATCCAGTCTGATAAAGCTGGTGTGGTAAAAGAAATCTTGGTTGAAAACGGTGAGCCGGTTGAATTTGATCAACCCCTCTTTATTATTGAATAACGCAAAAGGCTGACTGATGCTAGAAAAAGTACTGATAGCCAACCGCGGCGAAATTGCTTTGCGTATTCTACGCGCCTGCAAAGAGCTCGGGATCAAAACGGTGGCAGTGCATTCCACTGTCGACCGTAACTTAAAGCACGTGCTGCTGGCCGACGAAACCATTTGTATCGGCCCTGCGCCGTCACCACAAAGCTATTTAAATATCCCTGCTTTGATTGCTGCTGCTGAAGTCACTAATGCGCAAGCCATTCACCCTGGCTATGGCTTTTTAGCCGAACGGGCAGATTTCGCGCAACAAGTTGAAGAAAGCGGTTTAGTCTTTATTGGCCCCCACCCTGATTCTATTCGTTTGATGGGCGATAAAGTCTCGGCCATTGAAGCAATGAAAAAAGCTGGCGTGCCTTGTGTACCAGGTTCAGATGGTGCCGTTGGGGATGATCCTGCCACGAATATGAAGATTGCCAAACGTATCGGCTATCCAATTATTGTTAAAGCGGCGGGCGGCGGCGGTGGCCGCGGAATGCGTGTGGTGCGCTCAGAGGAAGAACTGGTTAGTTCTATCGAAATGACCAAAGCCGAAGCTAAAGCGGCCTTTGGTAATGATATGGTGTACATGGAAAAATTCCTTGAAAACCCACGCCATATTGAAATCCAAGTATTAGCCGATGGCCAAGGCAATGCCATTCACCTTGGTGAACGTGATTGCTCAATGCAGCGGCGCCATCAAAAAGTGGTCGAAGAAGCACCCGCACCTGGAATAACCCCTGAGCTGCGTGCCTTTATCGGTGGTCGCTGTGTTGATGCGTGTAAAGTGATGAATTATCGCGGTGCAGGTACTTTTGAGTTTCTGTTTGAAAACGGTGAGTTTTTCTTTATTGAGATGAATACCCGTATTCAGGTAGAACATCCGGTAACCGAAATGATCACCGGCGTAGACTTAATTAAAGAACAATTGCGCATTGCTTCTGGTATGCCAATGACGATTAAGCAAGAAGATATCGTGATCCGTGGTCATGCCGTGGAGTGTCGTATCAATGCCGAAGATCCGGTAAGTTTTATCCCCTCACCTGGCAAGATCACTCGGTTCCACCCACCCGGCGGCAATGGCATTCGCTGGGATTCGCATATTTATGCCGATTATACCGTACCGCCAAACTATGATTCTATGGTCGGCAAATTGATTACTTACGGTGAAAATCGCGAAATTGCGATTGCCAGAATGCGTAACGCGCTTGATGAGTTATTGGTAGATGGCATTAAAACCAATATTCCGCTACACAAAGACATTATGCGCGATGCCGGTTTTTGTAAAGGCGGCACCAATATCCATTATCTGGAAAAGAAACTGGGCATTAAGTAATACCCTGCGCACGCTACACAGGATAAAAAGGACCATTTTGGTCCTTTTTTATTTCGCTCAACGTTATCACAGCGCTATAATATCGGCCCTTTATCAGCAAGCCGAGATTGCCATGCCCTGGATCCAACTACGCGTTACCACTACCGAGAAAAAAGCTGAGCAAGTTAGCGATATGCTAATGAGCTGGGGCGCTCAGGCTGTAACCTTTTTGGATGCCAAAGATACGCCGATTTATGAGCCGATGCCCGGGGAAATCCTCTATTGGGAAAATACCGTGGTGATGGGCCTGTTTGATGCTGAACACCCGATGCAAAAAGTCATTAAGCAGCTTGAAGGGGCAGCGCTGTTTAAAGACGGCCTCACATATAAACTAGAGCAGTTGGAAGATAAAGATTGGGAACGTGAATGGATGGACAACTTTCATCCTATCAAATTTGGCGAGCGTCTTTGGGTTTGCCCAAGCTGGCGGGATATCCCAGAACCAACTGCTGTGAACGTTTTGCTAGATCCTGGTCTAGCCTTTGGCACAGGTACCCATCCAACCACCGCGTTATGTATGCAATGGCTAGATGCGCATATCAGCCCAGGGCAAACCGTCGTCGACTTTGGTTGTGGCTCGGGCATACTGGGTATCGCGGCATTAAAGCTGGGGGCCAGCCGCGTCATTGGTATAGATATCGATCCTCAGGCTATTATGGCCTCAAAGGCCAACGCTGAACGTAATAGCGTTGCCGGGCAAATTGAACTGTACTTACCTAAAGATCAACCTAGCCTGCAAGCCGATGTCGTTGTCGCCAATATCCTCGCCGGTCCGTTAGCCGAGTTAGCAAGTATTATCAGTGCTTATGTGAAACCCGGCGGTTTGCTGGCACTCTCAGGTATTTTACAAAGTCAGGCCCAAAGCGTTATCGCCGCGTATGCAAACGAGTTTGTCTTTGATGCCATAGCTGAACAAGACGAATGGGTGCGTTTAAGCGCTAGAAAAAACGCCTAATTCAGCCACTATTCATCCATAATACAAACTCACAATCGCGCTTGTTGCTGGTGATAAAAACAACAGCAACACAATTATCTTTTTGTGACAGCCAGTATTTTCGCGAGTGAAAGCGGTAGAAAATGCATCTTTTCAGCCTTTTAGGGAATGTCAATCCCTGAAAGGCCAAAAAAAAGCAAATTTTGTTTAAATAATAGCCTTTGCTTTAGTGGCAAAAATCCGTAAACTTAGCGCCCCTTAAGGGTAGAGCCTCGGATTCAGTGGTGCGCATAGGTCCATATCAGTTAGCGAACAAGGTTATTTGTGCTCCGATGGCTGGAGTCACTGATCACACTTTCAGGGAGCTTTGTCGGCGATTTGGTGCTGCTTTAGCTGTATCTGAAATGCTGTCGAGCAATCCACTGGTCTGGCAGAGCGAAAAGTCACAGAATCGGATGGGGCATCGTCACGAGTCAGGCATTCGCTCAGTACAAATTGCGGGCAGTGATCCTGAACAAATGGCCGACGCAGCTCGGCATAATGTCGACATAGGCGCCGACATTATTGACATTAATATGGGTTGCCCAGCAAAAAAAGTGAACAAAAAGCTAGCAGGTTCGGCGTTATTACAATACCCCGAATTAGTGCAGCAAATTGTGAGCGCGGTTGTTAAGGCGGTTAATGTGCCGGTTACCTTAAAAATTCGCACTGGCTGGGATACCGAAAACCGCAATGGCGCACTCATTGCGCGAATAGCAGAAGATAACGGCATACAAGCGTTAGCAGTACATGGTCGTACTAAAGCCTGTATGTATAAAGGAGAAGCCGAGTACGACACTATTGCCGCCATTAAGCGGCAGGTAACGATACCGGTCATTGCCAATGGTGATATTACTTCACCGGAAAAAGCGCAATTCGTGCTCGACTACACCGGTGCCGACGCCATTATGATTGGTCGTGCAGCACAAGGTCGGCCATGGATTTTCCGAGAAGTAGCGCACTATTTGGCAACAGGGGAGAAACTGGCTGCGCCTGCCATACGCGAGGTGCAGCAAATAATGCTGGAGCATGTTCAAGGTCTGCATCAGCTCTATGGAGAGCACGCTGGTGCCCGTATCGCCCGTAAACATGTGGGTTGGTACCTGGCAGAACATGATGCAGCAGGACTATTTCGCAGTGAATTCAATGGTATTGAGGATGCAAGTCAGCAGCTCAATACATTAAATGACTATTTTCATAAACTAGCAGCAACCTAACGTAAAAGAGAAAAGCAATGTTTAATTCGAACGTTACTTCGCCATTTATCACTAACGCCCATGTTCAGACTCAAGAGAAGCCACAAGCTTTATCTAACGCCGTCCAAAAAGCCGTTGCTAATTACTTGCAACAGCTGAACGGCCAAGACGTGAACGATTTATACGAGTTGGTATTATCCGAATTAGAGCGGCCGTTACTGGAAGAAGTTATGAAGTACACTCGCGGTAACCAAACCCGTGCCGCCAACTTAATGGGTATCAACCGCGGTACGCTGCGTAAGAAATTAAAGCAATACGGCATGTCGTAATGCCCCCGCAGGGTTCCGCCCTGCACCAAAGCACCTTCGGGTGCTTTTTTATTGACCTTTTTCTTTTGGCTACAACGAGATAAACCTGATGAGCACACTCCGCCCTGTTCGCCGCGCCTTGTTAAGCGTCTCCGATAAAACCGGTATTGTTGAATTTGCCCACGCCCTTCATGCTATGCAGGTAGAAATTTTATCTACCGGCGGTACCGCCAAACTGCTCGCGGCGCAAGGTATCAAGGTTATTGAGGTATCTGATTATACTGGCCACCCAGAAATTATGGATGGTCGTGTGAAAACCTTACACCCTAAAATCCATGGTGGTATTTTAGCAAGACGTGGCACAGATGAAGCCGTTATGGCTGCCAATAATATTGGTCCAATCGATCTCGTGGTCGTTAACCTTTATCCGTTCGCCAACACCGTTGCAAACGCTGATTGTACGCTTGCAGACGCAGTTGAAAACATCGATATTGGTGGCCCAACCATGGTTCGCGCAGCGGCGAAAAACCATCAGGATGTGACCATTGTGGTTAATGCCAACGATTATGCTACTGTACTTGCCGAAATGCAGGCCAATCAGGGTGCAACCACGCAGGCTACCCGCTTTAGCTTAGCCATCAGCGCCTTTGAACATACCGCGCAATATGATGGCATGATTGCCAACTACTTTGGCACGATGCTGTCAGCTTACGGCCAAGAGAACGAGGCGGCCACTAAGTTTCCACGTACTTTTAATAGCCAGTTTGTAAAAAAACAAGACTTACGCTATGGCGAGAACAGCCATCAGCAAGCGGCGTTTTATGTCGATGCCAATGCGACTGAAGCGTCCGTTTCCTCCGCGACACAATTACAGGGTAAAGCCCTGTCATACAATAATATTGCTGATACCGATGCAGCGTTAGAGTGTGTTAAAGAATTCGCCGAGCCAGCCTGTGTTATCGTGAAACATGCCAACCCATGTGGCGTAGCCATTGGCGACAACATTCTAACGGCCTATAACCGCGCCTACAGCACCGATCCAACTTCAGCCTTTGGCGGTATTATTGCCTTCAACCGCGAGCTGGACGAGGCGACAGCGCAAGAAATCGTGAGCCGTCAGTTTGTAGAAGTCATTATCGCGCCACGCGCCACGGAAGCGGCAATAGCTGTGGTTGGCAGTAAGCCTAATGTGCGTTTGTTAGTATGTGGTGACTTTACTGCCGCAGCGCCTGCACTGGATATTAAGCAGGTCAATGGCGGTATCTTGTTGCAAGATCGCGATCAAGCGCAAATTAATGCCGCTGATTTAAAAGTGGTCACCAAGCGCCAGCCAACTGAGCAAGAGCTAAAAGATTTACTGTTCTGCTGGAAAGTGGCGAAGTTTGTGAAATCGAATGCCATTGTGTATGTGAAAGATAGCATGACCATTGGTGTCGGTGCTGGCCAAATGAGCCGTGTGTATAGCGCGAAAATTGCCAGCATTAAAGCCGCTGATGAGAATCTGGACGTTAAAGGTTCAGTGATGGCCTCTGATGCCTTCTTCCCGTTCCGAGATGGTATTGACGCGGCTGCCGCTGCCGGTATTACTGCGGTGATCCAGCCAGGGGGTTCTATGCGTGATGCTGAGGTGATTGCTGCTGCCGATGAGCATGGTATGGCAATGGTATTTACCGGTGTAAGACACTTTAGGCATTAATCTAAAGCCTGTCTCGCTAGGTTTTAATGCAATTAACCACGCTAAACACAAGGTCGCCACATTGGCGGCCTTTTTTATCACATAAACTTTACGGGCACCGACCATTGAATAAGCCCATTTACTGCTGCAGGATCGTTGCTGCCTATACTCGGTGTAACACATCCAGTTAATGTCGTATTAAGCTGCAAACAGGTGAGTGAGGCCTTACGTACCTTTAATAATGGCTCTCGCAATGGCGATTGCGCGCTCACAATAAGGCTGATCAATTGCGATAAGTCAGGCTCATGCCCAACAAAAAGGCTGTGTGCTGGCAAGTGGGGAATAAGATATTGCAGCGCCTCAAGCGCATGTCGCGGCGGCGTATTAAGCGCTAGCCAATCCACCTCTTTAGCAGAGGTTAACTTCGCTTGCTCACACACAATGGCAGCTGTTTCGCTTGCCCTTGGATAGGGGCTAGTAAAAACACGCTGCGGTGAAATGTCGTGGCGTACCATAAATTGCCCTACCTTTGCCGCTTGCTGTTTGCCTTTTTCAATTAAGCAGCGCGCACGATCGTCCTGATCTGGCAATATCACCTCAGCCGTAGCATGGCGTAAAAAGTAAAGTGTGCTCATAGGGTATCCAAATTAATCTGCGGTTCTTTTGTAATGCGCATCACCAACAAATGTTAGCACTACTGTAAGAACACACTTCCACGGGGCACGGCTGGCCCCGATCATGTTAAGTTCTGCGTTAAAAACGGTACTGTAGGCCCAAGGTCATCAGAGAAACATCCGATTTAAACAGCCCTTCGTCTTCCTCTTCCAGTTTAGGTAACCGAGTATATTCTGCCACAACGCTCAAACTGTTAGTGAGGTTAAGTGCAACACCTGCACCATATTGCACCCCTTTTTCAGTGTTAGTTTCACGACCGTCAGCCCCTAACACCTCATAAGCTAGCGCATAACGCGTTTCACCGTATCCCGCGGTGCCAAACACCGACAACGTTTGGCCTAGATGAAGGGTGCCTTTTGCAACCAATGCCATATGTCGGTCTAGTTCAAATCGTGCCGCATCCAAACCACTGAACAGATCCTCATCCTCAATACCTTGTGCAAAACGCGCTTCGATACCTAGAAAAGGGCTCAATTGATAGCCCAGATTCACCCCAACTAAGCCAAACTTGGCATTTGCATTACCAAAATCCGATTCCAAGTCGATTTTTTGCTGACCATAATGTGCACCAAGATACAATCCCGTGTCTGATCCCGTGTCTGCCGCTTGCGCCAAAACCGTATTGGCAGATAACGCCGCAAAAGCAGCTAGGGTAGCAACTAATTTCAACATAAAGATCCCTCGCGTTCTTCGTTAATGTCAGCACGAGGTATAACAGGGTGCGGATGAATCTATCATTAACCCGCACTATTTACAGGCAAATGCACAGATAACATTTTAGGTTATCATCGGGTGTTGTCTCGCAACGTTGCTGTTTATCTGGAAAAACTGCCGCTAAAGCTTTACTTTTTCTGCCTAAACGCTACAATACGCGCCGCTCTTTTGAATGTTATTTATACAGCTCTTTCCAAAATAAGGTAATCGTTATGCATCCGATGTTAAACATCGCTATTCGTGCTGCCCGTAGTGCGGGTAATGTTATTGCACGTGCTTGTGGCCAGCTAGACATGGTTCAAAAAATGCCAAAAGGAACGAATGATTTCGTGACTAATGTCGACCGCGAAGCTGAACAAGCTATCGTTGCGGTGTTAAAAAAATCTTTCCCAACTCATGGTATCGTGGGCGAAGAGCATGGCGATTACGGCAACAACGACAGTGAGTTTCAATGGATCATCGATCCATTAGATGGCACTGCCAACTTCATCAAAGGCATTCCGCATTTTGCAGTCTCCATCGCCTTAAAACACAATGGCAAATTAGACCAAGCAGTGATTTTTGATCCTTTGCGCGGTGAATTATTTACGGCTTCTCGTGGTCGTGGCGCACAGTTAAATGGCACCCGGATCCGCGTAAGTAACTTGCCCGATATGCAAGGCAGCATCTTAGCAACCGGTTTTCCTTTTAAAGCGAAACACCACTTAGACAGTTACAGCAATATTTTTAATGCCTTCTTTGCTGATTGTGCAGATATGCGCCGTACTGGCTCAGCTGCATTAGATTTAGCCTATGTTGCCGCAGGCCGCTTTGATGGCTTTTGGGAAATTGGCTTAAAACCTTGGGATATCGCAGCAGGCGAGCTGATTGTGCGCGAAGCAGGTGGCATGGTATGCGACTTTGCCGGAGGCAATAATCATATGAAGAGCGGTAATACTGTGGCTGCCAGCCCCAAAGTGTTACAAGCGATGGTAAAAGGCATGCGTCCACACTTGTCAGAAACCTTAGCGAAATAATACCTTGCTACGCTGCACGCTTGGCGGCACCTAGTGTGCCGCCCAACGTCAATATCCGCACTGTAAATCCGACGACTGTCGGATTTTTTTTATCGACCTGACCAACACGAGGTAACTATGCAAGAACAACTCGCACAACTTGATGCCTGGACAGCCGAATACAGTCATTTGGCCATGTGGCTTGGTTTAACCGTACTGCTGTGCTTGTCTTGGTGCGCTAACTTTGTGGTGAAACACATTTTACTGCGTGGCGTCTTGCGGCTGCTTAATTTAGAACGAAAACAATGTGAGCAACGAGGGTTTGATCTCCGTTTTATTGCGCGTTTGTCGAATGTCGTCCCAGCACTTGTCATTTCAACGCTGGTCCACAAAGTCCCCTTACTCCCCGACTTAGTAGTGCAAGTCACCGTGAATGTGACAAATGCTTTCGTAGTATTAACGATTGCCATCGCCCTGAGTAATTTGCTGTCATTAATTAATAATTTGTACTCTCGTCGGCCTGATGCCCGCAATAAACCGATTAAAGGCTATATTCAACTGGCCACTATCGTAATTTATGCGATCGCTGTTATTTTGATGATTGCAGCCCTATTCGATCGTTCTCCGCTTATCTTGTTATCTGGTTTGGGCGCGATGGCCGCCGTTTTAATGCTCATTTTTCAAGATACCATTTTATCCTTAGTCGCCAGTGTACAAATTTCTTCAAACGATATCATTCGTGTCGGGGATTGGGTTGAAATGCCCCAACTGAGCGCCGATGGGGATGTTATTGATATTGCGTTGCATACTGTCAAAATTCAAAACTGGGACCGCACAATAACCACCATCCCCACCCGCCGTTTTATGACAGACCCCTTTAAAAACTGGCGTGGTATGCAGGAATCAGGTGGCAGACGCATTAAACGAAGCATTATGCTTGATCAACAAAGTATTCACTTTCTAGGCAAACCAGAAATTGAACAACTAAGCCGTTTTAGTTTGCTACAACAGTATTTGCGCGAAAAACAACATGAGATTGATACATGGAACGCGCAATTAGCTGAACAAGGCAAGGAACCTGTTAACACTCGGCGTATTACTAATATTGGCAGTTTTCGGGCTTATGTGGTGCAGTATTTAAAAAACCATTCGGGTATTCACCAAGATATGACGCTGATTGTGCGGCAGCTCTCGCCCAGTGCTGAAGGGCTCCCCCTAGAAATTTATTGTTTTACCAATACCACCGCCTGGGTGGCTTACGAGGGGTTACAATCGGATATTTTTGATCACTTATTCGCAATTTTACCTGAATTTGGCTTACGGGTTTATCAACAACCTAGTGGGCTGGATGTAAGAGCGTTAAACCGCCCCGCTCTTAATCATCCCACAGTATCAGAATAGCGTTATTCGGGTGTGATGACCGGCAGATTGCGTGCAGTCCATTCCCGGTATCCCCCGATTAAACTAAATACGCGTTGATAGCCCATTTGCTGCAATGTCTGAGCGGATAAAGCAGAACGAAAACCCCCACCGCAATACAGCACTATTTTTTGCTTTTTATCTGGGACAGTTTGCTCAATATCGCGCTCAATAATGCCTTTACCCAAGTGCATTGCTTCGGGTAAATGGCCACCTAACCATTCATGATCTTCTCGAATATCAAGCAGCACATAAGGTTCATTATGCTGCTGCATTTCATCAATAGTCATTTCATTGATCTGGCTTTTAGCCGCGTTTACTAGGGCAATAAAACCCGGTGCATGCTGTTTACTCATGTCTTTTCCTATAAAAAATGCCAGTCGATGACTGGCATTTTTAACACACTTTACAGGTAATTACACGTTATACCTAGTCACCTTTACCGGTGATTAGAGCAAAGGTTCGGTGCCTTCGCCTTCTTTCTCTGGTGGCGGTGGTGGCAACATATCTTCGCGATTAAGGCCAAGCTGTACCGCAATACCACTGGCAACAAAAATTGAAGAGTAGGTTCCCACGGCAATGCCGAACAACAACGCAGTAGCAAAGTTATGGATTAAGGCGCCGCCCATGTAAAACAACACGATTAATACAATAATCGTGGTAAGTGATGTAACGACAGTACGATTTAACGTAGAGGTTACTGCATCATTGACCGTTTCAGCGGCAGTCGCATCGCGCAGTTTACGAAAACTTTCGCGGATCCGGTCAAATACAACGATAGTATCGTTAATCGAATAACCAATCAGCGCTAAAATTGCCGCCAATACCGTCAAGTCAAATTCCAGCTGTAGCAGCGAGAACAAGCCCAAGGTAATAATGACATCGTGCCCTAATGCCAATACTGCGCCCACAGAAAGCCGCCATTCAAAACGCATACCCACGTACAGTAAGATGCCAATTAATGCCGCCAACATGGCCAAACCGCCCTGCTCCTTCAGTTCATCCCCAACAGAAGGGCCAACAAATTCCACACGACGCATTTCAACCGCAGTCTCTGATGTTTCTGACAACGCGGCTAAAATTTCATTGGAAATACGGCTTTGTTCTACGCCTTCTCGCGGCGAAATTCGAATAGCCACATCTTGGCTTGAACCAAAATATTGAACTACCGCATCAGGATAACCGCGCTCGGCTAGCACCGCCCGCACTTGGGTTAGATCAGCATTTTCGGCAAATCCAACCTCAATGACAGTTCCCCCGGTGAAGTCTAAGCCCCAGTTAATCCCTTTGGTAAATAATAATCCTAATGAGCCCAGTACTAACAACGCCGATAGCATTAACGCTGGCCATTTGTAGCGCATAAAATTAATAGAATCAGTAAAACGGAATATTCTCACTGTTTAGCTCCTTACATTGGCAGCGACTGAACGCGACGGCCGCCCCAGATTAGGTTAACCAGTAAGCGGGTACCCACTACTGAGGTAAAAATAGACGTTAAAATACCAATCGCTAAGGTTATCGCAAAGCCTTTTACCGGACCGGTACCAATACCAAAGAGTATCAACGCAACCAATAGGGTCGTAACGTTAGAGTCGGCAATGGTAGCAAAAGCACGATCATAGCCTTGATGAATGGCCTGCTGCACCGATCGGCCATCAGCCAATTCTTCGCGGATCCGCTCAAAAATAAGCACATTGGCATCAACCGCCATACCTACCGTTAACACAATACCTGCCATACCCGGCAAGGTCAGCGTAGCCCCTGGGATCATTGACATAATACCAACAATCAAAATTAAGTTGGCCACTAGCGCAAGGTTAGCAATAACACCAAACGCGCGGTAGTAAATCACCATAAAGATCAGCACTACCACCATGCCCCACATAATAGCAGTCATACCTAAATCGATATTTTCCTGCCCTAAGCTTGGACCAATGGTACGTTCTTCAATAATTTGGGTGGGCGCAATTAATGCACCCGCACGCAATAACAGTGCTAAGTTTTGTGCCTCTGCCGGGTTACCGATACCGGTGATCCGGAAACTACGCCCTAAACGTGCTTGAATCGTAGCCGCGTTAATCACTTCTTCTTGTTTGATTAACACTGGCGTTCCGTCTGCTTGTAACTCCTCGCCGGGTTTATACTCAATAAACACCGTCGCCATACGCCGACCAATGGAATCCCGCGTGGCCACTGACAGAAGATTACCGCCTTGTGCATCAAGTGAAATATTTACCTGCGGCTGGCTGTATTCATCATAACTCGAACTGGCGTTGGTTATATGCTCACCGGTCAGCATAACCCGGTTTTCCAGTAAATATGGCTGACCATTACGATCGGTATATAACGACGAACCTGGCGGTAAACGACCGTTTAAGGCCGCCGCTAAATCACCTTGCTCATCAACTAAGCGAAACTCTAGGGTTGCCGTAGCGCCTAAAATTTCTTTCGCTTGTGCCGGATCTTGTACACCAGGTAATTGCACAATAATACGATCAGCGCCTTGGCGCTGCACCAAAGGTTCAGCAACACCAATCTCATTTACCCGATTACGAATAATGGTAATGTTTTGTTCCAGCGCGTATTCCCGAATTTCACGAATACGGTTTTCACTTAAACTTACGTTTAAACTAAACTCTGCAGCGCCATCGGTAAAAACATACTCTCGATCCAGCTTACTTAGCGCAGTACGAGCTGCTAACACGTCTTCGGCAGAGCGTAATAAAATTTGCACTTGACCGCGTTCAACGTCCGCCGATACTGAGCGATACCGCACCCGGGCCTCACGTAAATCGGCACGAAATGCTTGTGTCAGATCGTTAATATTTTTATCTAAGGCCGCTTTCATATCTACGGCCATTAAAAAATGCACACCACCCCGTAAGTCTAAGCCTAATTTCATAGGGCTAGCACCGATAGCCGCTAACCAAGCCGGTGTGGTGGGAACTAAGTTTAACGCTGAAACATAGTTCACGTTTCCGAGAAAATCGGTGGCAACTTGGCGTCCACGCAGCTGATCTTCAGCCGATTGAAAACGCACTAATACCTGACCATTTTCTAACGTAACCGCTTTAGGCGTGATACCCGACGCGGTTAAGCGTTCTTCTAACTGTTGTCGCGTAGTTTCCGACACCACACCCCCGCGCGTTGCGTTGATGTTTAATGCCGGATCCTCCGGATATAAATTGGGCATGGCATACACTAATGCCAGCAGCAGTACCCCGATAACAACAAGGTAGCGCCAAAGCGGATTTTGGTTTAACACAAAAACATCCTTTCGATAAAAGCGCCGCTTATAACGACTTTAAGGTACCTTTTGGCAACACAGCACTGACAGCAGACTTCTGCACAGTGACTTCTGTTGTGTCGTTTAACGCAACCACGATAAAGTCTTTGTCTTCAGCAATTTTGCTAATGCGCCCAACAATTCCGCCTTGCGTTAATACTTCGTCGCCTTTGCCTAAAGCACTCATTAAATTACGGTGTTCTTTTACGCGTTTTGCTTGCGGACGGTAAATTAAAAAATAAAAAATTAAACCAAACGCCAGCAACATGATAATTAAATCCCAACCGCCACCTTGTGGTGCAGCAGCAGTGTCAGCGTAAGCTTGGCTAATAAATAAACTCATAAAAATCCCCTCAATTGTTTGAAAACGTTATTCTGTTGTTATTGGTGCATCCAGTGCAGGCACTGGCATACCCCGTTTGGCATAAAAGGTGGTAACAAAGTCGTCCAAGTTACCAGCGGCGATGGCTGCACGCAATCCCTGCATTAATTTCTGATAGTGATGCAGATTATGAATGGTATTCAACCTTGCGCCAAGAATTTCATTACAGCGGTCTAAATGGTGTAGATACGCTCTGGTATAGTTTGTACAGGTGTAACAATCACATTCGCTATCGAGCGGCGATATATCGTCTTTATGCTTAGCATTGCGGATTTTAATCACGCCATCAGACACAAATAAGTGACCATTACGGGCATTGCGGGTTGGCATCACACAATCGAACATATCTACGCCACGACGCACTGCCTCAACTAAATCTTCTGGCTTACCCACCCCCATTAAATAACGTGGTTTATGTGCCGGCATTTTATCGGTGGTATGGTTTAAGATATTGATCATATCTGCTTTAGGTTCGCCTACCGACAGACCACCTATGGCATAACCATCAAAACCAATGTCTTCTAATCCTTGCAATGAAATATCACGCAAATGCGGATACATTCCGCCTTGGATGATCCCAAACAAGGCGGAAGGATTATCACCATGCGCCTCTTTAGAGCGTTTGGCCCAACGCAAAGATAATTCCATCGATTTTCGCGCTTGCGGTTCAGTGGCTGGATACGGGGTGCATTCGTCGAAGATCATCACAATGTCAGAACCCAAATCGCGCTGAACTTGCATCGAGCGCTCGGGCGTGAGCATTATTTTTTCGCCATTAAGCGGCGAACGAAACTTTACGCCTTCTTCAGTGATCTTGCGCAATTCACCCAAGCTAAACACCTGAAAGCCACCCGAATCCGTTAAGATGGGTTTGTGCCAGTGCATAAAGTCGTGCAAATCGCCATGCTTACGGATGATCTCCGTACCGGGACGTAACATTAAATGAAAGGTGTTACCTAAACAAATTTGCGCTCCAGTGGCCGCTAACTCTT
>Ga0209812_10001274_pt1 | contig 18087 bp, 15 predicted proteins | sample JI71714BDNA_FD_187502 | JGI IMG/M metagenome (GOLD analysis project Ga0209812, IMG submission 187502) | Wastewater effluent complex algal communities from Wisconsin, to seasonally profile nutrient transformation and Carbon sequestration -... | ecosystem: Engineered > WWTP > Effluent > Algae...
CAGCTCGAAATAAAGTAATTACTCCATTTGAAGAATCGGTTAATGCCCTTTTAAAACAAGTGGGCATGCCCAATGCGCAAATAAAAGTGAGCATGCAAACCGTTGCATTAGGTGCATATGGAGTAGAACAAATTGAATTTTTATTCGACGCCAATAAAAGCAACCGCTTCGAACCCATTCGTAAAGTAGCAAGCGGGGGAGAATTGAGCAGGTTGATGCTTTGCATCAAATCATTGGTAGCAGAATATATAGACTTGCCAACGATGATTTTTGACGAAATAGACACCGGTATTTCAGGGGAAGCAGCCAAACAAGTGGGGCTAATTATGCAGCAAATGGCCGTAAAAAGACAAATCATTTGCATCACCCATCAGCCACAAATTGCTGGCAAAGCCAATGCACACTACTTTGTTTATAAAGAAAATAAGAACGAGCAAATTAAAACGAATATTAAAATACTGAATAACGAAGAACGTATTACCGCCATAGCACAAATGTTGAGCGGCGAAAAGCCTACTGCTGCAGCATTGGAGAATGCCAAAGAAATGATTCTACACTAGGTTCAATTACACCATAAATCGTATATTCGGCTTTAAAATTGATGTTGTATGGCCTATAATTTATTAAAAGGAAAGCGTGGTATTATCACAGGCGCATTAGATGAAAATTCTATTGCCTGGAAAGTTGCAGAAAAAGCACACGAAGAAGGTGCCACATTTGTATTAACCAATGCACCCATTGCTATGCGCATGGGAGAGATTAATAAGCTGGCCGAAAAAACCGGTTCACAAATTATTCCTGCGGATGCAACCAGTACCGAAGAGTTGACCCATTTATTTACCCAGTCTCAAGAAATCTTAGGCGGTAAAATAGACTTTGTATTGCATTCAATAGGAATGAGCATAAATATTCGCAAGAAGATTCCATACACAGAATCCAATTATGATTATTTCATGAAAGGCATTGATGTGTCTGCCATGTCTTTTCATAAAATGTTGGCGGTAGCAAAAAAATTAGACGCCATCAACGAATGGGGTTCAGTAGTTGCACTTACTTATATGGCTGCACAAAGAACTTTCCCTTTTTATACCGATATGGCCGATATTAAAGCAATGTTAGAATCCATTGCTAGAAGTTTTGGATACCATTATGGATTAGAGAAAAAAGTGCGCATCAACACCGTATCTCAATCACCTACCAAGACCACTGCAGGTACTGGTATCAAAGGATTTGGAGACTTCTATGATTTTGCAAATGCAGTAGCTCCATTGGGCAACGCAAGTGCAGAAGATTGCGCTAATTATTGCATTACGCTTTTCTCTGACTTAACTAAAATGGTTACCATGCAAAATTTATTCCATGATGGTGGATATTCTACCACAGGGGTAAGTATGGATGTGATGGAGAAATTGGGAATAGCCTATCAAGAATAATTCAACTCATCAACAAACTGATCAAATGAATTTAATAGACCTTCTAGGTTATTTTGGTGCATTCTTAAGTGCCATAACTTTTATACCACAAGTATGGTTGGCATGGAAGAGTAAGAGTGTAGGAGACTTAAGTATCTGGATGATACTGATTGTTATAACCAGTTGTATCGTATGGCTGGTATACGCAGTGAACGTGAAGAGTGGACCAGTACTAGCGGCCAACTTAATTGTGTTGGCTTTGGCTTTGCTCCTCTTCTATTTTAAGCTCACTTTTCCACCGAAGAAATAAAAAGATGGCTATCTGAAAAATCAGTTAGCCATTTTTATTTTTAGTACTCGTCTTCGTTAAACATAAAGTCTTCCTGACTTGGATAGTCTGGCCAAATGTCTTCGATGCTCTCGTACACTTCACCTTCGTCTTCTAATTCTTGAAGATTTTCTACCACTTCCAATGGCGCACCACTGCGGATAGAATAATCGATCAACTCATCCTTGGTAGCAGGCCAGGGAGCTTCTTCTAAATAACTTGCTAATTCTAATGTCCAAAACATAGTCTCGATTATTTTTGCAAAAGTAACCGTATAAATGATATATCCAAATGTGAGTTTTACCCATCTCTGAAGAAATGGTTAATTTGCTCAATAAATAATCCCTTTTCATGCTAAAAGCAACTACAATTACCAAAAAATTTGGTCCCCTTACGGTCTTAAAAGGGGTGGATATTTCCATTGAAAAGGGCGAAATGGTGAGTATTGTAGGGTCTTCTGGAGCAGGCAAAAGCACATTGCTGCATATTTTGGGCACGCTAGACAGCCCCGATAGTGGCAATATTACCATTGATGGTCAATTGTTGAGCAGTTTAACCAGCAGTCAATTGGCCGCTTTCAGAAACAAGCATATTGGGTTTATTTTTCAATTTCATCACCTTTTACCAGAGTTTGATGCACTAGAAAATGTTTGTATCCCGGGATGGATTGCCAATAAACCTAGAGAAGAAGTTAAAAAAAGAGCCCTTGAATTACTAGAGATTTTAGGCTTAGCCAATCGGATCCACCACAAACCCAATGAACTCTCTGGCGGAGAACAGCAACGCGTAGCTGTAGCAAGGGCATTGATTAATGACCCGTTAATTGTTTTTGCAGATGAGCCCACGGGAAACCTCGATAGCAGTAATGCAAGAGAACTTCATCAACTGTTCACCAAAATCAATCAAGACTTTGGAACCACATTTTTAATAGTGACGCACAACGAAGAATTGGCTGCATTAAGCACTAGGGTCTTGCATATGCGAGACGGTTTGTTCCAGGATTAATAATGAAAGAAACAGCGGTGAAAGCCTATTAAACTCTAGGCTTCCAAGGAATTTCATCTACCCCCATTTGATGCCCTAAGTAGCGAGAGAGAACAAATAAATAATCGCTTAATCGGTTCAAATATTTAATCACCAAGGGTTCTACAAAAATATCTTGCTCTTGCATATTCACGCAGCATCGCTCTGCTCTTCTACAAACACAACGAGCAACATGGCTTTGAGAAATGGCTAAATGTCCGCCGGGTAAAACAAAAAATTTCATGGCAGGCAATTGCTCATTCATGGCGTCCATTTCCTTTTCCAAAAATTCAATATCCGATTCTTTTAAATCTGGAATTTTCATCAGGGGTTCCTTTTCAGGATCACAAGCCAAAGAAGAACCAACCGTAAATAAACGATCTTGAATTTCTTTTAAAACTGCTTTAATATGTTCATCAGGTGTATAATCGCTTACCACACCAATCCATGAGTTTAATTCATCAACAGTTCCGTACGTATCAATTCTGATATGACTTTTAGGAACTTTGGTTCCCCCAATTAATGAAGTTTTGCCTAAATCGCCTGTTTTTGTATAAATCTTAATAGCCATAGTTTCTAAGTGAGCATTGATTACAATAGAGATGCTCAAATGTTCGGCAAATTAAGGTTTTGTAGTATCGCTTTCAACCAAACCATCTCTTAATCTTACCACACGGTGTGCATAAGCAGCAATATCTTCTTCGTGGGTAACCAAAACCACTGTATTTCCTGCGGCCTGTAGTTTCCCAAAAATCTGCATGACTTCAACCGAGGTTTTAGAATCTAAGTTACCAGTTGGTTCATCAGCCAATAATATGGAGGGATTATTCACCAAAGCTCGGGCAATTGCTACCCTTTGAATTTGACCACCGCTTAACTCATTCGATTTATGGTGTGAACGATCGGCCAAGCCTACTTTATCTAAAGCTTCTAATGCACGTTCTATCCTCTCTTTTTTAGATACCCCGGCATAAATCAATGGAAGTGCAACATTCTCGGCTGCACTTAAACGAGGCAACAAATTAAATTGCTGAAATACAAATCCAATTTCGGTATTACGAACTTCTGCTAAATCATCGTCTAGCATTTTACTAACGTCTTTTCCGTTCAAAATATACTTACCACCAGTTGGAGAATCTAAGCAGCCTAAGATATTCATGAGCGTACTTTTACCACTACCCGATGGTCCCATCAATGCTACATATTCATTCTTAAAAATATCGAGGTTAATTCCTTTTAAAACAGGAATCGCCTGGTTGCCCATGAAATAGCTTTTTTCAATTCCTTCTAGATGTATGATGGATTCTGTAGACATATTCAATTTATTTTTTAATAACCGTAGGTACTTTAAAGTATTGCTGGTCGTGAGATGGAGCGTTCTTTAATGCATCAGCTGCAGAAAGACTATTGTTCAATTGATCTGCTCTTAAAGCCGTGCTTGCATCGGATAGCATCAACAATGGTTCTACCCCATCGGTATTAACTTCTTGCAATTGCTCAATGAATGAAACCATTTTTTGCATATCAGTTTGATATTGTGCAGCTTGTGTTTCATTTATTTGAAGCCTGCTCAAATGCGCCAGATGCTGTATGGTTTTAACACTAATCTCCATAAACCAAAAATACGTTTAACCACCCTAATGAAAGCCCTTAAATTTTAAATGGCAATTATTCAAAAACAGCGGTCAATAAATCGTTTGTGAAATATTTGTTGAATCTTTTAATAATTAAATAACATCAAAGTTTGTCATAATTCAGTCAAATGACCATTATCCACAAATGTTAACATAAAATATTAAAAATGAATTAAATTTCTACTTAAATTAGTATTACTAAAATCCCCCCGATTATGCTAGTATATGTATTATTAGCAGTTTACCTTGTTTGTTTATATTTTGCATACAAGGGCGCTGCAGTATCAGAGGAGTAACATCCCCCGAAAAACCATCGCATCCAATATCAAATTTTTCCCCTTGAAAGATTTGATATTTTTTTTGCCCCGAACCGAGCCCCCGGAAAAAAATTACCTTATCTTCGGAAAATAGTTGCATAACTAACTAATTTTGCTGAGCCAAGCTTGGCAGATACTTGACCATAAATAATACAATAATGAAACGTTCAATTAAAAAAGTTGCGGTATTAGGAAGCGGTGTAATGGGTTCTAGAATTGCTTGCCATTTTGCAGGCATTGGATTGCCTGTGTTATTATTAGATATGGTTCCTGCTGCAGCAGCAGAAAGTACTAAACCAGCAGAACGCAACAAATTGGTGAATGATGCATTAACAGCTGCCATTAAAAGCAATCCCTCTCCTGTATTTACTAAGTCAGTTGTAAACAGAATAAAGACAGGCAACTTCGACGACAATATGAAAGATATTGCTGGCTGCGATTGGATTGTTGAAGTAGTAGTAGAGCGACTAGACATCAAGCAATTGATTTATGAGAAAGTAGAAAAATTTAGAAAACCAGGAACCCTGATCACATCGAATACTTCAGGTATTCCCATACATATGATGGCCGAAGGAAGAACAGAAGATTTTAAAAAGCATTTCTGCGGTACACACTTCTTTAATCCGCCCCGCTATTTGCGTTTACTAGAAATTATTCCTACTCCATTTACAGATCCTGAAGTAGTTGATTTCTTAATGCATTATGGAGATGTGCATTTGGGTAAAACCACTGTGCTTTGCAAAGACACCCCTGCTTTTATAGCCAATAGAATTGGGGTGTTCAGTATCATGAGCATATTCCATATCATGGATAAGCAACAACTAAGTGTAGATGAAATTGACGCACTTACTGGGCCAATCATTGGCCGTCCAAAATCGGCTACATTTAGAACAGCAGATGTTGTTGGAATAGACACATTGGTAAAAGTAGCCAAGGGCGTTGCAGATAATTGTCCCAATGATGAAGCAAAAACCATTTTCACTATTCCTGCTTGGCTAGACACCATCACTGCCAACAATTGGTTGGGAGATAAAACTGGACAAGGATTTTTCAAAAAAATAAAATCTGCTGCTGGCAAAGAAATATTAACCTTGAATTTGGCTACCATGGAATATGGTGCTAGAGTAAAGCCAAAATTCGCAAGCCTTGAAGCAGCTAAACCAATAGAAGATTTAAAACAAAGAATAAAAATGTTGAGTGCTGCACCTGATAAAGCAGGTGAATTTTATAGGGCATTTCATTACTCCTTGTTTTCTTATATCTCTTTTAGAATTCCAGAAATAAGTGATGAAGTATACCGTGTAGACGATGCCATGATGGCCGGATTTGGATGGGAAATTGGCGCATTTGAATCATGGGATACAGTAGGTGTTGCCAAAACAGTGGAAGCCATGCAAGCGGCCGGATATGCAGTTGCACCATGGGTTTCCGACATGTTGACTGCAGGTGCTACTCATTTTTATAAAGTAGAGAATGGCAAGCGCATGTATTATGATGTAGCTACTAAAATGTATAAAGCTATACCAGGCGGTGAATCTTTCTTAATCTTAAAGAACCACAGCGATAATCTGGTTTGGAAGAACAGTGCATGTAGAATGTATGATATAGGAGATGGCGTTGCAGGATTAGAATGGAGCACCAAAATGAACAGCATGGGTGGCGAAGTTTTAGAAGGAGTAAACAAAGCCATTAGTAAAGCAGAGGAAAGTTTTAAAGGATTGGTGATAGCCAACGAAGGACCCAATTTTAGTGCAGGTGCCAACGTAGGAATGATTTTTATGCTGGCCATTGAACAAGAATACGATGAATTAGATATGGCCATTCGCATGTTTCAAAACAGCATGATGCGCTTACGTTATTCAAGTGTTCCAGTAGTAGCCGCACCGCATGGTTTAACATTGGGTGGTGGTTGCGAAATGAATTTACATGCAGATAAAGTTTGTGCTGCTGCAGAAACCTATATTGGATTGGTAGAGTTGGGAGTGGGTTTAATACCAGGCGGTGGTGGAACCAAGGAATTTGCATTACGCGCTTCAGATGAATTGCACGAAGACGAACCAGAAACCAATACACTCAAGAAAAGATTCTTTGCCATTGCAACAGCTAAAGTTGCTACTTCAGCTCAAGAAGCATTTGAAATGGGTATTCTAAGACCAGGTACCGATGAAGTGGTGATGAATATTGGAAGAAGAATTGCAGAAGCAAAAAAATCAGTATTAGAATTACACGAAGCAGGCTACAATACCCCAGTACAAAGAACCGATATTAAAGTATTGGGTAAATCAGGATTGGGTGCAATGTTGGCTGGTATTAATGGAATGTGGAGAGGTGGTTATGCTACCGACCACGATGCATTAGTAGCTCGTAAGCTGGCTTATGTGATGTGTGGTGGAGATTTGAGTGAACAAACAATGGTAAGCGAGCAATACCTCTTAGATTTAGAAAGAGAGGCATTCTTAAGCTTATGCGGAGAAAAGAAATCCTTAGAAAGAATACAGAGCGTATTAAAAAGTGGAAGGCCTATTCGTAATTAACGAATAGAATAAACAATCCAGTTTTCTGTTTCAAAGACTCGGTTGGATCGTAGATTCAACCGATCTCTCATCACCAACATATTATAGGCATTCATTGCCGTAAAATTATGTTTGAGGTTATGCCGCTTTGCAATTAGTATATATTCTACCGAAAGAGCTGGATTCTCAATAACAGTAATAAAGTTCTTTTGTAAAGGCATGACCAATCCTTCTAAATTGGGCAAGTGAGCAACCACCCCATAGGCAGCAGCATCATCAATTAATACGGGCCTTTCAGCTGATTTGACAGATCCAATATAATCGGCCAAAATTTTTTCTTCAGAATCCTTCTTCTTAGCTATCCAACTAGGGGTATCGGTAATCATTTTTACAAATCGCTGCTCATCAAAATCGGAGGTTTCTTTAAAATAATAAAGTCCACCTAGTAGCGATAAACCTGTTCCTACTAAAATAATAACAGAAGACATAAAGCGATTCAACTTTACACCAGATGCAAAATTGAGCGCAACAAAAGAAAGTATAGGAATGATGACAAAATATTCAGTGGTTAAATAAAACTGTATATCAATCAAAACAATAGAAGTGAAAATTAAGGGCGTAAAAATAGTCAAGAGTTCATATAGCTTTCCCTTAAACAATATCATTGCAGAAATAAAAATGGGCGCTAGAAAAATAGTGAAAAGAGGAAAAATAATTTGGGTCTGCTTACTTAAGTTATCGCCAGATCCCCTTTCTAAAATATTCGTAATAGTAGACACCCCGGTTACCCTCCAGTTCGAATACTGACTACTCAAGAAATAAGTAGGATCACCTGCGTGCGATTGATTCAATACCCTAAATAAAAACACCGCAGCCAATGGAAGTAGATAAAGTATAAAGTACAAAGACACCGTTCTATTTACCAATTTTCTTCTAAGCGATCGATTGTTTAAAGCCTGGTAGTATTGGAAAACAACTGGTTCACCCTTAGCAGTTTTGATCCCCTCAATAGAAACCAATACAACAAAGGGTAAGAAGCCTAATATCAACCAGAGAAATTTAATCTCCGAAAATATCAATGCCCCTAAATACAAACTTGCCAACGATAAATAATAAGTCGTTTGGTTTTTATAATAGAAAAATAAACTTCTGAAAAGTAAATAAGTAAACAGCATAATAGCTGCAATATTTCTACCACTTGTTGCGGCAAAAATAAATTGTGGGTGAAGCAAAAACAACGCCATCAATGAAATAATCATCGTTCTTGCAGGAAGGCCAGAACCATTGATGTCTTTTGCCATAAAGAAAAACAAGAAAGACATTAAAACAATGGAAGAAGCAACAGGTGCAAACAAATAGCCGAATGGCGCAAAAATTACATTAATTAAAAACGAAGTGGTTGGAAAAGTAGTACCTAAGGTTAACAAGGTATTTTCACTGTACTCAAACAACAATTTTAATTTCTCGGCATAGAAAAGACGTTCAGGATGTTCGTATCCAGTTCTATTAAACATCCATGCTAAAATGAGGTAATAAATTACCAGCAGCAAAGACACTACCCTTAATTGTTGACTCCTAAACTTCATTTTACTTCATTTGCATTTGCTGCAGCGGCAGCAGATGATGAATGAGACATTTTAGTTAACCCATGATTGGTTTTTTCCCAATAAAAAGGTTTATAAATTAATTGCCATAATCCCTTATAAGCAGCTATAGAGTGCATTAACCAATAAAAAGGATTCACTAGTGCAAACAAAATCAACTCGTAAAACCTACGCTTAAATACAGCCAACATATTTACATAAATCATCAAAGTATTTCCAGCTACGAAGTTGAAAATAGAAATATACAATACCCAGTCTGGAAATAATACTCGCACGATTTGTAAATCGAAAATGATATATATAATATAGAAACCTAATAAAACCGGATAAAGCAAAAATGTAATGGGAGTAAATCCAACGAAGAAGTTGAATCCAAAGAAACCCCTCCAACCAATTTTATTTACCAATCTTACAGGATTACGCATATGCACCAAAAGCGTTTGCATATAGCCCTTAATCCAACGAGAGCGCTGCCTGATCCAATTAAATGGTTCATTGTTGGCTTCCTCTAAAGTAGTACTATTTACTACCCCCACTTTATATCTTTTCTCAAATACACGTACCCCTAAATCGGCATCTTCTGTTACGTTAAATGGATCCCAACCACCCAATTCTTTTAACTTATCTAACTTAAAATGATTGGATGTTCCTCCTAACGGAATAGGAACGTCTAGTGATTGCAAACCAGGCAACATATAATCGAACCAATAAGAATATTCTAACGTGAACATTCTAGTGAGTAGGTTCTCATTCTTATTAAAATAGTTCAAGGCACCTTGCAGTACCACATAATCCTTTGGCAATTTGCGAAACAGTGCTACTACTTTTTTCAACTGATCAGAATCGGGTACGTCTTCTGCATCATAAATGGTTAAATAGATTCCCTTACAAAAGAAAAGCCCATAGTTACAAGCTTTGGGCTTGGTTTTAGGCATATGAAAAGGAACCACAATGGTTTCAAAGTTAGCCGGAAAGTCTAGGTTTCTTACCGCATTCAGGGTTTTATCATCGTCCTCTTCAATCAATAATTTTACGTCTAATTTACCACGAGGATAATCTAAGCTTCGTAGGTTCCAAATTAATTTACGAATCAGTTTATCTTCTTTATACACAGGAAGAAGAATTGTGTACACAGGAAGTGTATCATTCTTAATGGCTTTTACTTCATCCTTGGTTACCACTTCAACCAACTCATACTTAGATCCTTTTAAAGCAATGTATAATTTAAATACAATCGAAAAAAGAAATACAAAACTAAAAAAGAGGTTAAAGAAAATAAAGCTGTTTACAAAGTTGACGGTTAGCAACAGTAGCGCAAATCCAATGGCAATAAAGATGAATAACAACTGCGCATCTGTAAAAGTAGTTAAGCCAGAACTCTCCGGATCTTTACGCATCAAACTAAATACAGACTCTTTTACATAGTACTCACCTCTTAATTTGTGAACCATCCAAGTGATGTCCAAATCAGAAGCTGCTACTAATTTAATTTTGGTGTTGAATTTAATTTCTAAAATTCCCTGCAAACGCTCGTCCATGGGGTCGGCAGCAGCCACCAATAAATTTCCCTTGCCATCATTGCGCATGGGTAAATATAAAAAAGCGTTCAGGTGCAGTAGGTCACATTGCTCTACAAAGCTCTCATCGAGTACTTCGTTGCGCACATCAACCAACGGATAACCTGAACGCTCTAAAAACGATACATATAATTTTCGGGTTAAGTACCCAAAGTTAAGCGCAGCTTTAATTTGCGCATAATCAAACTCATCAGCAATTACGTCAATTTCTTCCAGTTTGGCCGTGGTAAACAAGCCCACACTAATCATATTATTCAAGGCACAAACTGGCATAGACGCTACGGATTTTTAAGGAACCAATTAAACAATCTCTTGAGATTTTTTAACACGCTTTCTAATGAAGAAGAATCCAAGTACTAGCAAGATGGCTAAACCACCCAACATAAAGTATTTGTATTTATTCCAAAGCATCGCCATATTATTTTTATCTCCTCTATAAGTAACCAATCCGGCATTATCAGGAAGTTTAAAGAAGAAATTACTCTTACCCTTACTGTTGGCAATACATACGTTACTTTCAATAGCCGAGTATTGTGATCCAAAACTTTTAATTACCCCTTCAAATGCATCACTAATACTTGAATCGCCCAAGGCACTTACCAATAAGAAAGTAGAGCTACCCTGTCGGAATATTTGTGCAATACCCGAGTTGGAGAAGTCATTAATAGAATAGGAGGTTTCTCCACTAATATCTTTATACAATTGGAAATCTCTATTAAATTGAACAGGTAGATTTTTCTCGAAGTTCTTAATCAAAGGATCATTTCTATGCAACAATGCAATGGCGTTCATATTAGCCATATCATTTAAATTGGCTTTATCAGAAGACACCAACTCAGGAATGAACAAGTAATTAGCAGCAAGCGTTGCGGTATTTAATTGATAAATCAATTCACCCAAGGATGGAGCCAAATAAGGCATTAACGTAGGAGTGATGATACAACGCAAAGCTTTCTTTCTAAATTCACCTGGGTAGTTAAAAAAGTTATAGAACTCGTTTACTTTTTCACCAGAAAAAACCAGGTTTGATGTTTTGGTATCAATGAAACCAAAGAAGTTAGAGAATCCTTCCTTACAAATACCCCCCGCACCATGGAAACGCATTTCAACAACAAGGGAGTTATTTTTAGTCAATAAATAAGGCTTCAATTCAATATCGCCATTGAAACTGGTTTTATCGTGTAAGTCGGTACTGAATACCAAGTTATCATTCAAATAAACGTTCAAAAATCCACGGTCACCTTCTTTTAATAAAGACAACATGGCTTCTAAGTGGAAGGTTAGTTTTTTGGGAATGGCATTGTAATCGGCCAAAGAGAATGCATAGTTGGTTTTAAGCGCACCAATACCTTCCATTAATTTGGGCGTACCCCCCAATTCTTCTAAAGAGAATACCACGGGTAATTGATTCTTATCAAAATAAGAAGGAGGACCCGCATCCACAACCATGGTATTTGTAAAACTACCATTGATTATCTTGTAATTGGTCATGGTATAAATTGCTTTCCGATATCCATCCTGGTCTTTTCCTGTTATAACGAATACTTCATTACCATTACCAAAATCAATATTTTTTATCAACCCCTGACCGTTTTTGAAATCAGGCAATTGAGCCTGAATATAAGGAGGGAGTTTGTTGTACAAACCAGTTATTACTGTTGTTCCAACAGAAGAATCGGTATTTCTAAAGTTGTCAGTTGAAATTTCTTCTAATCCACCTTTTTGTTTTAATAGAGCAAAAACAATTGCACCACTGGTCAAATCATCTAAGTCTGCATTTAAAGGAGTAGAAACGGAATTATATTCTGATATAGTTTCTTTAAGACTATGATTGTATGAGGACCTCTCTTGTTTTACCACTTCTAAGTAAGAAGAGTTTCTAACTGTTACCCAAATAGCCGGATTGTCTACGTCTTTACAATACTCATCAGACATAGCCATTTTAGCATCTATTCTTAGTTTAATGAAACGACCATCTTCCTGAACATAACGCTTATTCAAAGGAATCACAATGGTCATTACCGAGTCAATGGCATCCGCCACTAAACGAGTGGTATACACCGGTTCGTCTTTTAACGAAACAGTGATCGTAGACATATCTTCTCTTAAAACCTGTGATGGCTTTACCTGAAGAATCAAGTTCGTACGATCCACATCATCTCTAGGCTGAAGCTTTAAGAAGTATGAAATGGCACCATTGATTCCCATAATGGATTCATTTCTGTACCCCATTGCTTCCAGAGAGCGGGTTTTGAAATCCTGGGCAATAATACTACCTGCAATTAGCAGGAACAGTACGAGCAGGGAAGATTTTGTTTTCATGATTTCGGGTATTTAAACTAAGCCAGTTTGAATTTGAGTTTAAAATAGTTTCCAACAGTTACATTGCTTTCGTATGTAAGCGAGCCACCCATATCTTCGGTTAGTTGCTTAGCAATGGAAAATCCCATACCCGATTGGTTGGTGGCCAAATCAGATTGATTGGGATTGGTTAAACGACTAAAGTATTCATCTAATTTTTCCATACCGATTGGGTTGGCTGTTTTATTGATGATCTCAACAATACAGGCCCCATCAAGGTCATTGGCATGAATACTCACCGAGGAACCCTTTTGGATAAACCTAATAACGTTAGAAAGTAGCTTGAATAATATATGACGTAAAAATATTTTATCAATATTGACCATTACTTCAGAAGGCGATAAGTGAACTTGCAGGTTCACTTGTTTAATACTAGCGGCATCTACCAGGGTAATTGCTGCTTTTTCTACCTCAGGAATAATATCGAATTGTTCCATATGGTAAGTAATCTTACCGGTATCGGCTTCTGCAGATTCTGCCAATTTTTGACTGAGGTAATGCAATTTTTCATTACCCATAGTGATATAACTCAGAATTTCCTTTTGGTCACTGGTTAAATTGCTGCTCTTTCTATTAATCAAATCAATAGAAATTTGATTAGACCCAATAAAGTTCTTGAGGTCATGAATCATGATGTTTAATGTGTTCTGGCGATAATCACTTAACTCTTTTAAACGACGATTCTTTTCATCAATAATATGGTGTTGGTCGTTAATTTTTTCGTTTTGCTCTAATAAACGACGATTGGATTCTTCAATAATGAGGTTTTTTTCTGTTTCTCTTCTTACAATTTGGTACCGATTATAAGCAATCATGATAGAGAAAGCAGAAACCAGAAAATATACGCCTCCCCCATTCGAAATCAAACTACTATAGCCACCCGTTTGATTATTGAGCGAGTACATGAATAAAATAATGGTAAAAGAAATAGCCGAATGTAATTGAGCAAAAATGGGTCTCCAGAACAGAATGGTATTTAATAAGAGCATCATGATAGATGCCAACAAATAATAAGGCATGGCCAGAGAAACAGGAACAATACCGCAAATCATAGAGACCAATGCAATATTTACACCAACCACTAAGTTTAATATCAGTTCATGGCCCCATCTTTTCTTGGTGCCAAAAATGTAAAAGAAATAAGAAATGCTAAAGAAAATCAACCGAATGATCAAAAGGAATATCCAATCTTCCTTCATAAAAAGCACATCGAGTAACCAAAACAGTGGAAGAGAAAACATCAGGGTCCACACGGCCACATTAGAATAGTAAGCACCTCGCTTAACTAATTCGTTAGAAAGCTTAGCGCGGTCTATATTTACATAAGGAATCCGATGGTAATCGATCATGGGTACTTATCTACAACTGGTAAAATATTATTCAAACTAATTTTAAAACGTGTTACGAAGAACTTTAGTACTCACCATTTACCTTTTCCTTTTTGGGGTTGGATTAAAACCCGCTCAAACGCAAACTTCTGAAGCACTTCGTAAGATCTCTCAATCATTAGGTCAAGGGGTAAATATTTCTTTGTTAGAGCAGCACTGGCAAAGCCAGGAGCAGCTTTTAAAGACCAATATTCGCCCAATGTTAGAATCAATTGCGGAGGCTGGATTTGAAACCGTGAGGTTGCCAGTGGCATTTGATTACTTCATGAGGGAAGGATCCGTTCAATTAAACGAACAGATTCTCCAAAAATTGCATGAAACCTATATGAACTGTAGAAGATTGAACCTGAAACTGGTAATTGTGTACCATTATGGTAAGCTCAATAACCAAAACAGGGAAACCGAAACAGAAAGAATCATTAAAATCTGGAAGCAGGTCATCAACTATATTCGGGAGTTTTCATACGAAAAACTGTTTTTAGAATTGTACAATGAGCCCACCACCGATATGGATATTTGGAAGTTAACCGCTACCACTTTGGTGAGAGAATTAAGAAAAGAAGACCCAGACCGCATATTCATAATAGGAGGAGCCAATTACAATGGCATCAATGAATTGCTTACCATGGGCAAATTACCCTCAGATGATGGCAAAATCTTGTATACTTTTCATTTTTATGAACCCTATGTGTTCACACACCAAGGGGCCGATTGGACCAAGGAGAAGACTTATATGACCGGCCTGCCTTATCCCTTCAAAAAAAGAAGAATGCCCGAATTAATAGGTGCTGCGCCAGACTCAGAAGTAATTAAAGAGTTTGAACGATTCCCTAGAGAATCCAATTATGATTACTTGTTTATGCGAATTAAAAAGATCAAAGCCGAAGCCGATAAGCAAAATTTACCACTTATCTGCACAGAAACGGGGGTCATCAATTTAGCATCGACCAAAGCAAAATCTGCCTATCTTAGAGATATTACTACTATTATGAAACGGTTTGAAATACCAGTCATGCTCTGGGACTACAACGATAAGTTTGGTATATTAAAGGGAGAAAAAGTAATTAAGCAATTGAACAACTGGTTAAAGGATTAAAACAACAATATGGAAACAGTATTACAAATAGACGGAGTAAGCAAGGCCTACGGCAAAGTGAAAGCCCTTAAGGAGGTTTCATTAACCATACCCAAGGGAAGTGTATTTGGGATACTAGGACCAAATGGAAGTGGCAAAACCACTATGATGAGTATTGTGTTAGATGTACTAGGGGCAGATACAGGAACCTATAGCTGGTTTAACCAACCACCCACATCGGCAGCAAGAAAAAGAATTGGCTCTTTATTAGAGACACCCAATTTTTATCATTATTTATCTGCAGAAGACAATTTAAAAATTACTTCTGCCATTAGTGGAAGAGGAAGCGATCAAGACATCAGCGAAGTATTAGAAATAGTAAAACTAACCGAACGAAAGAAAAGTAGATTCAGCACTTATAGTTTAGGAATGAAACAAAGGCTTGCAATTGCTGCAGCTTTATTGGGCAATCCTGAAGTTCTGTTATTAGATGAGCCTACCAACGGATTAGATCCTGTAGGTATTTTAGAAATTAGGGAACTAATTAGAAGACTGGCAGACAAAGGCATTACCATTATTATTGCGAGTCATTTATTGGACGAGGTAGAGAAGATTTGTTCGCATGTAGCCATACTTAAAAGAGGAACACTTTTAACCAGTGGGCCAGTAGACGAAGTGCTCAGCAATGAAGACATTGTAGAAATAGCAGCAATGGATATGCAAGCACTAAAAGATTGTGTGGCACAAATGCAGAATGTATTATCCATACATGAAGACAATCAACGCATGCAAATTCATTTTCCTGCAGGCACAGCAAACTTAGAAGAAGTGAATCAGTTTTGCTTTAATAAAGGCATTACACTGAATTTATTATTGAATAAAAAGCAGCGTTTAGAATCAAAATTCTTTGAATTAACCAACGACTAAATCAACAACAATGGGCTTACTTTTAAAAATAGAATGGTTAAAAATTAAAAAATATCCTGCATTTTGGTGGATGCTGGCAATTGTGATGCTGACTTACCCAAGCATCAACTATATGTTTTATAATATTTATAACGAGTTTACTCAGGGTAAAGAAATGACCAATAATATTGCCAAAATGTTATTGGGCAATCCATTTGCATTTCCAGAAACCTTTCATACGGTTGCTTATTTTTCTTCCTTCTTTGTATTGTTACCTGCTATATTGGTCATCATGCTCATAACCAATGAATACAATTATCGCACCCATAAACAGAATATTATAGATGGATGGAGCAGAAAAGATTTTATGGCGAGCAAGTTGATTGATGTAGCCATCATTTCATTTGTAGTGATGACCGTATATATGTTGGTAGCATTGGGATTTGGCATCTATGCTGATCCAGAAAATATGGGACGAATTGCAGAACAATTGCATTATATCCCCATGTTTTATTTGCAAACATTTGCACAATTGACCGTTGCTTTTTTGTTGGGTTATTTAGTAAAAAAAGCATTCATTGCCTTGGGAATATTTTTGTTCTACTATTTGGTAGTGGAGAATATTTTAGTGGCCTATTTAAAATATAAAAAAATTGCCATCACCCGATTCTTACCAATTGAAGTGTCCGACAATATATTGGTAGCACCTGCATTCTCAGGTAATTTTGGAAAAGACGCCAAGGAAGGGTATGAATTGGCGCTTACTTTAGTAGGCGAACAAGTAGTACTTACCTGCGTGTATACGTTAATCATCTGGCTGATTTGTTTTAAAGTACACAGCAAGAGAGATTTAGCTTAACATCGCAAGTGGCTTATTAATCGCGATAGCGTATGCTGCAGGTTTAAATCTATTAGGTAGTTTTTGTAAGTTGATTGAGCGCATCATGAATGCTAGGGTACTGAAAATGAAAACCAGCAGCTTCTATTTTGTGACTACTCACTGTTGCGCTCTTGAGCACTTCAATACTCATTTCGCCCAATGCGATTTTTAGCACAAAAGCAGGTACATAAAAGGGAATATAAAAAGACCCGCAGATTTTTTTAGCCAATTCAATGGTAAGTGATTGATTGCTTACAGGGTGTGGAGCAACTGCATTATAGACCCCATTCATTTGCTCATTTTCTATTGCATAAATGTATTGATTGCATAAATCGTCTACATGAATCCAACTGATCATTTGTTTGCCAGAACCCAATATGGCAGCCGTTTTAAACAGCAATGGTTTTTTAAACTCTACCAATGCGCCTCCTTGGTTACTTAAAACAATACCGGTTCTTAGGATGACCAATCTTTTTCCAAAAGCTTTAACCGGAGTAATGCTGTCTTCCCAAGCTTTACAAGTATTTCCTAAAAAATCAGGATATGGATTTGCTGCTTCAGTAAATCCTCTTTTATCCAAGCCTGTGCTTGCATTTCCTTCATCGTCAAGTTGATTATCAGGACCGTACCACCCTATTGCGGAGGCACTAATCACCCCCTTCACTTTATTAGGAATAGAAGACAAAGCTTTCACAATTAAGGCGCAACTATTGATTCTGCTATCGGCAATTTCTTTTTTACGCGCATCAGACCAACGTTTGTCGGCAACACCTGCACCCGCCAAATGAATAATATAGTCTGCTTGTTGAATGGCTGATTCATCAATGGTTTGTGCATCAATATTCCATTGTGCATAGCGCAGGTTTGTTTGATTAAAAGCACTAGAGGAATTACTAGGTTTACTAGTAGAAGATCCCTTAGAGTGTTCTCCCCTACCTACTATGATTACCGAATGGCCCTTTTTTAGCAACAAATCTGTTAAACGCTTACCCACTGTACCCGTTCCACCAGTAATCATGATTGTTGCCATAGTAAATGCTTTTTATACTAACAAAGGTACTGGCTAAAA
>Ga0209812_10001276_pt1 | contig 18053 bp, 16 predicted proteins | sample JI71714BDNA_FD_187502 | JGI IMG/M metagenome (GOLD analysis project Ga0209812, IMG submission 187502) | Wastewater effluent complex algal communities from Wisconsin, to seasonally profile nutrient transformation and Carbon sequestration -... | ecosystem: Engineered > WWTP > Effluent > Algae...
GCGGATTTTGAATCAGTTAATCGCTCTTTGGCGTTTACATTTTCGACTTTTTTTCGCCCTAGCGGCTAGGGCGATTAATTTGTCATTTTAAGCCGTAAATGCGCAAAACAGCGATTTTGGCTACACATAAAATACACATGATTCTGTTTTAGTCATCCGTTTGAGTTTGTGTAACCACATATCCACGAAACTTGATGATTCGTTTTGTGACTTTTCGCCCTTCGCCACTGACACCTAAAGAAACAGCCTCAGCTGTACCTTTAACTCCAACACTCCCGCTTCCAGAGACGTCATAGTATTCTTCAATATCGACCTCCTCAGCACTGTCAATCCTTCGAGCAATCGCCAGCTCTTGTTCGACCTTGGCCTGATTTTGCAAAACGGTAGATTTGATCTCTTCCCGCAAAGCACTCTCTCGTAACTGCTGAATTGTTGAGCTATTTGAGTCTTCATTAAAGGACTCAACATTCTTGTTCATCATCTTTTCTATCAGATATCCACTTGGATTAACGGCTATTTTTAAAGCATTTACGTAAGGGTTTTTCATTTTTTTATCCTTGCTTGTTTTAAATTAATTCCAGTCTGTGAAAGACAAGATATTGGGTAAACCTACAACTTCATCGACACGCCCTAATTGCCGCTGCCAATAAGCTAAGTCATGGCCGGAACCGTTCCATTCAACTACTCTAATTCTTTGTGTTCTAGCTTGCAGCTTAATTAGTTGATTTAAATGTATGTCAAGTCCAGAGTATCCAACCAATATAACTTCTTCAGATTCGTTTAAGGCAAAATGCAAATATTCCCAATATGCAGATAATATTGGTGAAGCAGCAATAACAGATTTTTTGTGCTTTACATGAGTTAAAACGATATGACGTGAACATTCATCGGGTTCACAGGATATAACCGCTCTGGTAAATTTTAAAATACTTCGGCCTCTGTTATAAAAAAGAGGTGACCCATGCAGGTGTAGATAATACCCAAATCTTTTGCCATATTTTCGTTCTAGGTTTTCTGGAGTGAAGCCGTTGTCTAAAACACCATCAATTAATGCACCGTCGTACCCCCTCAAGACTTTATTGTCTAGCATGGTGTCATAAAGCAAACGATCATAATTTAAAGTCGCAACGTGCGAGCGAGTTGCATTGAGAAACGCAATTAAAGGATTCGCAAATCCTTCTGGTAACTGTTCAGCGCTATTGTGTAAGTAAGTGGCCACTTTATGAATGTATCGTGCAGTTTCTTCAGGAAAACTTCGTCCTTCTGCTGTTAACCAGTGGAGATCGTCGTTGTCGATATCAGCCAAAGTACGACAAGAAGTAACTACGCTATGTAATTGATCCATCTCTTCTTCTGTTGACGGAGGTCCATCACTACAAACACATAGTGAAATTAGTCGTTTCTGCTCATCAGTTAGAAACAGTGGACGGTCCCATACATCACGTAAAGCGTTTGTCAGTGAAAAATGAACCGGATTCAGAGCCATTCCTAACCCATTTCCGAAAATCAAAAGCTTTCTTGCCATTAAACGTCCTTGTCCTCTATGAAAACATTCAAATATTTGATTTTAAGAGCTATCCCACCTTGGAGAACTGAAGGCTTACTTCTCACATTAAGATGAGATTTTGGTTCGTGTTTACGAAATTCAGCCAGTATTCAACTGTTGAACTAACCCTTTTCTGCACCAGCAACGAAATCAGCGAACTTGACATGACCTGTTAATCTAGCAATATCGTTTTCTTCGACTTTTCCATTATTAAGCAAGTGCTTAAAAGCTCTAATCTTATTACGATAGCCTTTGGTTAACTTAACGGTATCTTCTTTGACCAACAAACCATGCACTTTGAGCCTTTGTCCCTTGGATTTTTCAGCATAAAAGCGTTTTTGTTCGTTGAGTACTAGCCCTTGTTCTTGAAACAAAGTATTCAATTCCTGCTCGAATTCGGGAACCTTCGCTCCTTTCCCCGAGAAAGTAATGTCATCCGCATAACGAGTAACTTTTAAGTTGTGACGCGCAGCAATATCCAGAAGTTTGTTATCACAATCTTGCATAACCAGATTAGACAGAACAGGGCTTGCAGGTGAGCCTTGTGCCAAAGCATCGTTTAAGCAGCATAGATTTGAAATGAGGCCCGCCCCATGTTCACTATATCCTTTAGCAATCAAAGCCGCAGCAACACGTTGGCTGGATATGGAAGGGAAAAAATTTAGTATATCAACAGAATACACCCAATCAGCATCGATATGGGCCTTAGCGGCATCAACGAAAGACTTGCCTTTAACAAATCCAAAGACATGAGGTGGGAATTCTGAAGTATTCGCTAGATGGAATCCTAGCCATTTTTGAATGACCTTTAAAGCAACTCTCGGTGCGTTAATTTTGCGAGTCTTCTTACCATTACGAATATCAAAAGTTCGGTAAAATTTGTGGGGGTGTTTGGATAAAGCGAAGACAAAATCCATTGAATACCCAAACAGAACTGCAAGACAATATTCTGAGGCTACTGGAGGTAAACCTTCTCCGAACAACTTAGAAATTGTATCGGTATATTCAGTTTTCTGTTTTTCTGGAAGTGCCTCAATGTATTTTTCAATAGAATCGAAGGAAACTAGGAGCGGCGCGGCATTCATGACACAATTCTCATAAATTTGTTTCGACGATGGACAAGCGTCCATTCGGGCGAATGCACTAATGGACGCTTGTCCATCGGTGATTCTATGTCTAGCCTTCGCAAACGGGCATGATACATACCCTCGCGATAATTCATCGCCGCTCCAGATGTGTATATCACCACTTTCTTTTCCCTAATTCAAGTGCTCTTAGTATATCTGTATTGTTTTTACTTCGAATCGCAGGAATCATACCTAGCCCGTTTCCCGTAAGTGCATAATTTCCCGAAATTTTATCTCGGATTATCAGCTGTTTTTTTATCATTTTGTCCAGCTGGCGATTTAGCCACTTCCCATTAACATCTCTGTAGTCGGTGATAAAGTATCCAATAAGACGCTCAATGTTGACTGGTTGAAGACGTTTTAATGCTATTAAAACATTAATTGGCGTTGGAAGAGGGGCATTATCGTCAACCCACTGACAAGATAAGAAATTAATTCCCGATTCAATCAAAATTGTTTGCAAGTATGATTCAATTTGAAAAGTATTGTCGTCTGTTAGTTGGTTAAGTTTAATCCAAACGTTAACTTTCTCAGATGATAAAAATGAAAAATTAGCTTCTTCGAGAATGTCACTAAACTTTGCTTTAAGTAATAACTCAGCTGCTTGGGCTATTTTTTCAAATTTAGGAGAGGATATAACTAAAACAGCAATCGGTACTCCGTATTTCTCTGCTAGCTTGCAAGACAAATTATCTAGTTGTCGCCTAGACACATACCCTGTTTTAGCAATTTCGCTAACATGCTCAACAGGAATATAAAGTACAATCGTTCCGTCAGAAGTTCTTACGCTAAGATCTGAAATGAAATAGTCTTTTTTAAGCTCTTCTAGTTCAGCGATATCTTTTAGTTCATGCAAGGCCGATGTCCCTCCAAATTCTTAACAGCCTTCCACATAATTGACGTGCTTTTGAAGGCCACACTTTCGCAGTAGTCAATTTGTAATCTTTTAGCTTTATAAGGCTTCCATCGCGTTCGGTTTTTATTTCAGGCTCATAGTCGGCAAGAACCCTAGCATCGTTCGCATGTTGTAGAAGCTCAGCTAGCTCATTTCCAACAACGTTAAGGTCAGTCAATAGTCGACTATATGTTCCCTTGTCCATCAATCCTTCTCTTACTAACTTATCCAACCTAGGTTTGGCTTTTTTTTTCAAACCTTCTTGGAGGATAATAGGGATCTCAGCATGCTTTACGAATTTTGGACTGATCTGCATACTTTTAATGGTCTCACGCGTAATCAGAAATGACGCATAGTAGTAACGATTGAATGCGCTCCGGCCTAACAAATCTGAATTCGTTTCGTCACCTTGACCAAGAGCCAAGCGTTCAAGCTCATCACCAACATACTGCATCAATAATGCTCTTCAATATAAGCATAAGCCTTGGCAAACAACTCTTTGTCCTTGCCTAGGCCAAACTGTGCCAGTGTTAATAACAGAGCTTTTTGGATTTCGCGTGGGCCGCTGTTGGAGTTTTGCCAGCCGTCAAAACGGGTGGCTTTAACAATCTTGTCGATTTGCTCAACCACGTCGCCGATAAGCTTGGGGGTGGTTTCTGGCCGGGTTTCTAGGAAGAGTTTGGTCAGGGCTTGTTTATTATCAGCCTGAGTCACTACTTTATCGCCACTTTCCCGCTCGGCCTGCACAGTGTCTTTCGCCGCGTCTAACAGGCCTTTTAACCAGTCTATGGCTTTGATAACACCAGCTTCGTAGTCTTGCCGTAGCTTCTCTAAACGCTCACCTAGGGCAACAAACTTGGGGTCGTCATGGCCACGCAAGCGGCCCATCAGATCAATTTCAATTTTACGTGCACGCTTTTCCTGCTCTTTGTCGGTCAGGGTGAAGATTGCATGCTCGTCCATGATGAGTTCGTCGATATCATCACGAATGCGATTAATATCGGTGTGTTGATGAATTAACTGGATGGTCTCTACGCCCAATGCAGCCCAGACCAAAGCGCCAGTTTGTCCTACCGGCTTCACTGATTCATAAATCTGCGCCAGCCATTTGTAATCACGGCGGTAAGTATGCAGGAATGGGTCCGGGTTGATAGCGGACCATAACTTGGCCAGAACGCCGAAAGCCGCAGCAAATTCATCACGTTTGGCATTGGTTGGCAGGCATTCTTGTGCAGCCATAATGCCCTCAAACCCTTCCAGGCTGCGATCAACATTCGGAAAAAATGCCAAACACTTTTCTAATTGAATGGGCAACAACGCTTTAAATGCTTCAATCCCTTCAATCACGCCTTCAATTTCTTCGGGGTTATAGGCTAACGCCGTGCGCAGATTTTCAAAGACACCCAGATAATCGATGATCAAACCCATGTCTTTTCTGGTTTCTTCGGTCTGATATAAGCGGTTGGTGCGGCACATCGCCTGTAGCAAGGTATGGTCGCGTAATGGCTTGTCTAAATACATGCAGTAACAGATCGGGGCATCAAAACCTGTCAGCAGTTTTGCCGTGACAATCAATAGCCGCAGCGGTTGTTTTGGGTCTTTGTAGGTTTCAATCAGATCTTTTTGCTTCTGCTCATCGCCATCTATCAACTGCCAGCGCTCAAAATCCGTTTCTTTCACCGGAAGTTCAAGGTCATCATGCCACTTGCGCCAGTCTTTGTTGATTTTTCCTTTTTTATCGCCGTCTTCAGCGCGAATTGGTGCTTGGTCAATATTCATCACCACTTCAACGGCATCAAAACCAAGCTTTTCACCAAGTAGGTAATACATCTGAACGCAGGCGTCGCGGTCATACACCACCACCATGCCTTTCATCTTCTTCGGCTTTACGTGGCTGGTAAAATGGTTGGCAATGTCTTCGCTCACGGCGGCCATGCGCTTTGGCGCTTTGAGCATAATAGCGAGCTTACCAGCACGCTTAGATAACTCGGCCTTTTCCTCGTCATCGAGGTTATTTGCTTTAACCAGCTCGTTAAATTCTTCATCGATGGCAGCGCGGTCAACTCGCAGCTCTGCCAGCCTGGGTTCGAACTTGACTGGGTTCGTTGCGCCGTCGCGAATTGATTGTTTATAGCTGTAGCGGTTCATGTAACGGCCAGGGTCGTCTTCTGCACCAAACAGCTTGAAGGTATTGCGATCTATGCCGGAAATTGGTGTACCGGTTAAACCGTAGAAGTGTGCATTTGGCAGTGCCCAACGCATTTTGTCACCTAAACCACCTTCTTGGGTGCGGTGCGCTTCGTCGACCAGCACAATGATGTTACTGCGGTTATTTAGACCGTCTTTATTAGTGTCATCAATCTCAACATCTTTGAACTTGAAGATGGTAGTGATCAAGATGCCTCGGCTGTCTTGCTCGATGTTCTCACCCAGCTTTTTGCAGCTTTGCACTTTAATCAGGTTCTTCACATCAGCGCCACCAAAGGTTTCACTGATTTGGCTATCCAAGTCGCGTCGGTCGACCACTACTAATACCGTTGGGTTCTTCAGCTCGTTGTCAGCACGCAGCATCTTGGCCGCGTACAACATCAACAATGATTTACCAGAGCCTTGAAAGTGCCAAATCAGGCCTTTTTTGGGGTAACCACGGCGCACCCGCTCAACAATTTGTTTGGCCGCTTCAAACTGCGGGTATCGCGGTAATATCTTAATGCGTTTCGGCGGAGTGTTCTTGCCGGTTTTAACTGTTGAGAATAGGGCGAAGGATTCCAGCAACTGCAATAAGGTTACAGGGTTCAACAGGCCTTCGGCGCTATTTAGCACCGACTGTAAGCCCGGCAGAATTTCTTCGCGCAGTTCTGTGTTATGCCAAGGGCCCCAGTCTTTTGGCCCTGCGTTAATCGCACCATAAGCGAAGGTCTTGCCTTCACTGGCAAAACATAAAATATTCGGTACAAAAAACGGCGCAACATTCTGCCAGTAGTGTTTTTTACCACCCATAAAGTCGGCTGCACCGTCTTGCCAGCTCACACTGGGCCGCGTTGCGGTTTTCACTTCACCAACCACCAGCGGAATACCGTTAACGTACAGCACAATATCAAAATACACTTCAGTGGCAGCGATATAATGCACCTGCTGCGACACGACAAAATGGTTGTTTTTGATATCGTCAAAATCAATCAGATTAATGGTGATATGGTCGCCATTCTCACCAAAGGGCAGGCTTTTTTCTGCCAGCAGCCACTCCTGAAAATTCTCGTTGGCTTTTACCAGGCCGGTATGCTTTGCCTCCAGAATAACGCCACGAAGTTTATAAATAACCTCGTCCGCAAGGTCCGGCTGTATAGCAATATCAGGGTTTAACGAACAAAGCGCATCCTTTAGCCACTCATCAACAAAGATATCCTGCGCTTGTTTAGGCAGACTATCACCGTGGCAGTAAGTCCACTTTACCCCGCTTAAACCTTTTAAGCGGTCGATAATTCCATTTTCCGTGACGGTTTGCTCGTTAAACATTTTTTACTCCGCGATATTAATCTTATTCAATAATCTCTCCAATGAAGGATTTTTCTCGAATGAGTCAATTATCTGATCGATAAATTGTAGAGTTGAGACAATTTCCTTCTGACGACTCAATGAGGGCTTGAAAAACGGGATACTCTCACAGTTAGATTTATTCAAATAAGGAATTGTCGTCTGTGATGCAATGCTGTGCATATATCTGGTTTGCATGGTTAATGAATATGCCAGAAATTCAGGAATTACGTCATCAGGACAAATAAAGGCGTGAAGTTGCTGATTTAAAACTATTTCTGATGTTGCAATTGCAACCCTACCTAATTCGCCCACGCAAGACATTATAACGGCTCCTTTTGGAACAATCTTTCCACCTGACCGCTTTATTTCATCTTCACTTAAATACAAGGCATGCTGCTTTGCTGGCAAATATAGACCTAAAATATCCGGTGTTGTAACCCAAGGTATATTTCCATCAAATACTTTTGGTTTGTTCCTTCCTGGTACCAAAGATTCACATACGTCTCCTATTTTAAACTTTGGCCAGTTTTCATTTTGAGCTGACTTTATAAAAAAGCTTCCCATCAATGATTGTTTTAAACTTAGACAAGACCTTAGAGCCTCAGACTGTTTTTGTTCGAATAAATTTGCACTTTGCAATAAACTTAATATTTTCCGTTGTTCTAAAAGAGATGGGATTCTGAATCTTTGGCTTTCCAAGACCTTCCATTTTATTGTCGGAGAAAGCGAGCCTTCAGAAATCGCTACAGCCCGATTCATAAATACATCAGACTGCATAAAGAATGGTAGAAACTCAGAAAGCACTTTTTTAGGATTGGCTTCCAAGACCATAGCATGTGCTGAGCAAATACAATCCCAATCAGCAACTGCCACTTTGCGCTGATAGGCACGGCGTTTACCAAAAATAATCTGGCCTTTTTTGACTAAGAGCTTTTGGCCATCAACGTCGCTCGGCACACCATGGCGCTTAATCTTCAGGCTGTCTGGATCTAAGTGCTCGAGCCCAACATAAATTTTAAGGTCGGTTTCGCTTGGCTCGACACGCTTGGAAATATGGTGAGCAATATCACCAAACCTCAGCATTTGCCAGCCTTCTGGTAGTTGTTGTTCTGACATTTACTGCTCCACCTTGCTATCAATACTAAAACCAAGCTCTGCAAGGCTGTTAAATAACTTATCTGTTTGTTTTTTAAGTTGTACCCGGCTGATTTTCCAGGCTTCTATAGCATGCTCAATATCGTGCACTTCGTCATCGCCTTTGGCTTGCACATAAAGCGGAATAGACAGGTTGTAGAGGTTTTCTTTAATGGTATCGATATCAACTAGCGCAGTAATGTCACTTTGCTTTTCCGGAGTAAAATAGGCTTCACATAACACTGCCAAATCATCATCTGATAAGCGGCTATGCGCCCGTTCGCGGGTTACGTGCTCAACACCGTTGATAAATAGCACTTTGTTTTTGCGCTCAGCTGGTTTGTTGCAATTTAGCACTACCACACAAGATTCCATTGGTGAGTTGTAGAACAGGTTTGGACCTAAGCCAATCACCGCTTCGATAATGTCAGACTCAATCACTTGCTTGCGAATGGCTTGCTCGGAATCCCGAAACAAGACGCCATGTGGCCATAACATAGCAGCGCGGCCAGTATCAGGTTTTAAGCTCTTGATGATATGGGTGTAAAAGGCATAGTCGGCACAGCCTTGTGGGGGTATACCAAATAGATTGCGGCCATAAGGATCGGCAGCAAACTTATCGCGGTTCCATTTTTTGATGGAATACGGCGGGTTGGCAAAAATCACATCGAACTGCTTGAGTTGGTCGTTTTCAATAAACTTAGGCTCTGCTAAGGTATCGCCACGCAGCACGTCAAATTCTTCAATATCATGTAAAAACATGTTCATCCGCGCGATTGCTGACGTGAGCAAGTTCACTTCCTGGCCATAGAGCTTCACAGAGCGCCATTCTTTGCCGTCTGAGCGCAAGTCCATCACCGCGTTTAGCAACATACCACCGGTGCCGCAAGTCGGGTCATACGCGGTCTCTCCGGGTTTTAGCTGCATAATCCGGGTCATTAAATGCACCACTGTGCGGTTGGTATAAAACTCCGCAGCTGTGTGGCCAGAATCATCAGCAAACTTTTTGATCAGGTATTCGTAGGCTTCGCCAAGGTCATCTTGCTTAACCGATTTCACACCTAATGGAATTTTACTGAAATGCTCAATGAGCTTCGCCAGCAGATGATCTGGCAAACGCTCTTTGTTGGTCCACTGCGCATCACCAAACACGCCATGTAAACGTGGGTTATTGGCCTCAATTAACCGCAGCGCCGTTTGAATAGCTTCACCGATATTCTTACTGGTATGACGCACTTTTTCCCAGCGAGCTTCCGCTGGGATATCAAAACGATGGTACATCGGCATTGCCGCATATTCGGCATCACCATCATGCGTTTCTAAAGCCTCGTTATACTCTTCCAAGTACACGTCAGATAAGCGCTTAAAAAACAGCAACGGAAAAATGAACTGCTTGTAATCGGACGCATCAATTTGGCCACGCAGGAATTCAGCTGCGCCCCAAAGTAAATCTTCTAAGTTCTTTTTGTTTAAGGTACTCATAGTTCAAACCCTTCCTGCACCAACAATGCTTCCAGCTCTTGCTCGGCTTGCTCTAACGCCGCCAGCTTTTGCTGGAAATCACGCAAGGCCTCTTCGACAGTAATGGTTTCTTCTTCCAGTGGCTTTTGCACATAACGCGCAATATTGAGGTTAAAGTCGTTTTCGGCAATCTCAGTCAGCGGCACCCAACGCGCAACGCCTTCGATTTCCTGCGCATCCGGACCATCTGCGCGTTGCTGCTGATAAATGCGATAAATGTCATCAGACTGGTCATTGGTCAGGGTATTTTGTGCTCGGCCTTTGGTGTAGATCTCTTCGGCATTGATAATCAACACATGATCATGATGCGACACTTGGCGTTTCTGCCGGAGCACTAAGATACAAGCAGGGATACCGGTGCCATAAAACAGGTTGCTGGCTAGACCGATAATGGCTTCGATTTTGTTTTGTTTCAGTAATGAAGTTCTGATTTGACCTTCTGCACCACCTCGGAACAGCACACCGTGTGGTAATACGACCGCCATCCGGCCGTTACTGTTAAGGGAAGCCAACATATGTTGAACCCAGGCAAAGTCACCGTTGGTTTGTGGTGCTAAGCCAAATTGCTTGCGGCCATATGGGTCGTTCTTCCATTGCTCATGGCCCCATTCCGACAAACTGAATGGCGGGTTAGCGATGACGCAATCGAAGGTTTCGAGCTGGTCATTTACAATAAACTTCGGATCGCGTAGGGTATCGCCACGAAGGATCTGAAAGTCTTCCTGACCGTGTAAAAACAGGTTCATCCGGGCAATTGCTTCTGTTGTCAGGTTCTTTTCCTGGCCTTTGATTTTTAGCAGACGCGGATCACCACCGTTTTCTTTCACGTGATGGATTGTCTCCAGCAACATGCCACCAGTGCCGCAAGCTGGGTCGTAGACACTTTCACCGGCGACTGGGTCAAGGATATTCACCATCAGCCGGACAATGGTTCTGGGTGTATAGAATTCACCCGCTTTTTTGTTGGCTTTATCTGCGAAGCGTTTAATCAGGTACTCATAAGCCCGGCCCATGTCATCATCACGAACACTGGCAACCCCTAAATTGACCTTGTTGAAGTGATTGAGCAAGGTGGATAACAGCTCATCAGACAAACGTTCTTTGTTGGTCCAACTGGCGTCCCCAAAGATGCCGTATAAATGCGGGTTTACGACTTCAATTGCTCGAAACGCCTCTTTTAATGCTTGGCCGATATCCTTGGTTTTGGAAAACACCTGCTTCCAATGTGCTTCTGCCGGGATTTTAATGCGGTGGAACATATCGCCACGGGCGAGTTCTTCATCACCCACTTGCGACATTGCATCGGCAAATTCTTCGTCGTACACATCGCAGATGCGCTTAAAGAACAGCATCGGGAAAATGTAGGTTTTGTAATCAGACGCATCAATGGGGCCGGTGATGATATGCGCGGCATGCCAGAGATGTGCTTCTAAGTCTTTTAAGTTAATCAGGGTCATTTAACACTCAGCATTGAAATGCGATTTTGCCCAAAAAGGGCGTCATAAATTAATTCGATTCGATCGTACCGCACAAAAGCCTTTTTGCGAACTTCTCTGATGTCTGGTCGCTCAGCTTTCACACCATCTTTGTTGCCTTTGGTATGTTTGGCGATTTTAAACTCCGAGATATCAGGGAGTTTTTCACCGGGATTGCCACCAAAAAACAAAAATGGCCCCAGTTGCATCGTGGTTTCATCAAAGAAAATCCACAGCACGCAACCAGAAGGTTTGGCTGCTAGTGCGATATGAACCTTCTGATACGCGGCTTTGGCATCGAGTTTGGCGGTTTTAAGTTGGATATGGCGGATAACGCCGTTTTCTTCGGCGATCAGATCGTAACCTTGATTATCGACCTCAGGTTTGGAGATTTCTAGCGTACAAGCGCCACTTGCCCAGGACAACTTCAGCAGTTCACCGATGAACAGATGTTCAATCAGCTTTTCGCGGTAAGACGATTTCAGGTAGTGCTGTTCCATGCGCTTTGTGACTCCGTATGCTAAACCAAACTGGTAGTTTGCTGGCACGGTAAGCAGGTGAACTAGACCAAGCAGTGCCATTTATACAGCCGCGGATGCAAGGTCAGCTGGAGTCAGCAAAAGATACTGATGAATACAGTGACGAATAAAGTGAAGGTCCGTTGCTATTTGTTCATATTTTCAGTACACAAAGTATTTAACCGCACATTATATTGACTTGCAATTAATATCATCTGGTTCACTGGATAATATGCCTCTTTTGAATACAGGTGGATGCCAGAAATAAAAAATCCCGGCGAACCGGGACTTTGTTTTAGCGCTTTATTCGGCATTCTTATCATTTGCCGATAATCGACGGATATTGGGCTTTGGCGTTTCAATTTCTTCTGCTGGCTGAAAGTGCGGTAGCTTGCTCAAACGCACTTGGCGACGGTGACGTTCGATTTTTTCAACATCAATACCAAGCTTGTTCAGCACTTCAGAGTAGCGTGTCAGCAGCTTACCTGCGGCGATGCTGCTTTGCGGCCAACCTTTTTGCACTACTTCAGGCGCGAATTCGAGCTCTTTTAGAAGCTCTGTGGCGTTGCCGTGCCAAGCATCTTGTTTGCGGCTGACAAGGCGGTGTACAGCGCGAATAAACGGTGAATCATCCGCTACGTCAGCGACCATTTCTTGTTGACTGGATGCATACAGTTGCAGCATTTGCTGTGAAGTTAAACCAAAATACGGTGCACAAGCGCATGCAAATTTGGCGAAGTCTGCCATGCGCGGTAACGATTCAATTTGTAATGAATCAAAATGATTTAGTGCTAAGGCAACCATGTCCAAAATGGCACTGAAAATCAGATGTTTATCAACTTCAAGCGAAGCTGCTAGTTCCTTCTCCGTCATACGCCGATTATCGGGAATACGACTAAAGGTGTATGTGATGGAGCGGTCCATCAGATCGTCAGTACGGATTGGTTGATCGATACTGGTTACAATCACAGGCGAACAGGCATGCAAAACAATTTCAGCGTTGTCTGTGAATAGCTTCCGGGTGCGGATACCTGCACCGGTCAGCAATCGACACAGGATATTCGACTCTGCTTTGGAAAAAGGTTCAACGTTGTCAAAACCCAGCACGACTGTGTTTTGTACCGCAATCGCGATGTCTTTCTCATTACCAACAGAAGTTTGCATTGGATTGTTGCTAGGATCTACAAGACTTAAGATGAATTTTGCTGCTTCACTTTTGCCAGAACCAGCTTGCCCAACAAAGCAGGCCATGACATATGGCCCCATTCGAACCATCATCTGACCTATCTGTGCCAGTAGTAATGGATACATCTGTTCGTTGGCCAGGTTGATGTACTTTGAGATCAGTTGCCAATCGCCTTTATCAGCGAAATAGTCCGGTGAAGACTTCATGTTCTCATCAAAGCTAAAGTCTACAAGCGCTTCTGCCTGCGTCATTGATGAAATTTTACCGTCTTTCAGGTGTAGCACTGTGCACGCGTCATCACACTTGTCGATAAACAATTCAAGCTTTTGGGTGTCAAAGCTATAACGCCGATTTACCACATATTTATTACCACTGAATTTTGCCTTGGTAGCTAAGTGGTCCTGAGCTTGCTTCACATCATTTGGTCGTAAGCTGTGACCCGTGGTCTGGAAGTAACCATCACGCAAATAACATTGAAATTCCGGCCCATAAATGGGCACGTTAATTCTGGCTGTTTCATTTATTAAAGATGCATAACTTTGATTATATTGGTTAGAAAACAAACTAAATTGACGTTCTGCTAATTCGCTCGCGAAGTCAGCATTAGATTGCTTTTCTGCAGTTTTAGTACTCATAAGAAACACCTTCTAAATCTTGAGATGTAGCGCCTACAAAATGCTTCAACCCAGTAATATTGGTTGGACATAGTGTCTGTCCGGGAAAGACTAACTGGGTATCGAGGCGCAGTGGGAAATCTGACAGCCAATGCTTTGCAGCATTGACCATCAGGGTTTGGGCTTGGTGGATGTGATATTTGTGGTCTTCAATACTAGCCTCAAACATGATGGCATCATGCAAGGGGGCCAATACTCGTAATCCGGCGTTTTCACAGTCCATAACTGCCTTAAGCAAAATGTCGGCTCCGACAGCTTGGATAGGCCAGTTTTTCAGGGTGGTTGGTTTTGTTGAATGATCAACAAACACGCGCCAACCGGAAGCAGTTCTTAATTCATGATCCTCGCGCGCTTGTTTAATAATTGCCTCTTGCCATAACCACAGTTGCGGGTAGTTCTGCCGGTGGTCTGCCAACAATTCTGCTGCATCAACATGTGTGCAGCCCAACAACTGCGCTAAGGTGCGTACACCCATGCCATAGAGCACAGCGATAAACACGGTTTTACATAAATCACGCTCTGCAGCATGGCTTTGTTTTGTCGCATCATCGGGCACTAGGCCGATTTGTTTGGCAAAGGTCAGGTAAATATCGCCGTCGAGGTAGGTACGCTGTAATGCCTGATCTCCAGACAAAACAGCCGCAATCCCAACTTCTTGTGCAACGTAATCCAGAACAAAGAGTACAGACCCTTTTTCAGGAGTAACCAGACTTCGAAATGGCTTAGCAAGGCCCATCACAAAACTGTTACTGCTGGGTGCATGTCGGCCAGTGATAGTGGCTAAAGGCTTTAATTCCGCTACGAGGCGGTTATCAGAATTAAGCTGAAGCTTCTGATTGCGCAACTGCGAATCAAGCTTATACAGCGTATAAATAGCTTTAAGTATTGGAAATGACTTGGCCATATCACCAAGCTTTTTTAAATCCGGCTGGCCAGCCGGAGTAGATGGATAATCAATACCCGCAGCGTCGGCAAACTGGGCAAATGCAAGAAGATCAAATCGCCCGTTGATGTAAACTGATTGCTCAGGGTCGTAATGTTCAACAATATTTTGCCAGAGCGCGGCGCTTTCGGTACGAAGGTGTTCCAGTAACTCCACATCGCATGGAATACCGCGTTGTTCGATTCGGCGAATAACGTTGGCATAGTGCGCACGTGAAGTGGCTTGCGCCACGTCAATAGACGGCATCACTTGCATCGCAATGCCGTTAAGCATTGCAGCGATGATGACCGAAACTTTTGCTAATGAATCAGGATTGGAACCTGGTATTGAGGCACACTTGGCACGGATGCTCATCCGTTGGGCCTGACTGTAGTCTAAGCCCACAGAACAAAGCGCAGTGGCCAAATGTTCAAAAAAGAAATCAACGTCATCAATTGGTTTTAAATGACGTTCAGGTAAACGCAGAGCGTTATGGCCATTAGCCATAACGCGTGCTTCAATTTGGAGGTCAACTTGACCTTGCATGATAGATTCGGAGTGTTTGTCTGTTAACAATGAGACACATCCAAAACGAAATTCAACATGATATTGCTGTTGAGCTGATAGGGTCGAAAATGCTTCAGCGGCAGCTTTAAAAAGTAAATTAGTATTTACAACGTCACCCTGCCAGCGGAAAGACTGGTGTTGCAAAGAAAGCTGAGCTGCAGGTTGCATGGTCATCGGTAGCATCTTATTTGCCGCCCTGTGCTTTCAGAATTTTCTTAAAAGTAAGGTGTTCAAAGTCCGACAAAGTGATCTGACTGATATTGTTTTCAACGAATGCGGCAACGTCTTCAGGTACGATGAAATCTTCGCGAGTTAAGTTTTTAGCGATTGTGAAGGTATACTCCTTTTTGGGGACGTCTGATTTAATACATACTGGGTTGTCTAAAGAGGCTTCTAAAGCCGCAAGTGCAGATACACGCCAACTGGTATCGGTATAAGTGACGGGCAGTAAATTTACATCACCGTCAATAGTAACAGTGGTGTACAGTTCGACATGCTTAACGTCGTTGATGTAATCACGTAAATCAACTGGAACTATCCACCAGTCATTTTCGAAGAACACGCAATGCGCTTCATACGGTTCGTCATCAACCAGTATCTGAGCCACTGATGTACGCTTGGAAATCAGTTTTGCTTGTAACTCATTGATCTTCTTTTGGGTTCTTAATGAACGAGATAACATATTTTCTACCTTAGGGACGAGCCCATCTTTTCGTTGATAATAATCCGGACCTACTAGAGAAACGGACCTTCGTTTTTGCTTTGTACTTACTGCGTGCTCATATTGGGTCCGATTGCCCGGTTGTTGACCCAATAAGCGCAAATACGCACATCGCTTCCCGCAGCCTTATGCCGCAAGACTTTCGAGACCCAATGAAGCCGCAGCCAAATTAACGGCTTCGTCTAGCTCATCGGATCGAATACTTAAATAACGCATGGTTACTGCAACAGAACCATGCCCCAGAGCCTGACTGACCAGGTAAACATTACCGCCAGACGCCCGCAGCAACTGATTTGCATAGGTACGACGCAGGTCGTGGATAGTACAGACCACGTTGAACCCCATTGCATTCAGTGCCGCAATGGCGCGCTCATGCGGGCCCCTTGGTGATGCGATGTGGCCAGTCGAGCTGGTGTCAGAAGGGAACAAAAAGTGACTATTCTTCCTTCTGGCATTGTCCAAAAGTTCCTGCAGGTAGGGTCTCAGCTGCTTTGGAACAGATACAGTCTGCGGTTTGCCTGACTTCGTCATAGTCAAATGGATGTAACCAAGACAAGAACTGACCATATCAACAGTCATTGAAATGACGTTGCCACAACGGATACCTGTGGACAGCATGATGATCAGCGCGTAAGCAGCCAACCAATTACTGTCTTTTAGCAACTGTTGGATGTAATACTTAATCGCCTCTACTGGGAGAGTATTCGTGCGGATGTTGTGTTCTGCTAACCGTTTAACTTCCAAGCATTTGTTTGGAATTTCATAGCCCAGTGAATTGATAATCCGATAAATCCGACTGATCGCACTCAACAAGCGATTGACGGTTGCATCAGATACCCCAGTTTTTTTATAGGCTTGAAGCTCGTGCTTAATGTCTTGAGCAGTGATTGAGATCATCTTCTTAGCTAAGAACAGTTCAGGCAGCGTCTTTAAGCGGCTATTTTGCTTCTTCAGATCAGCCAACTGGCTAGGTGTGGCATCTTTTTCGATAGTTTGATGAGCTAAAGCAATCCCTTCCTCGAAAGATAAGACCAAAGCTCGGGGGTTTTTGCCCTCTTTTAAGGCATTTTGAAGTTTCAGAATCTCCATTCGGGCTTCTTGCACTGACATATAAGCAGAGTGACCGACAGTAATTACGTGTCTGGTTGATTCAATTTGCTGCCGGTACAAATAAGCAAATTCTCCGTCTTTCCGAGGTTCATAGTGCAAACTTGGAATAATCACATCGCGGCTTGAGACGTTCGCCAAGCAGGATGGTTTGTTAACTATTTTAGGTTTAACTTTCATGAGGAATGTCCTGGTAATTAAGGTGTCGTATCGCACTCGACACCGAATACTAGATCCATCCTCATGAGAACTCAAGCCATTAAATTTCAATCAAATCATTGATTTAAAAAGACTTAATGAAGATAAATGTTAACCAAGACGCCAACAAAAACACCCTCAACTCAGAGCCAAATGGTTGACAGAAAATTTAAACAAAGTAGCCTTAAGTTTGATTAATCACTTTGCTCCTAATTGAGCAATTTTATTACAATGAGAATAAAATGTAATTTTTATGAAAAAATCACTACTACTTAAGCCCATAAAAAAAATTGAAAATAATCCGATAGCAGGCCGAAAAAAAGCGGACCACGCTTATAGAGATTTAAACTTGGCCCTTTTTTGGGTGCTGAGGTTGGTTTTCAATTACATTGAAAGCCAAGCAGCTAAGGAGGCGTCGCTTCTGGTCGCCCAGTTGGTTCCGTACAACTCAGAAATGTTAAGTTTCTCTCCTTCTTACATCCGCAAACTTGCCAACGGCATGGGCCAACCTTCAATCTGGCCAAGCGCAGATCAATTTGTCTTCGATGGCATTTTGAGAAATGTCTCAAACAGTGAATGGGAAGAAGCACTTTCAAACAAATCAACTCAAAGAGCTTTGCTGTTCCACTTGGAGCTTAACGATGAAGAGATAATTGAGTTGACATCTGAATACCCTGATGAATATGGGTTTATCGTGTGCGCTGAGGTTTAAAATTCTGAGACCTAAATCCCCGTTGGTTCTTAAATCCGTCGGGACTTTGAATCGGACCCGGACCAAAACATAGCACTAACTCATGCAAATGGTGGAAACTGACGCTGGCTCGTTTGCACAGTTGGTCCGGATTTTCAATTGCCCCGGTCCATCTCCTTGCCAAACAGGGTCTTACCGGACAGACACAATCCCACTTAGATCATAGAAATTCGG
>Ga0209812_10001277_pt1 | contig 18051 bp, 14 predicted proteins | sample JI71714BDNA_FD_187502 | JGI IMG/M metagenome (GOLD analysis project Ga0209812, IMG submission 187502) | Wastewater effluent complex algal communities from Wisconsin, to seasonally profile nutrient transformation and Carbon sequestration -... | ecosystem: Engineered > WWTP > Effluent > Algae...
ATCGCGAACATGTCGTAGATCTCGCCGCTGCTCGTGGGCCGGCCGTGGAACTTGCGGCCGTACCAGCTGGCCAGGCCGTTCTCGACCAGCGGCCGGTCGTCGGTGAAGGGCACGTAGCGGCGGCCCAGCACCTCGTAGGGTTTGTTGGGGCCGCCGGCGCGGATGGGCTCGATGCGCGGCTGCGCATCGGGTGTGCGGTGCAGGTTGGGGGGCACCTGCAGCGGTGGGCCGTCGCGCTCGGCCGGCGGCGGGGCCGAGGCGCAGCCCGCCAGCAGCAGGGCGGTGGCCAGGGCGGCGCGCGTGTGCATGGGCCTCAATTGTTGAGGGTGCGCGACTGCTGCGCGTGCGTGAGCTCGATGCGCTCGCGCTTCAGCGGGCGTCCGCCGGCGTCGTTGTCCTCGATGTCGATGGCCACCGGCACGCCAAGCCGGGGCGCGAAGTAGACGACACGCGTGAACGTCATCGCGCGCGCCGGCTTGCCCTCGGGCGTGTCGGTGCCCTGGCCCGTGACGCGGATGGGCAGCACCTCGTACTCGCCGGCCTGCACCTCGAGCACGCGTGCGTTGCCCACCTGGGCCTGGCCCTTCCAGCTGATCTGGCCGCGGGTCTTGTCGGCGCGCTGGTAGCGCTCGCTGAACTGCACGGCGCGGGTCTCGCCGGCGCGCGGGCGCGCCCACCACCAGGCCTCGGCGGGCTCGAAGCGGGTCTCGGCGTCGTCCTCGCCCTTCACGCGCATGGGGCGGCCCTCGGGATCGAGCTGCCAGAGGCCGCCGTTGGCGAGCAGGGTGCCGGCGTCCTCGATCTTCTCGATGGCGATCACGTAGCTGGCCAGCACCTCGTCCTTGCGTGTGTCCACACGCTCGTAGCTGAGCACGTCGCCCTCGGCGTGGCCGAAGCTGTTGGCGCGGGTCTGGTAGACCGGGCGCTCGCCCTGGCCAGGGGCGCGCTCGGTGCGGCCGTCGGTGGGTTTGGCGGCTGCCGCAGCCGAGGCGGCCGCCGCGGGGGCGCTGGCGGCGGCATCAGCGGCCGCGGCGGTGGTGGGCGCGGCCGTCGGAGCCGGTACCGGCACGGCGGCAGGCACCGCTGCCGGCACCACGGCGGCCAGTGCGCCCGCGGCCGCCGCAGCGGCCGTGGCCAGCGGGGCCGCAGCCGCGGCGGCCGCCACCGTGGGCGCTGCGGCGCTGGCCGGGGGCGCCGCTGGCAGCACCGCTGAGGCCGGTGAAGCCGGTGCCGAAGCCGCCGCTGCCACCCCCACGGCCGCCGGCGCCGGCTTGCGCGCAAAGTCCACGCGCGTGGCCAACCCGCCGCTGATGACCGGCTGCGAGCGCCCGCCGCTGGCGTCCAGCACCTCCAGGCGCACGGCGCGCAGCGCCTCGGCCACGGTGACACCGCTGAGCGTGAGCGCATCGGCCAGGGCCTTGGCCAGGCGCGTGGCGGCGCGCGCCTTGGGGTCGCGCGCGTCGGCCGGCGCGGGCTCGGCCGGCAGCGGCTCCTGCAGCGCCGCGGGCAGGTGGCCCAGGAGCACCATCATGCCCTCGGGCGTGCGCTGGCGCGTCAGGCCCGGCGGCGCCAGCCGCGACAGCGGCGCGATGCGCCAGGCGCCGTCGAGCACCAGCACACGCGGCGCCTCGGGGCGGCCGGCCAGGGCCTGCAGCGCCTCGTGCACCGGCAGGCCCACCACGCGCAGCAAGGCGGCGGTGGCGGCGGCGTCGGCCGCCTCGTTCAGCGCCACGTCGGCGGGGATCACCATGTTGCGGCCGTCCACCTGCGCCATCGGGGCCGTCAGGTACACAAGGCCCAGGCCATCGGGCCCCAGCTTGCCCTGCAGCTGCGCCAGCGCGCTGCGCAGCTCGGCGGCACCGGGGTTCTGGCGCAGCAGCACCTCGTAGCCGGCGGCGGTCAGCGCGGCCGCCAGCGCCGGCGCGTCGCGCGTGGCCGAAGGCAGCACGCTGCGCCCGCCCACGGTGTCGATGCCCACCACCAGCGCCACGCGCGGCCGTGCATCGGGCGCTGGCGCCTGGGCCGCCGCCAGGGGCCACAACCAGGCCAGGCACAGCAGCACGAGGGCAGAACGCAGGGTCACAGGGCGCAAGGTGATGGGCGGTGATGGCGTTCCGCGGGGCGGGCCGTCGGCGGCCGTTGTCACCCGCGGGCGCGCCCGAGTGTAGCCAGCGCCCCACAGCCGGGTGTCGGGATGTGTCCGGGGCCGGCACCGGCTCCGGGGCGTTCTCCGCCGATGGCCCCAGGGCTACCATGCCCATCCCGCCGGCCACAGCCGGCCGAACCGCCCCCAAGAGCGCCCGCATGCCCAGCAGCACCGCCCCCCGACACGTGCCCGGCGCCGCGGCGCTGCTCGAGCAGCTGCCCGACGCCGTCTACCTGATCGACCCCGACAGCTCCGACATCGTCTGGGGCAACCGCCTCGCCTGGGAGAGCCTGGGCCTGACGCCCGAGCAGGTGCTCGACCACAGCGTGCTGAGCCTGCAGAAAGACGTGACCGGCCTGCCGCAGTGGAGCGAGATCGCCGCCGTCATCCGCGCCACGCCCTGCTACACCTTCGTGGGCCGCCACCGCCACGCCCAGGGGCACGAGGTGGCGGTGGAGGTCAACACCAGCCACTTCGTCGACGGCGGGCGCGAGTTCTTCCTCTCGGTGGCGCGCGACATCTCGCGCCGCACCGCGCTGGAGGCCAGCCTGAAGGCGCGCGAGAACCAGCTCTGGTTTGCGCTCAACGAGGCCGCCGACGGCCTGTGGGACTGGGACACCGTGAGCGACGCCGTGTTCTTCAGCCCCCAGCTCAAGCGCATGCTGGGCTACGGCCCCGACGAGATGCCGCCCGAGTTGGCCACCTGGCGCCACAACATCCACCCCGACGACGCCACGCGCGTGTGGCAGCGGCTGCAGGAGCACCTGGACGGCCGTCGTGCGCGTTACGAGGCCGAGTACCGGCTGCGCACGCGCAACGGCGGCTGGCTGTGGGTGCACGACCGCGGCCGCGTGTGCGAGCGCGCGCCCGACGGCCAGGCCACGCGCGTGGTGGGCATGGTGCAGGACGTGACGGCCGAGCACGAGGCCCGCGCCGCGCTCGAGCGCGCCGAGGCCGAGCAGCGCACCCTGATCGCCGCCCTGCCCGACGTGGTGATGCGGCTGGACCGCGAGGGCCGCCACACCTACGTCTCCGACAACGTGCAGTCGCTCAGCGCCATCCCGGCGGCGCAGATGCTGGGCCGCACGCACCGGGAGCTGGGCCTGCCGCCGGCGCTGTGCGCCTACTGGGACGGCACGGTGCACGACGTGTTTGCCACGGGGCAGCCGCACGAGTCGTCGTTCGAGGTCGACACCCCTGAGGGCCCGCGCTGCATTGGCTGGCGCGTCGTGCCCGACCGCGGCCCCGACGGTGCCGTGCGTTCGGTGCTGGCCGTCTGCCGCGACATCACCGAGCGCCGGCGCGCCGACGCCGAGCTGGCGCGCCACCGCGAGCACCTGGAGGAACTGGTGGCCGAGCGCACCGCCGCGCTCAGCGAGGCCAAGGCGCAGGCCGAGGCCGCCAGCCGCGCCAAGAGCCGCTTCCTGGCGCACATGAGCCACGAGTTGCGCACGCCGCTGGCCGGCATCATCGGCATGACGGGCCTGGCCCGCGAGCGCAGCGCCGACGCGCCACAGCGCGAGCAGCTGGCCAAGGTGGAGCAGGCCTCGCAGCACCTGCTGCGGCTCATCAACGACATCCTCGATCTCTCAAAGATCGAGGCCGAGCGCATGGTGCTGGAGGCTGCGCCCTTCCGCCTGCAGACCCTGCTCGACGACCTGCTGCACCTGGCCGCCCACCGCGCGCACGGCAAGGGTCTGCTGCTGGGGGTGGAGCTCGAGCCGGCGTTGGCCGACTGCACCCTGGTGGGCGACCCGCTGCGCCTGAAGCAGGTGCTGCTGAACCTGCTGGACAACGCCATCAAGTTCACCGAGCGCGGCCAGGTGCGGCTGCGCGCCGGGCAGGGCGCGGCCGCCACGGCCGACGGGCGCGTGGCGCTGCGCATCAGCGTGCAGGACACCGGCATCGGCATCGACGAGGCCACCCGCGCGCGCCTGTTCCAGCCCTTCGAGCAGGCCGACAACTCCACCACCCGGCATTTCGGCGGCACGGGCCTGGGCCTGGCCATCAGCCGCCAGCTCGCGCGCATGATGGGCGGCGACATCACGGTGCAGAGCCAGCCGGGTGAGGGCAGCAATTTCCAGCTCGTGCTCGCCTTGCCGCGCGGCGATGGCAACGGCACCGAGACCGCGCCGCAGCGCGCCGGCCGCCTGCGCGAGCGGCTGCGCAGCCAGCACGCGGGTGCGCCCGTGCTGGTGGCCGATGACGACGAGGTCGGCCGCGAGATCGCCGCCGTGCTGCTGCGCCAGGCCGGCCTGGCGGTGACGCTGGCGCACGACGGCGAGCAGGCCGTGGCCCTGGCCGCAGAGCAGCGCTTTGCGCTCATCCTCATGGACATGCAGATGCCGCGCCTGAACGGGCTCGACGCCACGCGCCGCATCCGCGAGGGTGGCGCCAGCCAGGGTGCGGCGGTCGTGGCTCTGACGGCCAACGCCTTCGAGGACGACCGCCTGCGCTGCCTGGCCGCCGGCATGGACGACCACCTGGCCAAGCCCATCGAGACCGCGGCGCTGTACACCACGCTGGCGGAGCTGCTGGGGCGCTGAGCCCGGCGAGCGGCCCGTTATTCCGGCGCGCACGCCGGGCGCGTGCACAACAGGGTGGCCCGGCGCACATCGAGCACGGTGATGCGGCCGTCACGATCGATGTCGCGCGGGTCGGCCGGGCCCGAGGCCAGCTGGTTGCGTGCGCTGAAGATGATCGTCACGTCGTTGCGGTCGACATCGCCGTCGTTGTCGAGGTCACCCAGGATGCTCGCCGCGCGCACGACCTGCGTGAAGACAACGCCGTTGTCGGACGATGCCCCACGCGCCGTCAGCGAGATGTTGTTGGTGGTGCCGATGACCGCACTGCTCGGGATCACCACCGGCAGGTCGATCACCCGCGACTGGTTGGGCGCCAGGGTGACGCTGGCAGGCGCGGGCGTGCGGATGAAGCCGCGCTGATCGGCGGCGGTGATGACGAAGGTGTCGCTGGCGCCGAGGTTGGTGACCTGGAAGCGAACGTTCGAGCTCAGGCCGGGCGCGAAGTTGCCGAAGCCGCCGCCCAGGGCCTCGACCTTGACGGTGCGGCCCAGGAACAGCTCGGGGTAGACCCGCGTGTAGGCGCGCCCACCGGCATCGAGGCCGGAGACCTGGACGCGGAAGCGCTGAGTGGGCAGCGCAAAGGCGAGCAGCCACTCGTCGGCTGCCAGCTCGCCGCCGCTGGTGGCGGGGAGATCGAGCAAGGGATCGCCCGCCTCCGAGATGAGCCGGAAGTTCGTGCTGGCCACCGGCCCCAGCACGGTGGCGCTGGCTTGCTGAACAACGCCGGCCAGGGGCTGCGACTTGATGGGGAACAGGCCGGTGTGGCCGTCGCGGCCGCGCGTTTCGACGAACTGCACCCGGTTGAGTTCGATCGGGCTGTCGGCGGTGACGGCAAGGTCGAAGCTGCCGCTGCCGGCGAGGTCCACTCGCCAGGAGCCGGCTGCCGGCGAGGCCACTGCAAACAGGGTGCCTCCGGTGACGGTGGTGACGGTCACGCCGGGCTGGCCGGCGGCGAGCTCGCGGCCGCTGGGGTCGAACACCCGCACCGACGAGCCGGCCGTGACCGCGGCCGAGACCTGCAGGCTGATGGCGGCGGGATCGACCGGCAGCACGACACTGCGTTCCCCGCCGATGGCGCCGCGGCCAAAGAACACGGGCTTCGGCGTGCCGACGACGTACGGGTTGACGAGCGCGAAGATCTTCTCGGTCTCGGCGGCGGTCCGGGCCAGCTCATACAGCTGGCCGCCCGTCTCGGCGGCCACGGCGAAGTAGGCCGGATCGACGGGCGAACACGAACCGAAGGTCAGGAAGCTGATCGAGATCTGCTTGGCGCGCGCCTGGGTGATGACGTTCCCGAACAGCGCCGCGTCCTTGGCGCTGGCGTCGGTGAACAGGTAGAGCTGCGAGCTGTCGGGGGCGGCGTTGATGGCGCGCAGCAAGCCCGTCATCGCGAGCTCCGGGCAGTCGCCGCCGCCCGAAGCGAACAGGCCGCTGGCGGCGGAGAGCAGGGCGCTGGCGTCGGCGGTGACGAAGGCGCTGCCGACGCTGGGGTCGTTGAAGCCCACCAGGATGTAGCGGTCGGGCGGGTTGCCGCTGGCGGCCACCGTGCTGACGATGCGCGCGATCGATGTCCTCACGCCGGCGATCACGCTGCCCATGCTGCCGGTGGTGTCGACTGCAAAGCCGACGGCGCCGCGCACGTCGAGGAAGGCGCGCACCGCGCGGTCGTTGCCCGCGATGCCGGGTGCGGCCAGGATCTGCCGCACCAGCGACTCGGTGGAATTGACGGCAGCCGCGCGCGCCAGGGCGTGCCCGGCACGGCCCGGCTCGTCCTTGTGGATGCCCGGGTCGAGGCCGAGACCGTGGTTGCACTTGCCATCGGGCGGTGCCAGCACCAAGCTGAAGTAGCCCGTCGTGGGCTCGCGCAGGCCAAAGCCCGCCAGGGTGCCCGCGCCGATGCTCGAGAAGCCGCGCTCGCAGGTCTGCTGGAACGACAGCAGGCGCGAGATCACGTTCGTCCCCAGGCCCGGATCGGCAGCCGAGATGTTGATCCAGTTGCTGTGGGAGAAGAAGTCCTGCAGGGTGTGGAAGGCGCGGCCCAGCTGGCGGCGCGCGGCGTCGCCATCGGGTGGTGACGCCGTCAGCAGCGCGATGACGTTGTTCTTGATGTCGATGATGCGCTGCGTGCACTCCGGCAGCAGTTCATCGTCGCAGTGGGCCAGCGGCACCGAGAGCTCGCCGCGGTCGGAGAAGATCTCGTCGACGCCGGCCGTCGCGTCGCGCGCCTGCAGCACGGCGCGGTCGGAGAAGCGGTAGACGCTGACGCCGTCGCTGGAAGGGACGCTGATGCGGGCCAGCGCGTCGCGCACGATGCCGACGTGGCCGTACTCGGCCTTGGGCTTGAAGGCCAGGGCCTCCTGCGTGCCGGCGAGGCCGGCCAGCAGGGCAGATCCGGCAACCGAGAGCTGCAACATGCGGTTCATCTCTGTCCTCCTAGCTGAATCCCAGCCAATTCGATGCATCGATCCAACGCCACTTCGCCAGCAGCACCACCAGGGCGGTGTAGGACAGTGGCAGCGCGGCGCCGGTTGCCAGCGCCCAGGCCCGGGAGGCCAGAGGGCCGCCCAGCGCACCGACGACCAGCGACACCAGCAGAAGCAGCGCCAGCACGGCCAGCGCAGCCAGCACGAGAAAGGGTGACTTGTCGTTGCCCGACCACCTGGCAAGGATGACCACCACGGCAAACACGGCGGCGGGCCCGACGACCAGGGCTGTGTGGCGCATGGCGGATGTGCGCGGCGGCAGCGCAGCCGGGCGTGTTGGGCCTTGCGGGCGAGGCCCGGGCGTCAGTGGGCCCGCGAGTGCGTGCGGCGGGACCGAGCGAGCGCCAGTGCGAGTGCCAGCGTCACCAGGGCCAGGCTGCCGGGCGAGGGCACAGCGCCGCCGCCCGTGACCGTGATCGAGGTCTCGCCACCCACGCTGGCCGCGATGGCCACACCGAACGCATCGCTCAGCAGCAGGCCCGGGAAGGTGGCGAGGTCGAACCGGACATCGCTCACGCCGGGTGCCAGGGCGTCGAACACCAGCGTTGCGATGCTGAACGACGCGGCCTGGAGCGCGAGCAGGTCCAGCTCGGCGAGCAAGGACACGGCGGCCAAGTCCACACGACCTGCGCTCAAGACCGAGGTGCTGAAGAGGTCGAGACCGTCCTCGCCCAGGGCAGCTCCGAAGGTGACGCTGCGGGCCGACAGCACGGCCGGGTCGTAGATGAGGTCAAGATCGAAGCCCGCCAGCGCCTGGCCGACATCGAGGCCGCTGACCAAGACTTCCACCGCCACGCTGTCGCCGCTGGCGAGCGTGGTCGAGGCTGGCGCCAGGGTGACCACCGCAGACTGCGCGGCGGACGACATCGCCAGCAAGACACCCACCAAAAGGGCTCGAATACCCATGGCGCTTCACTCCCTCGTTAGTTATTGACCCCTGGTCTGGTCGGGTGAAGGTAGCACGCACGCGGGGTGCGGCGACATGCTTCGCCTTGATGAAATGAAACGAGCGATGTCTTAGGGGGGAGCTGGTGCCGGGCCGCCGAGTGCGTCTGCAGGGCGCGCCGCACCAGGATGCGCAGCCTGGCCCGTACGTTGTCCCGCAGATTGACGCGCCGCTGGCCCGTGCCAAGGCCGCCGATGAGACCGAAGCGAGCGAATCCGAACTGGACCTGCCCGCCGAGATCGAGCGGCGCGAGCAGCGGCTGGCGGCCATCCGAGATGGCTCGCGAGTGCCTGGAGCAGCGCCAGCGCGAGGCGGATCTGCACCGCCACATCATGAAGCGCGCCAGGGGCGGATTCGACCCCGCGCACAACGGGCAGACCGCGGTGGACGAGGCCGCACACATCATCGTGGCGGCCGAACTGGACAACACCGCACCGGACGCCAACGGGCCGCTGCCGGTTGGAGCCTCCCTCTCGGAGGGAGGCTGGAGGGTGCGGTCAAACACACTGGAGCTCCCTCTCGGAGGGGGCTCGGGGGAGCGGTGCGCCCGGCCGCAGGCTCGGAGGCTGCGCGGCTTCCGCCGCGCGGACTCCTAGCGCTGCAGGAACAGCCGCACGGCGGCCGGTTCGGTCCCCGGGCCCGAGGCCCCGGTCTGTGATTCAACTATCACGATGCCGCCATCGGGCCGCCGGTAGGCGCGCCAGCGCAGGATGCCGATCTCCGACTGGAAGATGGTCGACCCCGGGCCGAGCAGCGTGGCGGACTGTTCCTGGTAGGCCTGGGTGCTGGCGTTCTCGAACTTGGTCACCCGGCCTGCGGTGATCGTCGCGAACGAGCCGCTGGTGACGAATTCGCCGCTGGTCGATTCGCAGCGCAGCTCGTCGAAGGTCTTGCCGTCCAGATCTGCGGGCCCCAGGGCCGCCAGCGTCGCATCGACCAGGATGGCGGCGGCGCCGCTGGTGCCCGCGACGCGGCAAAGCTGCAGCACCGCGCCGCGTTCGGACAGCGCCGAGCGCGTCGCGGCGACGGCGCCACCGCTGACGGTGATGCGGCCGTCTCCGCCGGCCTGGAAGGTGTAGGTGACCCCTTCCGCGGTGCCGGTGCTGCCGTTGCGAACGAGCTGGACCGACGCCGTGGGCGTGGTGGGCGAGATCCACACGAACACCGACGGCGCTGGGAAGGGCGCCGGGGCCGGTGCGGGGGCGCCCCCGGGTGGCGGTGCGGGCGTCGGTGCCGGTGCAGGTCCTGGGGCCGGCGCAGGCGCAGGCGCGCCGATGGGCGGTGCGGCGTCCCCGCCATCCCCGCCATCCCCGCCCCCACATCCCACGAGCACGCTGCTGGCCAGCAGCGCGCCGAGCCATTGTTCAAGCTTGAGCCGTCTTGTCGTCATGTGCAGGTTCCTCCGCGACGGCCCAGTGCCGTCTTGTACCGGCGCTGAATCTATGAACCTGCATGGCGGGGGCACATCCCCGACGATGGGCAATCCCAGGGGAGGCATCAGCCTTTCAGAGGATGCCGCGGCGGCGTGCCTTCAGCACGGCGTCCTGCTTGTCCGAGGCCTGCAGCTTCTCGTAGATGCGCTTGATGTGGCTGTGCACCGTGTGCGGGCTGATGTGGAGGTCCGCCGCGATCTCCTTGTAGGAGCGCCCGTCCTGGATGCCGAGCAGCACCGAGCGCTCCTTGGCGCTGAGCAGGAACTCGTCGTCCGACGGGCGTTCGTGGAAGGTCCTGACCACGAGGCGGGCGATGCGCGGGCTCATCGGGGCGCCGCCGGCGCGCAGGGTGGCCAGGGCCTCCATCAGCTCGCGGGGCGAGGCACCCTTGACGATGTAGCCGCAGGCCCCGGCCTTCAGCGCCTCGAAGACGGCTTGGCGATCCTCGCTGATGGTGTGCACCAGGATCGGCAGGCCGGGCAGCCGTTGCTGCACCCGCCGAATCAGCTCGACGCCCGACATCTGCGGCAGACCCAGGTCGCACAGCATCAGGTCGGGCGCCTCGTGGTCCAGCGCCTCCAGGGCCTGCTCGGCGCTGCCGCAGGCCGCCAAGACCCGCATGCCGGGTTCCCCACCGAGCAACAGGCGCAGGCTGTCCCGCAACGGCGCTTCGTCCTCGACGATCAGCAGGCGAATCACATCCGGCGTGGCCATGGGTCAAGGTCTGCGGGTCTGAAAACGCACTTCATCACCACCGGGGCCAGGTGGCGTCCGGGCCGCACCGGCGATCGGAGCGGGCTCGTGGGCCCAGGGCAGGTGCACGACGAGCCGGGTGCCGGCGCCCGTGTGCAGCTCCATCCGCCCGCCCAGCCTGCGCGCGCGGCTCTGCAGGCTGCGCAGACCTCGGGCCGGCGAGCCGCTGGTGGCGGCGGGCGCGCCCGGCGCTTCCGGCGCGATACCCACCCCGTCGTCGGCGATCGTGAACAGCACGCCGTCGGTGCCGACCTCGATCGTGGCCTGCACCCGGCGCGCTTGCGCGTGTTTCACCACGTTGGTCAGGGCCTCCCTCAGGATGCGGATCAGGTTCAGGCGCAGGGCGCGGCTGGGTGGCGACACGCCTGCCGTGGCGTGGGCGCTCCACTCGAACGCAATCCCGTGCGGCTCCGTCAGGCGGCGGCCATGGGCCCGCTGGTCGGCAAACAAGGTGGACCATGAGGCTTCGGGTTCATCAAGGCCATCCATGAAATGGCGGAGCTCCGCGAGCGAGTCGCCGGCCAGCTCTGCAATCGTGGTCAGCCTGCCGTGCAGGGCGGGTTGCTGCGCTTCCTGCCCGGCCTGCAAGGCGAGCAGGCGGATGCTGGTGACCATGCCGCCGAGGCCATCGTGCAGGTCCTGGGCCATCCATTCGCGTTCGCGCAGGTGGGCCTCGCGCTGGAGTTCGTGGCGGTCGATCGCTTCGCGGACCTGCGCGGCCTGGCGCATCAGCACGAGCAGGCCCGCCGCCAGGCGCACGTCGCTGGCGTCGAACAGGCGCTGGCCGCGTCCGGCGAGCAGCAGCTCCAGGCTGGCGCCGCCCGCGAGCGCCGGCACGCGCAGCCGCAGCCCTTCGTCCGCGACGGTGGGTTCGGTCAGTTCGGGGCCCGCATCAGGGCCCACCTCCATGCTCAGCGGCAGGTACACCGTCGAGAGCAGCTGGCGCCAGCTGTCCTTGAGCGCGTCGGCCGATCGCGCCGACAGGATGGTGTCGACCACCCGCGGCATCAGGGTCTCGAGCGGGGGCGCTGCGCGGGGCCGCAGCCACTGCCAGAGCCTGCCGCGCACCGCCAGGTACAGCCAGCACACCACGACGAGCGCTGCGCCGAGCGCCACCTGCCCGGACACGTGCAGCGTCAGCAGCAGCAGGTCCACCACCACCACCAGCGCCGTGGCCAGGCCGCACAGCAGGGTCTCGAACCACCAGCGGTCGAGGTCGAACAACCGGTACCGAGCCACGCCGACCGCCACCCCGACATAGATCGTGAGCACCAGGGCGGCCAGACCCACGCCCGAGGACACCAGCGGCTGGAAGCCCAGCAACATGGGCATGCGGTTGACGGCGACGATGACCAGGCAGGGCACGAACAGCGCCACCAGCAGAATCTTGACGGTGGCCCGCCCGACCAGGTCGGCGCGCGTGGCGCGCCACTGCCAGACGGCCAGCGGCGCCAGGGCGAGCAGCACGCTGGCGGTCATCACCAGGGGCGCGGAGGTGTTGGGCGACGGCCACCACTGCAACGCGTCGGCGACCCAGGCCAGCAGGTACAGCGCGGCCACGGGCGCCAGCAGCCAAGGGCTTCGAAAGCGCCGCGGGTAGACCCAGAACAGCGCGACCAAGCCGAAGAACGCGAGGTTCTTTCCGAACTGATCGAGGCGCCACAACAGCTGCACCCACTCCGGATGAAACGTGAGTTCCCGGCTCTTGCCCAGCGCCATCATCGCCGCCGTGAGCATGGCCCCCAGGCAGGCCAGAAAGAACATGCGCGCCGACAGCTCGCGCGGCCGGTAGGCGAGCACGCCCACGCCGATGAGCAGCGCCACCGCCGCCAGCAGGTTCATGGCCCAGAAGTCCAGGGGCAGGGTGCTGGCCGGTCGCCACGCAGCGGGGCGCAGCGCCCGCTCGGAGCCGTCGGCCAGCACCGCCGACACCTCAGGCCGCGCGATCGCCTGGAACACGGTGGCGTGGTGGCCGAAGAACCGATTGAAGTCCTCGTAGCTGCGGATCGAATAGCTGGCGCGCGTGACCGTGGAGTCCCCCAGTGGCACCTCGGGCAGGCCTTCGGACCGCAAGGCCACGATCACATCGCCCGCCTGCAGCCGGCCTTCAGCGGGACCGCCCTGGTGCACCTCGGTGACGACGCCCCCGGCTGATCGCGGGGCTGCGGCCAGTTCGACCCCGAGCCAGGGCATGAAGGCGGTGGCAAACCACACCCCCAGCAGCACCAGGCCCACGGCCAGCACCGCCCCCACCAGGGACACCCGAGCAGACGTGACGGCGGCGCACGCCCCGGCTTGGCGCGGGCCGCCCTCCAGGCGGTCGGTGGCGCTCGACATGGCCAACAGACCTCAGGTGCCCGGCGGCCTGTCAGGCGACGGGCAGGCCTGGCTTGCAGCGCCCGGTGGCCTGCACCGAGGGGGTGGAGAGGTCGGCGCGCAAGCTCGCCGCGCGGGCGGAAACGGAGCCATGAGGCAGTGCTCGAAGCGGGTGGCGCGGGCGATGGGTTGAGCGCACGCTGACCATCGTGGATGTTAGCCAGAGCCCTGGATCCGCAGATGACCTGATGTGGTGTGCCCCTTCCGGCCGGCGCCAGCGGGCTTCCAGCGCTGGGCGGCTGGACGAATCGATCGACACCCACCGCAACGCGCTTCGCGAGGGCGCCAATCGCTTCGCGCCTGGCAGCGTCGAGCCGGTGGTCCTCGGCGTGATGCGAACGGCGCTCGGTGGTCGGAAGGAAAAAGGGCCCTGCCGTGGCGGCCAGGTTGGGTCCGCGCTACCTGCAGCGGATCAGCGAAGCGGCGGGCAGCTTGCGGCCAGAGATCGGCGAGGCCGAGGTTCCATTGCCAACCCAGGACGACGCATCGCCAACCCGGAGCCGAGCGAGAAGAAAAATGCCGCTGAGGGCGCCTGCCCTGAGCGGCTTTGTCATGAGTGGCGGGCAGGCAGCTTGGTGCGAGACCACAGTGAAGCACTTCCTGGCGCCGTTTGGCATCAAGCAAAAGCTGGCAGAACCGCCATGGATTGCTTTACTCCACAGGGCCGCTGAAGCGGCCCCGACGCGGGGGCTGGTGCGACCGGCAGGGATCGAACCTGCAACGCAGCCTTCGGAGGGCTGAATGATATCCATTTCACCACGGTCGCTTCGCGGCACAGCCGGCCATTCTAGCCCGCCGGGCCAGCGGCTCCGGGCGCGTGTCGGCCCGGTGCAAGGTGGGCTCCTATAATCAACGGGTTTTGGCCGCGGCCGGCCGCCCCAAGGGCGGCCGGGTCATCGCAGCGGCCCCGCAGCACCCCACCCCAGCAGCACCACGGCACCAAGATGAGCGAGCAGCACCCCGCGACCGAAGCGCACGACGGCCCCCACGAAGGCCCCATCCGCACCCCCAAGCAGCTGGTCGCGGCCGTGGTCGCGTCGTTCGTGGTGCCCATCGTGGTGATCATCCTGCTCGTCAACTACGTCGACTTCGGCGCCAAGCCGGCTGCCGGCACCGACGCGCTGGCCGAAGAAGCCGTGGCCAAGCGCATCCAGCGCGTGGGCACGATCGAGATCCGCGACGCGTCGGCCCCGGCCGTGCTGCGCACGGGCGAGCAGGTCTACCAGATGGCCTGCACGGCCTGCCACGCCGCCGGTGCCGCCGGTGCGCCCAAGACCGGCGACGCCGCCGCCTGGGCACCGCGCATCAAGACGGGCTACGAGGCGCTGCTGAACTCGGCGCTCAAGGGCAAGGGCGCCATGGCGGCGCAAGGCGGTGGCGACTACAGCGACCTCGAGGTCGGCCGTGCCGTCGTCTACCTGGCCAACAAGGGCGGCGCCAGCTTCCCCGAGCCGGCTGCGCCGGCACCGGCCGCGGCGGCTTCGCAGTGAGCGGCCTGCTGCGGCCCGTTCAGGGCTGCGGCAGCAGGCGGTAGCCGAAGCGCGCAGGCATCTGCGCAAACGGCAGTTTGACGGGCGCCCAGGCGCCCGTTTTGCTTTCCGACAGGGCTTCTTCCACGGCCTGCGCGGCCAGCGCCATGTCGGCCGTGTGCACGAGCCCGAAGCCCAGTTCGGTGTGCGCGAAAAGCCGGCCGTGTTCGTCGAGCCAGGCCTGGTGCAGCGCGCCGGCGGGCTGGCCCGTGTGGGCCACCAGCGCAAAGCCCGGCGCACCGTGCACGCGCCACACGTAGGGCGCGGCCTCGAGCTGCACGTACACCCGCTGCGGGCCGTTCTGGAAGAACCACGCGCCGTGTTCGTCGGCCGCGTAGTTGCGGTGGATGAACTCGCGCAGCTTCTCGTGCGTGATGCGGCTGCCCTTGACGGCCGGGAACGGCCCCGCGGCCTGCACGCGCTCGTCGCGCATGTACCACTCGCCGCGCGAATCCAGCGCCAGCCAGCCGTGGCAGTGCGGCACGTTGGGCCACTTCTTCAGCGCGGCCTTGACGATCTCGTCCATGTGCGTGGGTCCGCTCAGGCGTGCGTGGCCAGCCAGTCGGCCACGGCCGCGGGCATCTGCTGCACACGGCCCGGAAAGCCGCCGTGCGGGAAGCCCACGTGCCCGCCGCCCGCCGGCCGCCAGAAGGTGACGCAGCGCCCCGCCTGCTGCGGCCCGGGCAGCTCGTGCGCGGGCACGAAGGGGTCGTTGCCGGCGTTGAGCACCAGTGCCGGGATGCGCAGCCGCGCCAGGTGCGGTGCCGCCGAGGCGCGCGCCCAGTAGTCGGCTGTGCCGGCAAAGCCGTGCAGCGGCGCCGTGAAGGCGTTGTCGAACTCGAAGATGGTGCGCGCGGCGGCCACGCGATCGCGGTCGAACAGGCCCGGGTGCTGCTGCCACTTCTGCAGCGCCTTGGGGATCATCGTCGACAGGAACATGCGCGCGTAGACCAGGCGGTTGAAGCCGCGGTCGATGGCGCGGCCGGCCGAGGCCAGGTCGATGGGCGAGCACACCGAGGCCACCGCGGCGGCCGTGGCCGCGGCGCTGTCGCCGGCCTCCTGCGCCCAGCGCAGCAGCGCGTTGCCGCCCAGCGAGACCCCCACCGCCAACAGCGGCTGCGCGCTCGTGGCGCGCAGGCGCGCGAGGATCCAGCCGATCTCCTCGAAGTCGCCCGAGTGGTAGGCGCGCGGGCCGTGGTTGAGCTCGCCGCTGCAGCCGCGGAAGTGCGGCACGCTGAAGGCCCAGCCGCGGGTGCGTGCCACCACGGCAAAGGCCTGCGCGTACTGGCTGGCGCTGCTGCCCTCGAGGCCGTGGAACAGCACGAGGCGGCGTGCGCCTGGGGCCGAACCCTCGAGGTGGTCGACATCGATGAAGTCGCCGTCGGGCGTGGCCCAGCGCTCGCGCGCAAAGCGCGGCGGCTCGCCGTCGAAGCGGCGGGCGTGCAGCGCGGCCCAGATGGTCTGCGCGTTGCCGCCGGGCAGCCAGGCGGGCGGCCGGTAGTCGAAGCGCGCGGTCATCAGTGCAGGGTGTTGGGCGCGTCGTGCGGCAGCGGCGCGGCAGGCGCCTGCGGCTCGGCGGGGCTGGCGTGGTGGGCGGCGATGCGCCAGCCCTGGCCCGTCTTCACGTACACGTTGGTGGCCACCACCCAGCCCAGCTGCCGGCCCTCGGGCGTGTTCACCTCGATGCGCTCGACCAGGTGGTGAACGGCGGCGCCGATCTGCTGCAGCCGGTGCACCTGCTCGGGCACGACGGGGATGCCGCTGTGCGCAAAGATGGCCTCGAAGCTGGCGCGGATGGCCGCCGGGCCCACGAGGCGGCCACCGCCGCCCGGGTGCACGCAGACCACCTCGTCGTCGTCGGCCCACAGGGCCATCAGCGCGTCGAGGTCGCCGCGCTGCAGCGCCTCGTAGAACGCCGCCTCGACGTCGTCGGGGCTGGCAAACAGCGCGGCGGCGGGCGGGCGCGGCATGGGGGTGGCGCGGCTCAGCGGAAGACCACGCACTTGCGGCCGTTGACGAGCACGCGGTGCTCCAGGTGCCAGCGCACCGCGCGCGCCAGCACCATGCACTCGATGTCGCGGCCGGCGGCCGTGAAGTCCTCGGCCGACATGGTGTGGTCCACGCGCTGCACGTCCTGCTCGATGATGGGGCCCTCGTCCAGATCGGCCGTCACGTAGTGCGCCGTGGCGCCGATGAGCTTGACGCCGCGCGCGTGCGCCTGGAAGTAGGGCCGCGCGCCCTTGAAGCTGGGCAGGAAGCTGTGGTGGATGTTGATGGCGCGGCCGGCCAGCGCCGTGCACAGCTCGGCGCTCAGGATCTGCATGTAGCGCGCGAGCACGACCAGGTCGATCTTCTCGCGCTCCACCAGCGCCTCCACCTCGCGCTCCTGCGCGCGCTTGGCCTCGGCGCCGCTGCCGGCCTTGAGCGGCAGGTGGTGGAAGGGGATGCCGTAGCTCTCGGCCAGGCCGCGGTAGGTTTCGTGGTTGCTCACGATGGCCGGGATGTCGGCGGCCAGCGAGCCGCTCTTCCAGCGGAACAGCAGGTCGTTGAGGCAGTGGCCGTGCTGGCTCACCATCAGCAGCACACGCGGCCGCGCCGCCAGCGCGTGGAAGTGGGCCGTCATGCCGAACTGGTGCACCGTGTGTGCGAACAGGCCCTGCAGCGTGGCCTCGCTCGCCAGCTGCGGCGGGGCCTGGAAGTGCACGCGCATGAAGAACAGGCCCGTGGCGTCTTCGCCCTCGAGATCGCCGAACTGCTGCGAGTCGACGATGTTGCAGCCGGCCTGGTACAGCAGGCCGGAGACCGCGTGCACGATGCCCTTGGCATCGGGGCAGGTCATGGTCAACACGAATTGGTGGTCGAGGCTCATCCCTCGGGATTGTAGGGAGGACCCTGAGTGGGGCCGGCGCCGCCCGCCGCGACGGCAGTTGATGTAGTTTGGCTACGCAGCCGGCTGCAACTACAAGGCAACTACATCGAATCAGCGCGGGTTTGCCCGATCGCATGATGTAGTTTTGCTTCACTAGCATGCGCCGCACATGCAGGAGAGCCTTTCGATGACGCCGATGTGGAACGGGCTGCGTGCCCGCCTGGCCCCGTGGTTTGCGGGCCTGATGCTGGTGCTGCTGACCGCCTGCGGCGGGGGCGGTGGGGGCGGCGACAGCACCCCGGCGCCGACCCCGCCCGTGGCGCCCGCGCCCGACGCCCGCCTCGCGATGGGCGACGCCAACTGGCAGACCGTGCTCAACGCCGTGCCCACGGCCACGGGCGGCGGGGGTGGCGGTGGCGGCGGTGCCACGCCGACCACGCTCACCATCCACTACAAGCGCACCGCCGGCGACTACGACGGCTGGACCCTGCACACCTGGGACGCCGCCGTCGAGACCCCCTGGACCGACGGCCGCGTGGGCACGCCCAGCGCCTTTGGCCGCAGCTACGAGGTGCCGCTGGCCGCCACGAGCGGCAGCGTGGGCTACATCTTCCACAAGGGCGACGAGAAGGACCATGCCGGCGCCGACCAGCGCCACACGCTGCAGGCCGGCCGCAACGAGATCTGGCGCATCCAGGGCGACCCGGCCACGTACACCAGCAACCCCGACGGCGCCGCGGCGCCCGACATCCGCACCCTGCGCGTGCACTACAAGCGCTTCGCGGGCGACTACGCCAACTGGGGCCTGCACCTGTGGCCCACGAGCGGCATCGACACCAGCCGCCTGCCGGCCGGCGTGACCATCGACCAGTGGAACAACGCGGTGCGCTTCGACCAGATGCCGGGCTACGCCGCCGGCACCGGCGAGGTG
>Ga0209812_10001279_pt1 | contig 18024 bp, 13 predicted proteins | sample JI71714BDNA_FD_187502 | JGI IMG/M metagenome (GOLD analysis project Ga0209812, IMG submission 187502) | Wastewater effluent complex algal communities from Wisconsin, to seasonally profile nutrient transformation and Carbon sequestration -... | ecosystem: Engineered > WWTP > Effluent > Algae...
AAGAAATTTTCATTTTTGTCCAATTTTGACTTTAATTCTTCGATTGTTATATCTTCCATTTTATTTCGCTTCTATTTTTTATAAAAATTTAATTGCAATCTAAAGGCTTTTGAGTAGAGACATTGATGTCTATCTTTTCTCCCATTTTGATATTACTTATTCCATCGTATGGTGGAGATTGTGAGATTATGTACCAAGTTGCCTCTGGATCTGATTCTGACTTTTCTGTAATTTGGCCTAATTGAAGTTTACTAGTTTCCAATAAAAATCTAGCTTCTTCTATATCAAGACATTTTAAATTAGGAATAGTGACTTCACCGCCATCTTTTCTTGAAACAATAAATTCGAGCTGGTCCCCTTTAGCTATTTGGACATCTTCTTTCCTGACATCCTTAGATATAATTAATTCGTTTTTGTACCAAACTTCCAATATGTGATTCGGTTCACCTGGATCATAAGCGTAATCTTTTATAACACATTCTATATCTCTGTACTTGAGTTCAGTCTTTTTCTGATCAAATGCATTTCCATACAAGACAGGTAAATCGCCCACTTTGACGGTTTCAGTACCATATTTTGTAATAGTTACATAAATTTTTCTATTTTCTTTGACTAGGGATCCTGGTTTTGGATTCTGATCCGTAATGATTCCGCCATCTTTTCCTACAATAAAAATAGAATCGTTCACAACAATTTCAAAAGAAGCATCATCGGCCGCTTCCTTTGCCTCATCAATGTTTTTGCCAATATATTTAGGTAATTCTAGCTTTTGACCATGATTGGTGTATACTTTCAACAATAGTTGTGCTAAAAAAATTATCAGAAATAATAATCCGAATATAAAAAGTAGCTGCTTTAAAAACAGCTTACTTTTTATATACTCGAAAAATCCAGGTTGACCCTGTGTATTTTGTTTGTTCATACTTTTATGCTATAATTGGCACAAAGATAAACAATTAAATCTTTACAACTCTTTTTGTTATAATCTGCTTACCATTTGTAAGTCTTAAGAAGTAAATACCACTCGTAATATTATCTAATGACAAGTAAGACACTTCACCTGCTAATTTGCCAGCAACAATGGTTCTACCTGCAAGATCCAATATTTGGTAATTATTAAATCCAATAGTCATATCTGTAAGCACTATCTGTACTAAATCTCTTGTAGGGTTTGGATTTACAAACACCTCTGACGCCAAAACAAGATCTTCTGAAGAGTTTGGAAAAGATTCATCTCTTTTGATATTAAAATCTGTTAATGCTATCCAACCACCTTCTCCATCTTCTACGACAAAGCTGAACTTATCAGTACCATTACTGCCTGAAATAGCACCGTATCGCAATGCACCGCCATTTATATCCAATTGCGTAAATTTAGCACCTGCAGCAATTTCTACACCATTGAACGTTAGTGTACCTTCTAAAGGTGCAGCCACTAATGTAAACGTCAACTCACTAGCTGTATTGTTATTATCATTTGCCAAAAGCAATACATCAGTGATAGGTAATTTATTGCCTGGGTAAATTTCAAGTGTCTTATTATTCACTAAAAATGGTTGATCTAGTGAAATATTTGAACAAATTTCCAAATCAAATTCTTTCAATGAACCACCCGATCCTGGAGCTGTATCTTCTACCTTAAGTTTCCAAGTTCCATTCATAGACTCACCATTAAATGCAGACAATGGCACTTCAGGTCTCAGAACTCTACCATTATTTATTGGGCAAGAAAAGAAATTAGGTGACTGATCATCTAGGCCAAGATTGATATTCATCTGATTACATTTTTTACTCCATAATAAAGATGTCTTACCTGATGGTGCTATAAGTGAAACAACTAAGTCTACAGTACGTGCATGATCTGCCTTTATAGCTGATACATTTAAATCATTAATTGTACCGTTTGCATTAATTGTCAATGGAAATTCTACTGTAGGTGTTCCTGTACCAGATACGTTAATACTTTGTGCGCCAGATTTATATGTGTTACATGCAAGGGCTTCCGTAATAAATACACCCACTTTAGACCAATCACCGCTTCTACAGTCGTTGATACCTCTGACTCTCCAATAGTATACAGTCGCTTTTTCTAATATAATATTTGATAATAGCGTAGTATCCGATACTTCAGCTGATGTAACTATACTTGCCGCGTTAAAATCTGGATTTGATGCTACTTGAATTTCATAAGACAAGGCATCAGCTTTTGATACCCAATTGTATCGTGGTAATGCTCCAACTCCTTCTGCATTCGGTGCAGGAGTAAGTTTTGTCACATTTGAAATATCTCCACCTATAATATTAAGTGTTATCGTTCTCACAAAAGTGTCGACACCTGCTACTATGGCTCTTACATCTATATCCTGAGTAATATTTCCCACTGTATTATCTACATTAAAGGTCAAAGTTGTAGCTTGACCTGCATCCACTAAATTTTGTGAAAAAGTAGCAGTGGCTCCAGAAGGTAGTGGTGTAATAACATCAAAACTTACCTGACCAGTCAATCCACCATAACCAAATGTAGAAAGTTCTGCTACAGCTACTTCTGGTTGACAAGCTGTCAATTGAAACGGAGCGTCTACAAAAAGGGTTGGTGTAGTAGCTAAAGTAATACGAGAAGGTTGAGTTCCTGTCGATAAAAATATATTATCTACAGCTTTAATTACGAATCTTACAAAATTTGATTCTCTGTTCGGTGCATACACAGTCTGTAGTCCATCGTTTGGAACATTTAAAGCCACTGGGACTAAATTTACATCATCATCTCTAAGTGTGCTATTATATGAAACATAAATATTAACAAATTTACAATTAACAGGAGCTTTATCAGTATTTGCTACATTCCAAGTGACATCTACTTTTTCACCACTTACAAATGGTGTATTTAATTTAGGATATGTCAATTCAAATGGACCAGCCTGCTCAGTTACATTAAACTTAACCTCTTCTGAGACTACTCCACCACCAAGGATATTATTATCTCTTGCTGTAAGTCTGAAAGTTAATTCTCTTGTTTTATTGGGTAATACTTCTGCTTTTTCGCTAAATTTACCTGCAACTAGATTAGATAAAATAGGTAAAAACCTGATATTGCCAGTTGCAGAAGGTTTGTAAGATCTGAATAAAGGTGCTGATACCGAATTTGTTCCTAGTGCGACTTCTTCTCCTATATCATATTGCTCCCAATTATAAGTAAGTTGGTCACCATCTTCATCACTTGCTGAACCTTTCAACTCAAATGGAGTAGATATTGGAATAAATAATCCACCTTGCGGGATTGTTAACTCAGGAAAATGATTGCCAGTTGCTACTTTATCAGCACAAGCGTAGGCATTTCCTCCTTGGGTTGTTTTGGCAGTCATTTGAACAAGTGAACCTACGTGAAAATAATCATCATTATCACCAGCCACATTGTCTGATCCGCATGCTCCAGCATATGACATTACTGTAGTGCCACTTCCAGGCTCAAAAGCAACACCTGGTGCACGCTGTGTAGCATAAGCATCACAAATATTCCATGTATGAGATGCATCAAACTGATGACCAACCTCATGGGCCATAACTCTAGTCACGATGTTATTTAATGATTCATTGTTGTGACATGTTACACCAGCGCCTTTATTGTTTTGACATGCTGATCCACCTTGTGCTACACCACCTATATCATCACAAGTAGCAAGTACGTGTCCCACATCGTAAGAAGCTGCAGAAATTATAGAGTTCAATATACTAGTGTTCTGTGGCAAAATGGTGAATCCTTTATTTGGTTCATCGTATCTGTCTGTAGCAGGATCAGTAAATATAAGTTTATCATTATCGTCAATAAGCACAAATCTCATTGCCATATCCTTTTCATACATAAGATTCATACGATTTAGCATGGTGTTCATATCAGCGAGACAAGCTACTTTAGTACCTCTTTTTGCTCCCCATGAACCCGTACAAGCCATAGCCACTTTGTAAACTCTCATTTCCACTTCACCAGCAGATCTGAGATTTGGCATAAACTGGCCTTTCGATGGACGACCTTCATCGGTCACACCACACATATCTACCCCTTTGTAAAGTTCTGGTTGATCGTCTTTTACATCATAAACAATATAATCATCCAAATTTTTATTGGAGTAAGGGTCAATGTACTTTTCACCATCTGCTTCGTGGATAGCCGCATGAAATCCATTAGGTGATACTGAAAATCTAATCTGAGTAGATTTATTATTGACTTGGTATGCCTTATAAGTTTTGATCATCGGGTACCTAGCAGATATTCCAGGCTGCATTACAGGTGATTCAAAAACTTTAAATTTTTCCAACTTACCATTCGCCATCGGAATTTCTAATACCAATTCTTTTACTTTTCTATTCGCATCTGTTTCCATAGGCGCAGATTTAAGATAAGACTTTAGACCTTCCATGTCTAATGAAAATGTCTTATATTTGGTAGGTACTATACTCCTTTCTTCTCCTGATCTTACTTGGATTTTAGATTCATCCGTTTTTTTCCAAAACGATTGAGCGTTTGACGCACTATTTACAATAACTAAGATTGTAAGTATAAAAAAATTCTTTATCATTTTATTTAAGGTAATGGTTTGAAGTTGTAAAATTAATAAATATCTAAGAGATACCAATGAAATTTGTATAATTGTGTATCGTAAACGACATAATTTAAGAGATGTTAGAATTTTAATTGCTTTTAACAAATTGTAAATGAACTTATCATAAATCTCTACGAATATTATAAATTTTATATTACAATACTTTATGAATTATGGTAAATAGATTAGAATATCATATTGTTTTGGTGTTATAACAGAAATAACTACAAATTATATCCCAGATCTTCATATATTTTTAATATTTCCCCATTTTTCTGTAATATATCAAATGCCAACCAGCTGAAAGTTTTGCAAACCTCCTCTCCATGGTATATTGACCTGACTTATCAGCAATATATTCAATAATTATATTGCCTGGGCCATTCTCAAATTGTCTAACAAAAGTTTTATTCCCATCATCAAAAGGTCTATGTAACTTCCAATTATCTTGGGTCCATCTAAAGTCATCAGGAACGATGTCTGTACTATCTTCCTGTGGTCTAGTCCCTTCTAAAGGAAATGCAATGTGTTCCATCTGAAAAACACTATCACTGCTGAACGTATTGTAAAAAGTAACAAACTCTTCGTTTTCGAATGGAGGTACGGCTATTTCTGTTTCTATGGGTTCTGAATCACCTTTCGATTTACATGAATTCATTGAAAACGCCAGTACTAGAACGAACAAACCGACTATTGAAAATTTATTGTTGAATAGCATATACAAGGATTAAATCATTTATTGTGTGGCAAAATAAAGTATATTTTTCGAGAAAATCATCCTTTTTAACAATTCCTTCAAAAACAAAACCATTCGCATCGTACTCAAATGGCAATACAAAAATGTTTTTTTTAAAATCTAACTCCTTTTTTCCATAAGCTTTATACATAGATTCTTTGGCGCCCCATATGGTATGCATACATTCGATGTGGCTTAGATCTTTAATGTTAATAACTTCATTATCTGATATAAACTTAGGCGCAATTCTTTCTATTTTAGATACAATCCGTTGAATATCAATACCCACCACACTCGTAGAAGCTATGACTGCTGTATAATCAGCAGAATGGCTGATAGAAATATGATGATCAGAATTTTCCAAATATGGCTTTCCAAATGCGTCTTTTAAACAAGCTCCCCGAATCTCTCTTTCAGATAAAAGGTGTAATAAATATCTAGATGAAAACCATTCTTTCCGTTTTCGAATGCCTAAATAATCCAGCTCGTTTTGTTCTATATTGGTAATTTGCAATTGATTATGAAAGAAAGCATCTTCTTCTTCCACTTTCCAAACTCCAAGTTTCCCAACTGTAATAAGATCCGATTTATAAATTAATGGCATTAAAAAAATTAAAAGCCTTGACAAATATATTAATTAAGTCAAAAATATTTCTTTTGACTGCTATCTAGAACACATATTGGATTCTGATTGTTTGAAAAGCAAATAAATATAAACCGTATTTTGGGACGAACTTTCCATATTAATCACTTAGCTACCTTATCAGGACACATTTCATCCATTTATTGTCTGGCAGATAAAATAGATACACCATATTTCTTTTCTGCAGCAGGTGACGGATGGATAGTCCAATGGGAAAAAGATAGTAGAAAAACAGACGGACTACTATTAGCAAAAGTAGAAGGAAAAGTATTTTCTATCATTTATATAAAGGAGCAACATCTATTGGTGGTAGGCGATTTTGAAGGACACGTCTATTGGCTTGATACAGAGACAAATATCATTTTAAAACGTGTTGCCTTTCATAAAGGCAGTATTTTCGGCTTTTGTCAGGTCAGTTCCGACCATATTTACTCAATAAGTGGCGATGGTTATTTGTGTAAATGGGATGTACAAGCTTATCAACCAATAGAATCTATAAAAATATCTAATCAAGGCCTTCGTTCCATTATATATGACGATATAAACCATACCATATATATAGGATCTAGTGACAATACCATCTATCAAGTAAATGAAAAAGATTTAAAAGTAGAAAAAAACATACTACTTGCGCATCAAAATTCCGTTTTCAGCCTTGCAATGTTATCAAATGACACACTTCTTTCGGGTGGTAGAGATGCACATCTCAAAGCTTGGTCCGTCCCCAATATGGATGTAAAACAAGATTTTGCGGCACATATGTTTACCATCAATAGTATCGTACACATACCCGAATTATCTCTATTTGCCACAGCATCTAGAGATAAATGTATCAGAGTATGGGATGACACAAGTTTTGAACTGTACAAATCTATTGATGTTCAAAAGGATGGACATATCAATTCTGTCAATAGCCTTCTATGGTTACATACGGAATCTACGCTAGTAAGCGCAAGTGACGATAGGACTATCCGAATGTGGAAAATTGAAAAGACAGACCATTAAAAACGCTTCTTACTGAAATTATTGCTGAGACTTCAGATACATTCTGAATCCATTACCGTGGATGTTTTCAATCTCTATGTTGGTATCTTTTGCCAAATATTTACGGATTTTGGTGATAAACACATCCATACTTCTCGCTGTAAAATAATTGTCATCTTCCCATATCTTGGTCAGTGCTTCTGATCTTTGCAATACGTCATTAATTCTAAAACAGAACAATCTCAACAATTGTGCTTCTTTGGGAGATAATTTCTCAGTACTACCATCAACTTTGTACGTCAAAATACGAAGGGCATAGTCAAAATGGTAATCACCAATAATAAAGTCACGTTGATCTTCGAGATTTTCTTCAGGTTTTGATGACCTTCGGAGGACAGCTTTCACTCTAAAAAGGAGTTCTTCAGAGTTAAAAGGTTTTGTTATGTAATCATCTGCACCCAATTTAAATCCTTCCAAAACATCTTCTTTTAATGTTTTGGCAGTTAAAAATATGATTGGAATCTCTTTATTTATACCTCTAATTTCTTTAGCCATTGTGAAGCCATCTTTTTTGGGCATCATGACATCGGTGATCGTAAGGTCGAAAGTACCTTTTTTGAATGCTTCAAAACCTGCTTCTCCATCTGTAGCCAAGGTGACATCATAATCATTCATCTCTAAGTACGAACGAAGTACATCACCAAAATTCTGGTCATCTTCTACTAATAATATTCTATTTCCCATTTCTTTTGATTTTTTCTATTTAACTAATAACTGAATAATGACATTTTTTATTTTACATTTTTTTGTAAGGCAAAAATACAGAAAACGTACTTCCCTTACCCAATTCACTTTTTACATTGATCTTACCATGGTGCGCATCTACCATAGCTTTGACATAACTAAGACCCAATCCAAATCCTTTTACATCATGTATATTACCTGTGTGGACTCGATAAAATTTTTCAAAAATCAATTTTAAAGAATCTTTGTTCATACCGATGCCATTGTCTTCGATAGAAAACTCTACACCATCTTTTACATTTCTTGAGCTAATGACAATATTAGGTGATTCGGGCGTATATTTCTCAGCATTGTCCAATAGATTATTGATAATACTCGAAATATGGGTCACATCACCTTGTATGACGGGATTTTTTGCGTCAAGGTTGGTAATGATGGTACCTCCTTTTGCTTGTATTTTTAATTCTGCATTGACTATAGCATTCTCTATCAGTTCGTGGATGTTACATTGAACGAGTTTTAACTCTACGTTTTCCTTTTCGATTTGTGCCATTTGGAGTACTTTCTCTACCTGACCGAGCATCCTAGCATTCTCTTGTTTGATGATATTTATAAATCTGGAGACTTTATCTTGATTGGCCAAAATAGATGGACTCAAGATCGAGTCTGAAGCAAGAGAGATGGTTGCAATCGGTGTTTTGAACTCGTGTGTCATATTATTGATAAAATCTGTTTTCATTTCTGATACCTTTTTCTGTCTGAAGATGACATAAATCGTGTATGAAAAACAGAAGAGAATCATTGCTGTAAATACAATAGAACTTATCAAAATAGGAATCACAGATGCCCACAGAAAACGAGTTTTCCCAGGGAAAAATAAGTTTAAATGTCCAGGTTCAGCGCTTTCGTCGGCAAAAAGTGAAATTTTGTATTCCGCCTTATAGAGTGGATTCATTGCTGCTATATTACTTGAACGAGTAGTATCGCCTATAGTCGCGGTGTAATTGCCATTTTCAATAAAATAGGCCTTTTCCTTATTTGAATATACTCCATATTCATACTTAAGGTCAATATTTTGGGCTAAAAGTTCTTTCTTGAGATATTTTGCAAGCTTATCTTTGTCTATATTTTCTAACAGATCTACCGGATTGAGAATAGAAGAACGGTATTCAAAATCCTTAATTCTCTGATATGAATTGATACTTCTGCTATTGGCAATATCCTCCGATATGATCTTTTCTATGGTTGTTTTTGAATCAAAAAGTGATTTATTGGTGTAATAATTTTTTTCAGCTTCATTTTCTGCGTCATTTTGAAGTCTTTTTTTTACATTACTCAAGGCTATCTGGACCTTGTCATTAAAGTTTTTCTCATCGAGATTTACCGCTCTTTGTATCCACATGAATTGAATAACACCAACACCTATCAGGGATAAGGTCATAAAAATGATGATGGTCCAAATGGCTTTTTTACTCATGGTGACAAATATATTCAATACTTTGATGATACAAAGGTATTTAACAACAAATTAACGCAAGTGTTATTTAATTATAAATACGATTAATTATAACAAATAAGATTTACTTTCGTATTTTGAAATGTGGCTAGAATGCAAAATAACGTCAATTTATTTCATATATTTACAGAAATGGATATTTTTGAAAATTATGATCTAAGTTTTTCTTTAATGATAGCTTTAAAAAGGCGACTTTTGCAGTTTATTTGATCAGAACATAAAACATTTGAAAGTTTATTCGACATTTTTGGGTCTTAGTTGCTTGGTATTGATTGCCATTATATCCTTGTATTCTTGTGCGAGTACTGGCTCGCCTACAGGTGGCAAGAAGGATGAAATACCACCAAAATTAGACTCTCTCCGATCTACCAAAAACAAACAAACTAACTTAAACCAACGGCTTTTTGAATTTCATTTTGATGAGTTTGTAGAAGTGAAAGATGCTATTAAACAAGTGCTCGTGTCTCCGCCACTTACTTATATTCCAAAGGTAAAACATAAAGGCAAAAAGGTCACTTTTGAGTTTGACAAAAAAGAAGTTCTGAGAGAGAATGCCACCTATACCATCAATTTTGGAGAATCAATTGTCGATTTTCATGAGAGTAATAAGCTATCTAACTTCACTTTTGTGTTTTCTACAGGAGATGTTTTAGATAGTTTGAGTCTGAAAGGGAATATCATCAATGCGCTCACTAGAGAGCCCGAACAAGACATGGTCGTATTCCTGTATGATAATGTAGAAGATTCTATCGTAGCAAAAGAAAAACCATTCTATTTTGCTAGAACCAGTAAAACGGGTGAATTTTCATTCCAAAATATAAAAAGTGACACTTTCAGATTATTTGCCATGAAGGATGAAAACCTGAATTACAAGTATGATCTTCCAACGGAAAAAATTGCTTTTCTTGATTCTTTGATATACTTAGAGGACACCATTGTAAAATCTTATAAACTGGTCTCGTCAATCCCTACGCCAAAAACCAAACTTGTCTCATCAAATAGTAAGGTTTACGGGAAAGTCAATCTATTATTTAATACCAACCCTAAAGAAATAAATTATCAAATATCTGATAATGAACTTATTACATACAAAGAGATAGTGAACGATTCTATAAATATTTATTATAATACAGACATCGATTCGTTTTTTGTGTACGTCCTAAATGATACTCTAAAAGTCAAACCTAGAGGGAAAACTGATTTCTTAAAAAAATCAAAATTCAAAAGAGAGTTCGCCAATAATTCGACACAGATGCTACCAAGTGATTCGCTGATGATAGGTTTTAACTTTCCAATTGACTCATTTGATGTAGAAAAAATAGAAATAGCAGATACTATAGGTCTACTTGAAAATGTTGACATTCAACTCTCTGAGAGTAGAAAAAATCTAATCATCAAATATAAATGGCTACCTGGCGAGAAGTACTTTATCTCCATTGATAGCAATGTTATTAGCAATTTATATGGGATGGTCAACGATTCATTTGGACTGACATTCTCCATCCTGACACCGACGCAGACTAGTACTATTTTGGGAAGTATTGTAGACTTGGACTCTACTAAAACCTATATTATTAAGGTATTACGAGAGAAAAAACTAATATACGAGACAGTAGTAAATAATGTTTCTGAGACAAAAATCGAACTCAAAGGTTTAGTACCTGATAAATATAATTTTGAAATTATAGAAGATGTTAATAAAAATGGGAAATGGGACCCAGGAAATTATTGGCAAAAAACACAACCAGAAAATATCAAAACCATAAAAGGGGATAAACTCCGTGAAAACTGGGAAAGCGAAGTTACCATTTCTTGGAAAACGGGTGCTGCGGTAGGTAGTGAACCAAATAAAGATGAATCTAGTTTAAAAAATAGTATTGAACAGAAGTTAAAATAAACGATGGTATTCAGCGCTGAAAATTTAGTAAAATTTTATGGACAACGACAGGTAGTCAAATCTGTATCAATCCATGTAGATCAAGGTGAAATAGTAGGATTGCTAGGGCCTAATGGTGCCGGCAAAACGACAACATTCTACATGATGGTAGGATTTATACAGCCTACAAGTGGCAAAGTCATACTAGATGGACAAGAAGTCACCTCTGATGCTATGTATAGAAGAGCTCAAAAAGGTATTGGATATCTTCCGCAAGAACCAAGCGTATTTAGAAAACTATCTGTCGAAGACAACATCATGGCAGTTCTAGAAATGATAGGTTTAAGTAAAGAAGAACGTCATGAAAAACTAGAGTCACTCATCAGCGAATTCAGACTAGACAAGGTGCGCAAAAACATAGGTGATTCGCTTTCCGGTGGCGAAAGAAGAAGAACAGAAATAGCAAGGTCACTAGCCTCAAATCCTAAATTTATTTTGCTCGATGAGCCATTCGCAGGCATTGACCCTATCGCTGTAGAAGATATACAATACATCGTCGCAAAACTTAAGACCAAAAATATAGGCATACTGATCACTGACCATAATGTACAAGAGACTCTTTCTATTACGGATCGAGCGTACTTGATGTTTGAAGGCAATATTCTGAAAGCAGGCACCGCAGAAGAGCTAGCTGCAGATGAAGTAGTAAGGAGAGTTTATCTAGGTAAAAACTTTGAATTGAAAAAGAAAAACCCAGAACTCCATGATCCAAGTTAAATTGATATTTGTGATCGGAATATTAGCTCTGATTTATATGAATTCAGGGTGTAGTGCGGATAGCAAACAACTGACAGCAGCTGAGAAATATACAGTAGATACGTTATATAACAATACACTCAATGAATGGCGTAATACGGTAGACTCTCTGTGCGTTGCAAATAAAGATACCATATACCAGCGAGCAGTGGACTCATTGAAGACTGAAAGAATGGCAGAGATAGAAATTTATTTTATGAAATGAGCATGAAAAAAATGAAGCATCTTTCCACCATAGTTACCTTATTTCTATTGATTTCATGTCAAGATGAGACTTCCAATCTTAATATTCAAAACAGCAAGATTAAAGAAGCACTCGACAAAAGAAAAGAAGAATACAAACAACAAATACTGTCAAGATGCACCGCTGAAGCTATCCTAAAAGCAGAAGAATATGTAGACTCGTTGATATCCGAAGAAATTTCTTTCAGACTTTCTGATTCCATTATTTTTCCTGACAAACCTTTAAAGCCTTTTTCTCCAGGCAAAATCAGCATATCAGATACCATTAGGGCCAGGCCTATAATTAAGTAAGGTTAAGGTTGAGATTAAGGTTTAGGTTTAGGTTCAATAATAATCCACAATTAAAAGCAAGACGCTTTTACTAACCCAAGCTTAGCGAAGACGCTAAGCTTATCGGACAAAAACCTTAATCAATTCAACATTAAACAATTAAACCTTAAACAATAGATCAATAATCATATGTAATTTGTCCAATATTGATTCGGAATCCTGCGCCAAGATAATGCTGATCTTTAGCTACTCCTTCTACGGCAGTTTGACGCCACATTGCTTGAACGTCAAAGAAATAATTATGGAAAAACTCATAACTGGCATCAAAATTTATAGCCATAATGTCTGTTTTTAAACCTTGACCTATCATATTTCCATATTCAAGTTGTCTATTTTCAAGTGGTAACAATATATTTCCTCCCCAATTTTCACCAGGTCTGTCGTCCCCATAAGTCGTAAAAAGAGCTTTGCCGGTAAGGTAAATTCTATTGTGTGGTTTGAAGCGTGCTATTAGAATAGTTTCTCTAAAATTAGCACCTAATGGGTGTGCCAAAGGCTGATTTGAATGAGCATAATTGGCTATAGAATAGTCTCCTAAAGTAGGCAAAGTGTCTCGATGAGAGTAAGTGTAAGGGCGAACAACATTATGCTCTAATTGAAGGTCAAGATGATCAATTCCCAAAGCATTTATATATTTAATACCTAGCTGACCGCCAAATTTATTTGCCCACCAGCCCGTTTGTTTTCTGACTTCAGATAGTTTGAATTCATCTAAGATAAGTTGTCCATAGAGAGAAATACCTTTGATGGGATTTACTTTGATGTTAAGACCTAACATGACATTGTCTGGACTATCCAAAAAATGTTCTACAGCTCTATACAAAATAACAGGATTCAGATATTGGAATTCAAAGTGATTTTCTCTTGCAAAAATAACAGTCTCGAATAATCCTATTTCAAATTTTGCATTTGGTTTAAATGCCAAATAATGTGTGGCTGAATATTTTTTAGGCAAAACGTTATCCCCAGGATTTCTCAATGTAGAAGTTGGAGCTAACTCAGCAAAAATATTTTGATATTGAAATTTCCAGATTCTAGTATTGAATTTCAGGTATAGATAATTGTGGCTATAATCTGAAAGCAGCAAAGACCTAATCCCATTTCCGATAAAATGACTGCCATGACCAAATTCAATATTAATACTTTTCACAGGATTAAATCCTACATAAGCACGTGCATTAAAAAAATCGTAGCCATTTAGATTTCCAATGATAGACGAACTGTAACTTTTCCAGAATCCTTGTCCTGGCAAGGTACCAAATTTCTGAATTCTATCATCTACAAAACTAAGATAACTCCTTTGATTTTCCAAAAGCTGGGTATAAACATACACTTTTTCGTCAATATATGCCCGCAACTCTATACCACGCGTATTTTGAAATACTGTATTCGCATTATTTTTTTCATTTAAGTATGTAAGTTGCACTACAGGATTAATATACATCTTGAAAGATGGCGTCTCCAATTGAATAAAATTAGCTGGCGTTTTGTAAAAATACTTTAAAAATGGTTTCCTTTCAAAATCTTTTTTTGACTGTTTGAGAAATTCATTATCGCCAATTTCACTTTGTCCTGTTCTGAATATGTCATTTTGAATACTATCATTAGATACCCGTTCATAAGATGGCAAAAATTCATAATTATCGGCCATAAAGTGTTCAAGATCATATTTGTCCTTTTGAGTCATATTTAGATTGGACAAGGATCTTCTAAAAAATATCATGGTTTCTTTACGGTCATAATTATTGATACTATTTACAAGCGTTGTGTCACTTTTTCTTAGTATTTCAAATCTGTCATAAGTATGGTGAATTTGATCATTTCTCAAGATATTAGGTGATTGCGCCTCAGCAGTTTTCACCACAAAAGTGATTAGTAATGTAAATAATAAAAACTGAAATAATTTCATAAATTTAGGTATATTTTGATAAAGCTAAAAGCTGTTTAATGTATATATTCTGTCAAATAGGTGCTGATACTACCATGCTAAAGTTGAATATCGATGGCAATTTAACGACGTGATATTCAGGCAATAAAGCATCAAACGGAGCAAAATTAGTCAAATTATAGGTTTCGTTGTCTAAACATAGCAGTTAATGTTATTTTATCTTTAATTTGTAGAATATTGAAAAAAATTTGAGTTATAGAAAATACTTTTTGCTACCTTAGCCTTTTAGAATGTATGTGACATATTTTAAAACAAATAAACTTTAGTTTTTGAAGAAGGTAAAATTCCTATTCCATAGTTTAAAAAACTTTCAGGAAATGGGTACAGTAGTCAGGAGTGGTAGTGCAATGTGTCGCAAAATGACCCAGTTTATTACAAAAGAAGAGACTGTCATCGTAGAACTTGGCGCTGGAGACGGCGTGATTACTAGCTATATTCTGAAAGCTATGGCAGATGATGCGAAGTTATTTGTATTTGAGATTAATCCAGAACTATGTGAGATCATATCTCGCATTGATGACCCTAGAATGATCCTAATTAATGATGGCGCCCAAAATATGGACCGTCACCTACATAAACACGGAATTTCCCAAGTAGATAGCATTATCTCAGCTATCCCATTTTTAGTCTTGCCAAAAGACTTAACACAGGAAATACTGTTGATATGCAGAAAAAATATCAAAAAAGGCGGTACATTTATACAGATGCACTACGCTAATGGAATAAAAAAGATGTACGAAGGTATTTTTGGAAATGTAGAGACCTACTTTGTGCCGATGAATATTCCACCAGGCTATGTATTTAGATGTGTGAAAGAATGAATTTCATGAACTATTTTAAGAATTTGTAGTAATAAATTTTATTTGTGCTATCGATAAAGATTGATGTAGTTCCTATTAGAATGAAGCACTACTGCATCACCGTTTATATATAAGAAGAAGTCAAACATAACACATTGACTTCCTTAGTTTTAAAATAAAAAATGATATGCCTATAAGCCGGATTCTGTATGATGCCGAAGCACCATCTCTATCATTTATCTAAGCTGCCTACCCCTCCGAATATGTCTTGCGACAACAAAACCGAGTAAATTTTGTCCCACAAAGGGAATACGGATGTACATGGCATTTCAACCCACAAGGTTTATCCTGATGACACATTGCTGCATCACCACGAGAGCTCTTACCTCTCATTTTCACCCTTACTCAAGCCCGAGAGCTTTAGCGGTTATTTTCTGTGACACTATGCTGTACCATACCTAAGCATGGCCCCACCCGTTAGGTGGTGTGGTACTCTACGTTGTCCGGACTTTCCTCTTTCAGCTTCCTGAAAGCGATAGAGCGGCATATCAAGCCACAAAAGTACGTTTTTCAAATCGTATACAAGCACTCTTCATCATAAAACCAGTTTACAACACTTTTAATATCAGATACATTAAATTAATTCATAATATTTATACGCTTACTAATCATAAAAGTATTACCTTCGCTCCATCAATTATTTTTTAAAATCTGGATCTTTATGACTAGGATTGTCATAGCTGCATTGCTTATCTTTTCGACATTGTTGCTCTACCTCAGCAATAAATCTTCTAACCATGCACCTATTTTGGATAAATTTGAGTCATTTATTCAAGCTTCTTTAAGTCGGGATTCTGCAATCATTACAGACTATTTATCAAGTGATAATGACAGAAAAATATTAGAAAAATTAAATGATTCTCCATTTTTTATTGAAATCTTCATCAATGATTCTATTACCTATTGGACAGATCATACCACCATCAATGAAACAAACAAAAACAATTATGCACTACTACAAAGAGTAGGCGATTCTCTCAATTATGCTGATATCAGATTACAAATAATAGATGATCAACAAAATGTTCCATCGACGTTATTGAAAGATGCAGGTTTATCCCAAACACTATCAGCGACAACATTAAGGTTACCCGATAATCATATCACCATCAATGAACTTGAAATAAATTTGACCGTAAATGATGGTCATAAAAGTCCATTTGCAAAGGGTTTTGCATGGTTAATGTTATTTGCTGCCTTAGTAGTTTTTACAACTTCGAGATTACAAAAAATAAAAGTTAGCCAAGCTCCCATCCATAAAAAGGTACTTACATCTATATCTACTTTAGTTGTTCTATGCTTATGCAAAATAGCACATCTCTTACCTCAATTTAAAGTTCTTTTTCTGGGATTTTCTGGTTTCAAATTATTAAATAACCAATCACTCATTAGTACAACTCTATGTGATTTGATCTTAAATATGTGGATATTTGGATCATTTATTTACTTACTAAATATACTTTTAGAAGGAAATGCTGTCCCCAAAAAATACCATAATTTACTAGCTTTTTTGACAGGTTTTGTGACACTTTTTTCCTTTGGGGTAAGTGTGTATCTGATAGAAGGATTTGTCATCAGCAGTGCGGTTAATCTCGAAATAGAGTCATTACTACAATTCAATACCACTAGTTTTATATTGATCATTTGTTTTAGCGTATTGATGTTGGTGATTTTCCAATGGACACATTTGATGTACGAGTTAGTCCAAAAATCAAAACAAACACAGGTATACAAATATGGCACCTTACTTTTGGGTTGGGTTGCGGGACTTGGCTTACTTATGAGTTTAGGTTGGCTCAATGTTCCTATATGGATATTTGTAATTTTTGTAGTAGCTTATTCTCTAATTCTTGATGCATATGTGGAAAACAAAGCACAGAAGATTACCTATCTAATATGGTGGTTAATTATGTTTTCTGGTTTTTTGGCCATTAATCTATTTTATTTTGGACTAAAAAAAGACATCAGAGACCGGACAGAATTTATTGATAAATATTATACCCAACCAGATCCTGTAATAGTGAAATCGCTCGTTGCCATGCAAGATTCACTAATCATCAGTGGTATTTTTGAGAAATTGTCGTCTTTGGATATGCCGTCCAAACTTGATATTCAAGATCTAGACCAATATATATTTAATGACAAAAAAGATATTTCTGATACCCTTCAAAGATCTTTAGAACTATTTGATCAGAAAGGAAATACGCTTTTCAACAATCATTTTGCAAATTTCCATAAGACCAATCAGTCTTTCCAAAATGCACGACAAGTTGCAACAAAAGTATACCACAATCCATTCGAAGATAAGTATATTTTTAGGTTTACAATTGCGAAAACTATATATTCCAATAGCAATTGGTATTTATTCATCAGTCACCAAAATATCCAAAATAATAAAAACAAATTTCTAGCAGATATCAGGGCTAAATACAGTTTTGTCACTTTCAGCAAAAATAAATTAATCGAAAAAAACGAAGGCAACCAATCAATGCCTGACATTAATCTAATCAGCGGACTCGATACTACGCAGATTAAATCAGGATATTCATTTGTCGTTTCGAATCCATCATCACAATATAAAATAGTATCTTTCAAAAAAGTATCTGGACTTATCAAACCAATATCTTTATTCAGTTTTATATTTACTTTAAGTGGTTTGATTCTGCTTACATTATCGCTTATAAATACAAAATTTGATTTCCTTCCGGACAATATTTCGCTGAGATTTGG
>Ga0209812_10001280_pt1 | contig 17999 bp, 18 predicted proteins | sample JI71714BDNA_FD_187502 | JGI IMG/M metagenome (GOLD analysis project Ga0209812, IMG submission 187502) | Wastewater effluent complex algal communities from Wisconsin, to seasonally profile nutrient transformation and Carbon sequestration -... | ecosystem: Engineered > WWTP > Effluent > Algae...
AAGATCGTCTCATGCCCGTCCTGCGCCCGCCAGGGTTTTGACGTGGTGCGCACGGTGGAAGCGCTCGAAACCCGGCTGGCCCATATCACCACGCCGCTGTCGCTTTCGGTGCTGGGCTGTGTGGTCAACGGCCCCGGCGAGGCGCGCGAAACTGATATCGGCCTCACCGGCGGCGGCAATGGCCGCCACGCCGTGTTCCTTTCGGGCATCAGCGATCATGTGATCGACAGCGAACAGATGCTGGAGCACATCGTGAAACTGGTGGAAGCCAAGGCCGCCGAGATCGACGCCATCAACGCCGCTGCGGCTGCCGCTGCTGCCTGAGCCATGCACGGGTTTTGCTGATGCACGGGGGCCCACCCCGTCCGCGCCTGGTGGAAGAACCCGTGCGCCAGCAGGCCGTGGCCTATGGCTATGGCGTTGCCGTCTGGTGTTTCGGGCTGGGTGCGGCCGTGGTGTTGCTCGAAGCCATCGGCCTTGGCTTTGATGGCGACCGCATCACCTGGATCGCCGGCCTCACCGGCCCGGCGGCGCTGGCCTGGCTGCTGCGCCGCCTTTGGCAGCCCGACCGCGTGGACCGCGGCGCGCGGTACTGGCTGTTCGCCGTGCCATCGGTGGCGCTGGCATTCTTCAGCGTGATGTGGATGTTCCGCGCCATGGGGCGGCTGCTGTGATCCGCATCGGCAGCGCCGGCCTGTGGCTGGGCGTGGGCCTGGCCAAGATGGCGGCACTGGTCTGGCTGATCGACGAGCGCTGGCAACTGGCGCTGCTTGCCTTGCTTGCCGCCTGGAGCATGGCCGGGCTGGCCCTGTGGCTGCGGGGGTTGCGCCGCGCCTGAACTGCCGGCATGCCATCCCGCATGATCCGTGCCGCCACCCCTGCCGACATTCCCGCCATCCACCGCCTGATCGTCGAACTGGCGATCTATGAAAAAGAACCGAATGCGGTGAAGGCGACCCACGCCGATCTGGACCGCGCGCTGTTTGGCGAACGACCGGCGGCGGAATGCGTGCTGGCCGAACAGGCTGGCGAAGCAGTGGGCATGGCGCTGTTCTTTACCAACTTCTCGACCTGGACCGGCAAGCCCGGCCTCTATCTCGAAGATCTGTTCGTGATGCCCACCGCGCGCGGGGCCGGCCTTGGCAAGGCACTGCTGGTGCATCTGGCCGGCATCGCGGTGGCGCGCGGCTATGGCCGGTTTGAATGGAGCGTGCTCGATTGGAACGCGCCGGCCATCGGTTTCTACAAGGCGCTGGGCGCAAAACCGATGGACGAATGGACCGTGATGCGCGTTGAGGGTGAAGCGCTGGCAGCGCTGGCGGGGAACGGCAAATGACCATGATCGAGACGGATTATCTGCTGATCGGCGCCGGCGCCATGGGCCTGGCCTTTGCCGATACGCTGCTGGCCGAATTGCCCGATGCCACCATCACCATCGTCGATCGCCACGCCAAACCGGGCGGGCACTGGAATGATGCCTATCCCTTTGTCCGTCTGCACCAGCCTTCGGCCAATTATGGCGTGGCCTCACTGCCGCTGGGTTCCGGGCAGATTGATGCCCACGGGCTGAATGCCGGCATGTTTGAACTGGCATCGGGTGCCGAGGTTTGCGCCTATTTCGATTCGGTGATGAACCGGGTGCTGCTGCCCACGGGCCGGGTGCGTTATTTCCCGATGAGCGATTATGACGGCGATGGCCGCATCACCAATCTCGTTTCCGGCACACAGACGCAGGTGAAGATCGGTCGCAAGACGGTTGATTCCACCTATCTCGCCACCAGCGTGCCTTCCACCCACAAGCGCAAATTTGCCGTGGCCGATGGCGTTCGCATCATGCCGCCCAATGGCCTGCCCGATCTGCTGCGCGATCCCGCCACCATGCCGCGGCATTTCACTGTGCTGGGTGCCGGCAAGACCGGCATGGACACGGTGATCTGGCTGCTGCAGGCCGGCGCCGCGCCCGACATGATCAGCTGGGTGGCGCCGCGCGCATCCTGGTTTTTCAATCGCCGCATCGTGCAATTGGGCCAGGCCTTTTTCGAACAGACAATTGGTGGCCAATTGCGGCTGATGCAGGCTCAGGCAGCGGCCAGCGATGCCGCCGATCTGTTCCTGCGGCTGGAAGCGGCCGGCTATATGCACCGCATCTCGCGCGATGTGCTGCCCGAAATGTTCCACTATGCGATCGCATCAGAGGCAGAAATTGCCGAACTTGGCCGTATTTCCGATGTGGTGCGGCAGGGCCGGGTGCTAGCGCTGGAAAAGGATCACATGGTGCTGGAGCACGGGACGCGCGCCACCGCGCCGGACACATTGTTCATCGATTGCACCGCATCGGCGGTGGAGCGGCGGCCGCCAGTGCCGGTGTTTCAACCCGGGCTGATCGTGCCCCAGATGATCCGCGTGCCGCAGCCCACCATGAGCGCGGCGATGATCGCCTGGGTGGAAGCCCATGTGGAAGGCGAGGCAGCGCAAAATGCGCTGACCATGGCGGTGCCGCTGCCTGACGGGATTGCGGACTTTCCGCGTGCCGCGCTGGTCAATCTGTTCAACCAGGGGATCTGGTCACAAAATCCCGAACTGATGGCCTGGCTGATCAATTGCCGGCTGGACGGTTTCAGCGCCCTGATCCGCGATGTGAAGCCGGACGAGGCCGACAAGATCGCGATATTGCAAAAAATGCGCCCGGCGGCGATGGCCGCCATGGCCAATCTGCAGCGGATGATCGGCTGAACGGCCCCGGCCGGCTGGGTGCCAGCCGGGGCGCCAAAGTTCAGGCGCGCGGCGCGCCGGGGTGTTGCTTGGGCTCCACCATCAGGCGGCCCTCCTTCTCGGCGTTGTAACGCTCGATCGATTCCAGGATCAGTCGCTCGGCCGTGGCCTTGCCTTCAAAGCCCTGGCACTTCACCCATTTGCCGGGTTCCAGATCCTTGTAGTGGGTGAAGAAATGCTCGATCTGATCCAGCACGATCTTGGGCAGATCGGTATATTCCTCCACGTCGGAATAATAAGGATAAACCTTGTTGACGCTGACGCAGATCAATTTGGCATCGCCGCCGCCATCATCTTCCATCATCAGCACACCCACCGGGCGCACGCGGGCGATGGAGCCCGGCATGAACGGGGTGCGCGCCACGATCAGCGCATCGATGGGATCGCCATCATCGGCCAGCGTGTGCGGCACAAAGCCGTAATTGCACGGATAGCGCATCGGCGTGTGCAGGATGCGATCAACGAACAGCGCGCCCGATGCCTTGTCCAGCTCATATTTCACCGGTTCGCCGCCCAGCGGGCATTCGATCACCACGTTGACATCGTGCGGCGGGTTCACACCAATGGGGATGGCATCGATACGCATGGGAATTCAAACTCCTGTTGCTGGGTTGGCGCGGGGGTTAAGGGGCTGCGGCATTATTGTCCATGAACGAAATGACGCGGGCAGGCGGACTTTGGCAGGAAAGGCAGAATCATGGCGGGATGGGCTTGGGCGGCATTGCTGGCGGGTGGCCTGTGCGAGGCCGGGTTCACCACGGCGCTGCGCCACATTGATGGCGGGCGCAACCTGTGGGCGCTGGCCGGCTTCCTGATCGCCGTCACCGCCTCCATGGGCCTGTTGGCTCTGGCCGGGCGGCATATCGCGATGGGCACCGCCTATGCCGTGTGGGCCGGCATCGGCGCCGGCGCCACCGCCATCATCGGCATGGCCTTTTATGGCGAGCCGATCTCCTTCGTGCGCGCCCTGTTGCTGATCGGGTTGATCGGCTGCATCGCCGGGCTGAAGGCGCTGGGATAAGGCCTCACGGCCGGGGCATGAGCAGCCGTTCCAGCCCGGTCGGGTTCTTCTGATCAATCGGCCCAATCCGCTGCAACCGCGGATAGCGCAGCCCGCCAGTCCAGGCCCAATCCACTGCGCGCACCCGGTCATCGGTTTTGATCAACAGGCGAATCGGCGCCGTGCCGCCCTTCGCCGCCGTGACAGCGGCGCGCAGGGCATCATCGCTGAACGGCAGATCATTCACGGCAATGATGATATCCCCCACGGTGATCCCGGCATCAAAGGCGGCGCTGTTCCACAACACCTGCTCCACCTTGCCGGCCGTGCCGAGCAGCAGCCCGCCCGAAAACATCAGATTGACCTGGCGGCGGTTGGCATCGGCGAAGGCAGCGCTGGGCTTTTCCTGATAGACCAGCTTCCAGCCCAGTTGCTCCAACCCCTTCAGCGGCGCGCCCTCGGCCTTTTCGGTCAGCCGCTGATGCAACAGCCCGGCCCAGTCATAAGGCTGCACCGCCTTCAGGTCCGCCACCAGGCTGGCCATGTCATAGGGTTTCACACCCCAATCGCCTTCGGCCGTGCCAAAGAAGCGCCGGGCAAAATCATCCAGGCTGCGCCTGCCGCCGCTTTCGCGTCGGATGATGGCATCCACCTCCAGCCACACCAGCATGCCCTCTGCATAATAATCCTCGCTGCGCTGAAAGCTCAGCCAGCCCTTGGGCAGGCGCGGAGTGATGATTGGATCGTTGGTGGTGTCATCCAGGCTGCGCCAGCCGCGCGCCGGGCGATTGTCCAGCGTGGCGGCAATGGTGGCGATCTGGTCGATCGTGTCGGCAATCGAAACCAGCCCGGATCGCGCCTGCAGCACATAGCCCCAATATTGCGTCTGCCCTTCATACACCCACAGCATCGAATTGCGCATCGGCGTGCGGAAATCCGGCGTCACCAAATCGGCGCCGCGGCGGTGCTTGCCGTTCCAGCTGTGGGTGAATTCGTGCGGCAACAGGTTGCGCCGGCCGGGGCCCCGCTCCCAATCGGTGAAATAGCCGGTGTCCACCCCGTTTTCGGAACTGCGGTGATGTTCCAGCCCGATGCCACCCATTTTCTCGGTGAGCGACAGCAGGAAATCATAATGATCAAACTGGCGCGTGCCAAACAGCTTCACCGCTTGCGTCACCAGCGCCTTGTGCTTGCCGATCTGCTCGTCGCTGGCCTTCAGGAAGCGGGCGTCATCGGCCACGACATTCAGGCTGACATTCTGGCCCAGATCCCATTTGGCAAAATTGCGCCCGGCAAAGAAGGGACTGTCCACCAGCGTTTCATAATCAACGGCTTGATAGGTGATGCGATTGCCCTCGCGGCTGGCCTCGCGCAGGGCCGAACCGGCCTGCCAGCCCTGCGGCCAGGTGACCGACAATTCCACCGGGATCTGACGGGTGAACCAGCCCGCCGGATAAAGCGACACGCTGTTGGGCTGCAGGTTCATCATGTCAGACGTGACGACAATCCGCCCCTGCGGGCCATCCGTGGCCGACAGGAAATCGAACTTCACCTCCAGGCTGCTGGCGCCGGCCGGCACGTCCACCCAAAATGCATAGACATCAACCGGATCGCGCTTCCAGCTCAGCAGCCGGCCTCCAGCGCGGATCTCCAGCCCGGCCAATTTCTCGATCTCGCCGCGCGGCGCATGTTTGCCCGGCAGCCACTTCGGAAACAGCAGCGCCATCGGCTTGCCGCCCTGGTCCGCAGGCACCGGGATGGTCTCGCTCACCCTGAACACGCCGCGCACGGTATCGCTGGCGTCCACGGCCAGGCGGATGGTGCCGGGAAAGGGCACATCCCTGGCCGCCGGGATGCTGTCCACGATCGGCAGTGGTTGCGGCATGGATCGTTGCGCCAGAACCGGAGCAGCAATCAGGGCGGAAGCAAGGAGCAGAGACAAGCGCATGGCCTTTGGTTAGCGAAGCCCAGCGCAGCAGGGAAGGGGGCAGACATTGCACCGCCGCCTGCTCTCGCTTATGCCCCGGCCCATGAGCAAGGCCCCCCAGAAACCCCGCGGCACCCAAGACATGATCGGCGAGGCCGCCGCCCGCTTCGATCATGTCATCGAAACCTTCAACCGCGTGCGCAAACTCCACGGCTTTGGCCGGGTGGAGGTGCCGGTGTTCGAAGCCACCGCCGTGTTCGCGCGGTCCCTGGGCGAGACCACCGATGTCGTCTCCAAGGAAATGTATGAATTCACCGATCGCGGCGGCGATGCCATGTGCCTGCGGCCGGAATTCACCGCCGGTATCGCCCGCGCCTATATCGAAAATGGCTGGCAGCAGTTCAGCCCGCTGAAACTGGCGGCCTGGGGGCCATTGTTCCGCTATGAACGCCCGCAAAAGGGCCGCTTCCGCCAGTTCCACCAGCTCGACGCCGAAATATTGGGCGCCGGCGAGCCCGCCGCCGACGTGGAGGTGATCGCGCTTGGCCAGCATCTGCTGGAGGAGCTGGGCGTGGCGGGTGACGTGGTCGTCACCGTCAATTCCATGGGCGATCCCGAAACCCGCGCCGCCTGGAGCGCCGCCGTCGCCGCCCATTTCGCCGCCAACCGCGATGCCCTGTCCGAAGACAGCCAGCGCCGGCTGGACGCCAACCCGCTGCGCATCCTGGACAGCAAGGATCCCGGCGATCAGGCGCTGGTGGCCGATGCCCCGCAGATCGATGCCTTTTTCACCAGCGAAGCCGGGCACTTCTTCGAAAGACTTCAGGCCGGGTTGCAGGCCAGCGGCATCGCCTGGACCCGCAACGCCCGGCTGGTGCGCGGCCTCGATTATTATCGCCACAGCGTGTTCGAATTCGTCACGCAAAGCCTGGGCGCGCAAGGCACTGTGCTGGGCGGCGGGCGTTATGATGGCCTGATCGGCCATATGGGCGGCCCGGAAACGCCGGCGGTGGGCTGGGCTGCGGGCATCGAGCGGCTTGCGATGCTGGTGGCCGAGCCTGCCCAGCCCAAGGTGGACGTGGCCGTTGTGGCGGTCGGGGCCGAAGCCGAAGGCCCGGCCCTGGCGCTGCTGGCCGGCCTGCGGCGTGCCGGTGTGGCCGCCGAACAGGGTTGGCGGGGCAATCTGAAGAAGAAGATGGAACGCGCCGGCAAATCCGGCGCCCGACTGGCTGTGCTGATCGGCGGCGATGAAGTGGCGGGCGGCATCGTCACACTGCGCGATCTGGGCAGCGGCGAACAGGTGCCGGTGGCGATGGCCGAGGCTGTGTCGGCCATTCGGGCCCGGCTGGCCGGCGGTGGCATGAAGGGATGAGCCTGCCGATCGAGCGCATCGCCCAGATCGAGCGCCGCCACGATCAACTGGCGCACGATATGGGCAATCCGGCCCTGCCGCCCGAACAATTTGTCGCGCTATCAAAGGATTATGCCGAACTTTCGCCATTGGTGGAGGCCGCAAAGGCCTGGCGCGCGCTGCTGGCCGAGCGGGACGAATTGCAGGCCATCCCGCCTGGTGACGAAATGCACGGCATCGCGCAGGAAGAACTGGCGGCGATCAATCAGCGCCTGCCCGAAGCCGAACGCGCCCTGGCCCTGAAACTGCTGCCGCGCGATGCCGCCGATGACCGCTCAGCCGTGCTGGAAATCCGCGCTGGCACCGGTGGGGACGAAGCCGCGCTGTTTGCCGGCGATCTTGCCCGCATGTATGAACGTTATGCAGCAAACCACGGCTGGCGCTGGGAAATATTGTCTGCAAATGCGGCCGATCTTGGCGGTTTCAAGGAAATCATCGCCAGCGTCTCCGGTCCCGGCGTGTTTGCCCGGCTGAAGTTTGAAAGCGGCGTACACCGGGTGCAGCGCGTGCCCGTCACCGAAGCCGGCGGCCGCATCCATACCAGCGCCGCCACCGTGGCCGTGCTGCCAGAGGCCGAGGATGTCGATATCGCCATCGACGAGAAGGATCTGCGCATCGATGTGTTCCGCGCCAGCGGCGCTGGCGGCCAGCATGTCAACGTGACCGACAGTGCGGTCCGGATCACCCATATCCCCAGCGGCGTGGTGGTGGCGGTGCAGGATGAACGCAGCCAGCACAAGAACAAGGCCAAGGCCATGAAATTGCTGCGCACCCGGCTGTTCGATGCCGAACGCGAACGCCTGGCCAGCACCCGCAGCGCCGATCGCAAGGCCATGGTGGGCAGCGGCGACCGCAGCGAACGCATCCGCACCTATAATTTCCCGCAAGGGCGGGTAACGGATCACCGCATCAACCTCACCCTGCATCGCCTGCCCGAGATATTGGAAGGCCCCGGGCTGGACGAAGTGGTGCGCGCACTGGTGGCCGAGGACGAGGCCGCCCGCCTCGCGAGCCTGGGGTGAACGCTCACCAACAAGAACCCGTCATGCTGAAACAAGTTCAGCATGACGAATGTTATTGGGGTAGGGCATGACCCGCACCCTCTCGGCCCTCAACGCCGCCGCCGCGCGTATCGGCGGGGAGACGCCGCGGCTGGATGCCGAAGTGCTGCTGGCGCATCTGCTCGGCTGTTCACGCGGGGACTTGATGCTGAACCCGGATCGCAGCTTTAGCCTCCAAGACTATGAAAAAATGATCGAACGCCGCGTCAAAGGCGAACCGGTTGCCCATATCACCGGCACCCGCGAATTCTGGTCGCTCACCCTGAAGGTCAGCCCCGATGTGCTGATCCCGCGCCCTGATTCAGAGACTCTGATCGAGGTGGCGGTCAAACAATATGCCCACCCGCCCGCGCGCATCCTCGATCTCGGCACGGGTTCGGGGGCGCTGCTGCTGGCGGCGCTCAGCGAATGGCCCACAGCCACCGGCCTTGGCATTGATGCCAGCCCGGCCGCCTTGGCGGTGGCCCGCCGCAATGCCGAAGCACTTGGCCTGGCCGATCGCGCCGAAATGCGCGCCGGCAATTGGGGTGAGGGCATCACCGAACGCTTCGATTTGATCCTCAGCAATCCGCCCTATATCGCTGAGACTGAAACACTCTCATCCGAAGTGCGCGATCATGAACCTGCCAGCGCCCTGTTTGCCGGCAGCGATGGCCTGGATGATTATCGCCGCATCATCCCGCATCTGCCCGGCCTGATGAAGCCGGGCGCGCTGGCCGTGCTGGAAATTGGCCACACGCAAGGTGCAGCGGTGCTGGCGCTGGCGGCGGCCCGTGGCTTTGCTGCCAGCCTGCACCAGGATCTGGCCGGGCGGGATCGTTGTGTGGCGTTACGGGTCGCGCCGTTCCAGCCGCCGGCCTGACCAGATCAGCACCTGCGGCACCAGATTCACAAAGCCATCAAACAGCAGCCGTTCCGGGCTGTTGCGCGGGCTGGCCGGGGCCCATTCATCCTTGCCGCTTTGCCGCAGCGCATCGACACCGTTCAGATAAAGCTGATCACCGCGCGCCACGAGGTGGATGCCGCCAATCCAGGGATCATCGCTTTGATATCGCCCGGCCAGCACGGCCAGCGCCGGCGGCGTGGGCGGCAGGCCAGCCGCAGCGCCCGAGCGCACAAAGCGGTCCGAGCCATGATCAAAGGCGATCACTGCACCAGCGCCCGCCTTTGCACCCCCGCGCACCGCCACCAGCGGCCACGCCATCAGGGCGGGATGCGCCGTCACCATCAATCCGTCGCCCACCATCTGCAGATTGGCGCGCTGGCCATCCACTTCAGCGATCATGCCGGGCAGGATGGTGAGTTGGCGGCTCCCGCTGGCATAGCTGCCAACGAAATCGCCGGCATTTTCAAGCAGGGCGCCCAGCGCCGGCGGTACCGGCATGGCTGCACCACTGGCCGCCGCCCTCAGCGCGCGCAGCGCATAAAGCGTGATCTGCCGCGGGCGATAATTGATGCCGCCAACGGCGCAACTGGCAAAGGCCGCCACGCCCGCCGCGGCATCGACATGCATGGACGATGAAAAACTGACCATCCCGCCGGTGTGATGCAGCAACGGCCGGTCACCGTCCATGCGGTGCATCAGGCCCAGGCCATAGGTTTCGGCCGGCAGCGCCGGATCCTGGACCACCGGGCTTTCCAGCCACAGCCGCGCCTGCGCATCGGTCAGCAGCGGCGCGCCCTTGCCCTGCCCAACGGCGATCAGAAAGCGCAAGTAACGCGCCATGTCGGGCAGGGGGGCCGCGACCGATCCAGCGCCCAGATCGGCATCAACCCAGGGTGCTGGTGCCAACGCCATGCTGGCCAACACCGGCAGATCGGGCCGAACCGGGGCATAGCTGGCTGGATAACGGCTACGATCCCGCCACTGGATCGCCCCGCGCGTGGCGGCCATGCCCAGCGGCTTGCACACCCGCGCCTCGATCACCTGATGCAACGGCTTGCCTTCGATGCGGGCAATCATCTTGCCCAGCAGATCATAACCGGTGTTGCTGTAACTCCAGCCCTTGCCAGCCGAAAAACCGCGCCACAATTTCATGCCCATGGCCGGTGCGAAATCCGGCAGACCGGTGGTGTGATCCAGCAGGCCGCGGATGGTGAAGGGCCCGCCCGACGATACGCCGGGCAGCCGGGCTTCCGGCAGATGCTGGCGCAGCTCATCATCCAGAGTGAGCTTGCCTTCGGCCTGCAGGCCCAGGCAGACCAGCGCGATGAAGCTCTTGGAAATACTGCCGACCTGCCACAGCTCGTCTCCGGCAAGCGGCTGGGTTTCGCGATAATCGCGCGTGCCCGACAGGATGGTAAAGCTCTTGGCCCCGCTCACCACCACCAGGCCCAGGGCCGGCAGGCCATGATGGCGGCGATGCGCCTCGACATAGGCGGCGATGGCTTCCAGTGCCCGGGCTTCAGCAGACGTGGCACCGGGGGCGATGATGCTGGCGCCGGCTGCGCCGGCCAGGGAGACACTGGCGGTTCCAGCCAGAAACACACGGCGATTCAGTGGCATGTTGCTGTCCCCCTGATGACCATCTTTGGCACCAGCATGCCGCCCGCCAGACCCGAGTGCAAGCGCGATCAGCGGCGCTCAGCCGCCTTCACCCGCTGCCAAAATTCCTCCTGCTCATCCAGCGACAGCGACGGGAAATCCGGCCCGGCCAGGGCCTCCATGGCGCGAAACCGGCGCTCGAACTTGGCATTGCCAGCGCGCAGGGCCGCTTCGGGATCAATACCATGCCGCCGCGCCAGATTGGCCATCACGAACAGGACATCGCCCAGTTCTTCTGCCCGGTTGGCGGCATCGGGGGCCGAATCAAACTCGGCCAGCTCTTCATCCAGCTTGGCGCGCACCCCAGCCACATCATGCCATTCAAAACCCACGCGCGCGGCGCGCGCCTGCAATTTCTCTGCCCGCATCAGGGCGGGCAGGGCACTCGCCACCCCGTCCAGCGCGGAAACCGGCCTTTCGGCTGCGCCTGCCGCCGCCCGTTCAGCGGCCTTGATGCGTTCCCACTCGTCCTTCTGCGCAACGGCATCGGCCGCGCGTGTGCCGTCACCAAAGATATGCGGGTGCCGCCGCTCCATCTTTTCGCACAGCGCCGTCACCACATCGGCGAGCGCAAAATGCCCTTCCTCTTCGGCCATGCGGCTGTGGAACACCACCTGGAACAGCAGATCGCCCAGTTCCTTCTTCAGCTCTGGCATGTCGCGCAAGGCAATGGCGTCGGCCACCTCATAGGCTTCCTCGATCGTGTAAGGCGCAATCGTGTCGAAATCCTGGGCCAAGTCCCATGGGCAGCCCCGTTCGGGATGGCGCAAGGCAGCCATGATACTGGCCAGGCGATCAAGCGAAAGCGAGGAATTGGTCATGGCATTTCACTGCCCCAGCTCTGGCCCGCTTTCAATCACAGCGGCCAATTGCTATGGCGCGCCACAAAGGAGGCCCCGAATGTTCACTCTCTATGGCGACAAGGTTTCAGGCAATTGTCTGAAAGTGAAATGGGTCGCCGATCTGCTGGGCCATGCTTATCAGTGGGTTGATGTGGATGTCGTCAAAGGAGAGGCCAAGACGCCGGAATTTCTGGCAAAATTCCCGATGGGGCAGGTGCCGGCAGCAGACTTTGGCGATGGCCGGTGGTTGGCACAGTCCAATGCGTTGATGCTGCATCTCGCCGAAGGCAGCAGCTTGGTGCCGGCTGACAGCTTCGCCCGCGCTCAGATGCTGCAATGGCTGTTCTGGGAACAATATAGCCACGAACCGGCCATTGCCGTGCGGCGGTTCCAGAAATTCTACCTCGGCAAGGCCGAAAGCGAGATTGATCCGGCCCTGACCCGCAAAGGCCGCGCTGCCCTTGACCAGATGCAGGGCCATCTTGCCGGGCGGCTTTGGTTTGTGGGTGAGGGGCTCAGCTGTGCCGATATTGCCTTGGTGGCCTACACGCGCGTGGCCCATGAAGGCGGCTTTGACCTGTCCGAATGGCCGGCCGTGCAGAGCTGGGTTGTCCGGGTTGAACGGGCCCTGCGCCTCGAATCCTAAAGTCCCTGAACAAATGCCAGCAAGGCCGCATTGGTGGCGGCCGGGGCTTCCTGCTGCACCCAATGGCCGGCACCGTCGATCAATGTTGTGCCACGAAAGTCACAACATCCGTCACCAGCGGCCGCATAAAGATCCACGCCAGGCGCAAAATGGCGCACCGGATCACGGGTTCCAGCGATGAAAGCGGCCGGCTGCGTGATCTTCTGGCCGCGCAGGGGCGCGGCCTCATCGAAATCCATGTCCTGCGCACGATATCGGTTGAGTGGCCCGCGCCAGCCGCCGGCAGCAAAGGCCGTCTTGTAAACAGCCAGGTCTTCGGCGGGCAGCCAGGCCGGCAGCGGATCGGGCTGGGGCAGGCCGGTCAGCACCCTGTCATCCGGCAATTTGCGACCAAAACCTGGATATTGAGCATCGCCCGACAGTGCGAAATACAGCTTGGCCAACGCATCAGGATCGCTGGCAAGCTCCGCCTCGGCCAAGCCTTCGGCCTGAAAATAGAATTGATAGAAGAACTTGCCGGCGTGCATCATGCGCATCATGTCAAGAAAACGGACTTCGCCCCAAGGCGAGAAGGGCACACTCAGCCCGGCCACCGCGGCAACGGCATCGGGATGGCGCAGGGCGGTGTTCCACACGATCGGCGCGCCCCAATCATGGCCAAACAATATGGCCCGGCCGCCCAGCGCCGCGATCACCGCCGCAACGTCGGACGCCAGCGCCGACAGGCTGTAGGCCGCAATGGCATAGGGTTTGTCGCTGGCGCCATAGCCGCGCACATCCATGGCAGCGATGCGCCGACCCTGGGCAGCAAAATAGGCAAGTTGGTGACGCCAACTGTGGGACAGTTCCGGCCAACCATGCACGCACAGGATCGGCAACTCCGCGCTGCTGTCTGGCCCGGCAACCACAACATTGAGCGCAAGGCCGGCGTTGTGGACAGTGAGGTTGGGCATGTGGTTCTCCGCAATCCGTGATGAGGTGGCCGCGGTAGGCTAGGCTTGCCTGAGTGGCTCGGGCAAGCTGCAGCAATGGCAGGGAAGTAGTTTCCAACACAGCAATTGCGGCACCAAGGTACAATGATAATATATATTATGTATAGTTATGGCCACTGCCACTTGGCAGATCAGCCGCTGCAGCTTAACCCTGCACCATGGATCAGCAACCATCCACCCTGCCGCAGGCCGCCGATCTTTACGGTGATATTGAACGCACACCCACAACCCGTTGGCGCGATTACCTTCCGGGATTGGCTGTTGCAGTGCTGGCGACGCTTGCCGCGGCTTCGCTGGCCGATCGCTACGGTGCACCGCTCACGCTGCTGGCGCTGCTGATCGGCCTGGCAATGAATTTCCTGTCGGCCGATCGCCGGCTTACACCCGGCCTCACGCTCGCCAGCCGCGAGTTGCTGCGCTGGGCCATCGTGCTGGTTGGCGCTCGCATCACGCTGGATCAGATCATCACACTGGGGCCGCAGTCCTTGCTGGCGGTTGTGGCAATTGTCGCGCTCACCCTTGGCGCGGGCGTGGTCGCCGCGCGAGCGTTGGGCTTTGGCGCAGCGTTCGGCACCTTGTCTGGAGGCGCGGTCGCCATCTGCGGCGCGTCGGCGGCCATGGCGCTGTCTGCCACATTGTCGGAACGCCGGGTGCGCCAGGCCGAATTGACACTGGTGCTGGTTGGCACTTCAACCATGAGCAGTGCAGCCCTCGTACTCTACCCGGCAATTTGTGAGATTTTTCAGTTGAATGATCTGCAGGCCGGCTTCGTTCTGGGCGCTTCCATCCATGATGTGGCGCAAACGCTGGGCGCTGGCTATGCCTTTTCCCAACCCGCTGGTGAGACAGCAACCATCGTGAAACTGGCGCGGGTGGCCTTGCTGGCGCCGGTGCTGGCTTTGGTGGCGCTGGCCTTCCCGCAGCCATTGAAGATCAGTGGCGCCAAGCGCGCCGCCCCGCTGCTGCCCTGGTTTGTGGCCGGGTTTTTCGTGGTCGCCGGCATCAACTCCACCGGCATCATCCCGGCCAGCGTCTCGGGCCTGGCCGCCGATGTCTCCAGCTGGATGCTGGCCGTATCGGTTGCGGCAACAGCCATCCGTTCGCCCCTGGCGGAGATCATGAAAGCCGGCCCAAAACCCCTGCTGGTCGGCGCGATTGCCAGCCTGACCAGCCTTGGCGCGGCACTGGGCTTTGCCGTCCTTGCGCTATAGGCTGATCACCAGCCCATCAAAGCCAGGTTCCACGCCAGCCGGCAGTTCGGCCGCAAGCGCGGTATAATCCAGAGTCTGGTCCATGTGGGTGAGAACCGCCCTGCCCGGCTCACGTTGGCGGATCCAGTCCAGTGTCTGTTCCAGATGGCTGTGGGTGGGGTGCGGTTCCCGGCGCAGGGCATCAACCACCCACAGGTCAAGGCCTGACAGAGCCGCATCCGCCCGAGCATCAAAGTCTTTTACATCAGTGGAATAGGCGAAGCTCTTCCCAGCATGATCAAAGCGGATACCGGTTGATTCAATGTCGCCGTGCAGCTGCGGAAACGGCGTGATCCGCAGGTCACCCAGCATCACCGGCGCGAAAAAATCATGCGCCGTGCAGGTAGCCGGATAGCCCGGCGCACCCAGGAAGACATAATCAAAGCGGGATTTCAGCACCGAAAAGGTAGCGGGGCTGGCCCACACATCCACCGGGCGCCGCATCGCATGGAAGATCTGGCGCAGATCGTCGATGCCATGGGCATGATCGGCATGATCATGTGTGATCACCACCGCATCCAGATGAGACACCCGTGCCGACAGCAATTGTTCGCGGCAATCGGGGCCGCAATCGATCAGCACGGTCTTGCCGGCGGCCTCGACCAGCACCGACACGCGGCGGCGGCGGTTCCTGGGATTGGCCGGGTCGCACAGGCCCCAATTGCCGGCCCCATCCGGCCCGCCAATGCGCGGCACGCCACTCGAAGTGCCGCAACCCAGAATAGTGATCCTCATCTGGCTTTGGCAAACAGGGTACGGAAATTGGCTGTGGTGGTCGCGGCCAGTTCGGCATCGCTCACACCGCGCAGATCGGCCAAAAAGCGCGCCGTGTGGGCTACAAAGGCTGGTTCACAGCTTTTGCCACGCATCGGCACTGGCGCCAGATAGGGCGAATCGGTTTCGACCAGCAGGCGATCCGCCGGAATGGTCTTGGCGGTTTCCTGCAAGTCCCGCGCATTCTTGAAGGTCACGATGCCTGACAATGAGATATAGAAACCCAGCGCAAGTGCTTCTTCTGCAAAGGCCTGGGATGCCGTAAAACAATGGATGACGCCGTTCAACTGCCCTTCGCCCGGTTCCTTCAGCAGCGCCAATGTGTCGGCTTCGGCATCACGGGTGTGGACGATCAGCGGGAGGCCAGTGGCGCGGGCGGCTTGGATATGGCTGCGGAAACTGGTCTTCTGCCGGTCCCGGTCCGACTTGTCGTAATAATAATCGAGCCCGGTCTCGCCAATTGCGACCACGCGCGGGTGGTTAGTAGCGGCGATCAACGTTTCAGCATCGGTATCGGGATGTTCATCGGCCTCATGCGGATGGATGCCCACGCTGGCCCACACGCCGGCATTGGCATCAGCAATGCCGATCACCGTGTCCCACTCGCTGATCCGGCAGGAAATGGCGAGGAACCCGCCCACGCCGGCACTGCGCGCGCGTGCCAACACGCCGGGCACATCCTCACCCAGGCTGCCGTAATTCAGGTGGCAATGGCTGTCGATCAGCATGGCGATCAGCCGTCCAGCGTGACGCGCGGGAACACGCCGGCCGGCGCCGGAAGTTGCACCCCGGCCGCAACTGGCGTGTTGAAACCACTGAAATCCCTGGTATCAGCGGCCACACCAAGCTGATCTAGCAAGAGCTGCGTGCTGGTCGGCATGAACGGCTGTGCGAGGATGACGATGCGGCGCGTGGCATCCAGCGTGGCAGCCAGCACTTCGGCCATGCGCGTCACGTCGGTCTTGGCCAGCGCCCAGGGTGCATTTTCAGCGAAATAGCCATTGGCCGCCGCCACCATCGCCATCAGCGCATCCAATGCCTTGTGCAGCGCCAGCGCATTCATGGCAGCGAAATAGGCCTCACTGCCGGCCAGAAAGGCCTGTTTCAGACGGATTTCGCTGTCTCCCGCTTCGCCGCGGATTGGCATGACACCGCCCAGATTCTTGGCCACCATCGACAGGCTGCGCTGCGCCAGATTGCCGATGCCATTGGCCAGATCGGCATTGGTGCGTTCCACAATGGCTTCGTCGCTGTAACTGCCGTCATCGCCAAAGGCGACCTCGCGGCACAGGAACCAGCGCAACCGATCAACGCCAAAACGCGTCGCCATTTCAGCCGGATCGACAACATTGCCCAGCGTTTTCGACATTTTCTCGCCGCGATTGAGCAGAAAACCATGGCCAAACACGGTCTTGGGCAGGGCAATCCCGGCCGACATCAGGAAGGCCGGCCAATAGACAGTGTGAAAACGCACCACATCCTTGCCCACGATATGCAGATCGGCCGGCCACCATTCGCCATCCAGCCCGCCGGCGCCTGTGAGATAATTGGCCAGCGCATCGAGCCAGACATACATCACGTGGCGCTCGTCGCCGGGCACCTGGATGCCCCAGTTGAAACTGGTACGGCTGACCGACAGATCCGAAAGCCCGCCGGCAACAAAGGCCCGCATCTCGTTGAAACGGCTGGCAGGCTGGATGAAGCCAGGCTGGCTGTCATACAGGGCCAGCAGCTTGTCCTGATAGGCGGAAAGCCGGAAGAACCAGCTTTCTTCCACCGTCCATTCCACCGGCGTGCCTTGTGGTGACAGCTTCACCGTGGCGCCATTGGCATCCTGGGCCTCGATCAGTTCGGCCTCGTCATAATAGGCCTCGTCCCGCACCGAATACCAGCCTTCATAGCGGCCAAGATACAGATCATCATTGGCCGCCATCCGCTGCCACAGCGCCTGGACCAGCGCCTTGTGATCGGCATCGGTGGTGCGGATGAAGCGATCAAAGCTGATGTCCAGCTGTTCATCCAGCGCGCGGAACGGCGCCACCATCTGATCGACATAGGCCTGTGGGTTCATGCCGGCAGCGCGTGCCGCCTGATCGATCTTCAGGCCATGTTCGTCGGTACCGGTCAGGAAGCGCACATCATGGCCATCCAGCCGCTTGAAACGGGCGATGACATCGGTGGCAATCGCTTCATAGGCATGGCCCATGTGCGGGCGGCCATTGGGATAGGCGATGGCAGTGGTGATATAAAAACGCGGATTGGTCATGGTGCAGCGCCATGCGGCAAGAGCCGCGCAGATTCAAGCAAGGATCAACCCGCCGGCACTGCGGCCAAATGCATGGCCAGCCGCCAGGCCACCTGCGATGGTTCCAGTTGCAACGGCATGGCCTCGCGCGCCAGACGGCTGGCCTGTTCCCACTCCCCAATCGCCTTGTCCCGGGCTGGGCCGGCAAGCCCTTGGGCGCGAGCGGCAATCATCGCCGGCACGTGCGCCAGCAGGGCGGCATAGCGCCCTTCCCGCCCCTTCAACGTCATGGATTTGGCCAGCGCCAGTGCGGCGGGATTGGCCCGTTCGACTGGCTGGCCAGCCAGTGCGGCCAGTTCGCGCGACAGGCTGGTGATGCCGGCTGCCGCCAGGCTGAGCGCGCGGCCGGGGCAGCCGGCGCCCAGTTCGATAAGCAACTCCTCATCCTCACCATCCAGATCAGCGCCGGCCAGCACCCGCCGCACATCGGCATCTGCCAAACGGGAAAACCGCAAGACCCGGCAGCGGGAACGG
>Ga0209812_10001281_pt1 | contig 17992 bp, 16 predicted proteins | sample JI71714BDNA_FD_187502 | JGI IMG/M metagenome (GOLD analysis project Ga0209812, IMG submission 187502) | Wastewater effluent complex algal communities from Wisconsin, to seasonally profile nutrient transformation and Carbon sequestration -... | ecosystem: Engineered > WWTP > Effluent > Algae...
CGGCAAGCGGTTAATGCCGCGCTCGCGGGTAAAACAGATGCAGAAGCCTGCGTGCTCACAATGACTGAGTTAGTCCAGGCGCTCACGCAAGTCACACAAGCCATCTCAGCCACCTTGCATATTAGCGCGGCGGTAAACCAAGCCAGCAGCGGTCAATTACAGCTAGGCCAAGCCATTAATGATCGGATGCATCACATGGTAGGCTTAGCACAAGACAGTGCCAAGCAAGCTGAGCAAACGTTACTCTATAGCGATGAGGTTGCTCAACTCGCTGAACAATTACAGGCAGCAGCAGCGCAGTTTAAGATTTGACATCACACGCGGCCAGCGCCTGTATTGCATCAGGAAATTGATAGCTAAATCCAGTGTCTCGACTTAACGCCATTGCCAGCACTCGACGTGCGGGTTCAGTTGGCTCAGCAGTAAAGTTTACGGAAGCAGTGCTACCCAACTGCTTAAGCGCGGCCTGATAAAACGCCGCTTTACTCACCGCTTGTGGTGCACTGAGATTGTAATAGGGTTGCGCTAATGGCCAGTGTTGTAAAATCGCTAATATTGCGTTGGCGACATCGAAACTGTGTACCATATTTACCGGATGTGCGGCACCACTTAGCGTTTTTCCTTCCACAAAACGCCCTGGGTGACGCCCCGGCCCCATAAGTCCCGACAAACGCAGTGTTAACCAAGGGCCATTATCACGCAACACTTGTTCGCCTTCGGTTAATAATGCCACTCTTGGCTGAACAACCTGAAGCACCGCCGTTTCATCTACCTCGCCGCTCAGGCCCTGATAAACGCCCGTTGAGCTAATATGGATCCCGCCTTTGCTGCCGGCTTGCTGGCACAGTAAAGCCAGTCTTTTTAATACCACGGGATAATCTGTTGTTGAGCCACCCGCACGACCACCTGGCGGAATAGTACAAATCACCCATGCCTCTTTGAATAACGCCAGCAACGCCTCGGAAGGCGCGGTATTATCTAGTGGCAACGTAACACCTAAAATGGGTGGGGCTAACGATTGCGCTGCTGCGTGGCTACGCCGACTACCATATACTTGCCAGCCTGCATCAACCAATGTCGGTGCGATCTGCTGGCCTAGCCAACCACAGCCCACGATAATTATCTTTTTACTCATCACCTTACTCCGGCAATACGGCATATCGGCCATTAAATTCAGCACAACGCTCACCGTCGCAATACAATACTACCCGAATATGTTGCTGCACTTTAAGGCCATTCGCCAGCGCGCGTAAATCACCTCGGGTATCGGACATGCGGCAAATAGCCTGAGGCATGCTGCGAATGGGTTTAAAATAGCGAATAGACGCATCCGCCAACACTTGCATACCACTTAATCCCAAACTCTGTAGTTGTAGATATAACAGCCCCCACCCTGTTAATGTGGCTAGGGTATAAATGCTGCCAGCAAACATTGTCTGATGAAGATTGATATTCGGGGCAAGCGGTGCTGAACATTGCAGTTGATAGCCATCAAAATGCTCAATGTGTAACTGCATAAACGCACTTAGCGGGATAGTGTTATGCCAGGTTTGTTGCAGTGTCTGGCACCAATCAGCCCATACTACAGGCTCGCCTGGCAACATTAACACTTTTTGCATTTTTAAATGGCGGATCCCAAACTGGGTTGGCGCCGCAGCAACGTCGGTGTAACCGAATTTATGATAAAAAGGGATCGCCGTTTCACGGGCATTTAATATCACGACTTTTACACCTAGCTCGACAGCATGCTGTTCAAGGCCTTCGAGTATCTTCGCGCCAGCACCTTTGCCTTGCCACGCATCGGCAACCGCCATATAGCGGACTTGCGCAATATCGCTATCCACACTATGTAAACGGCCCACCGCAGCAATCTCACCTTGGTCAGATACCAACATTAAATGCACACTTTGCGCCTCTAAATCATCCTGTTCTGATCCTAAAGGTTGTTGCCAAGGCGCCCGCAACACACGCCAGCGTAATTGAAAATAGGCCTGCCACTCAGCTGGCGTTTCAGGCTGTTTTAACACTACGTTTTTAGCCATTAGCGACTCTCCAGCAAAAAGGTCACCGGGCCATTATTAATTAAACTGACCTGCATATCTGCGGCAAAACGGCCCGTTTCAACCCTTACCCCCAAAGCGCGGCAGGCCTGACAAAACTGCTGATAGTAGTTTTCTGCTAAGGCTGGCGCGGCCGCAGGGGTAAAACTTGGACGTAAGCCAGAGCGCGTATCTGCCGCCAGCGTAAATTGCGACACCACCAATAAAGCGCCTTCTGTTTGCTTTACATTTAGATTCATTTTGCCATTCTCATCACTAAACACGCGATAACGAACCACTTTTTCAGCCAACTTTTGAACATCGGCAACACCATCACCGGCCTCAACCCCCAGTAAGACCAGTAAGCCATGTTCTATGGCCCCTACCGTCTCACCTGCTACTGTTACACTCGCTTGGCTAACGCGTTGAATTAATGCTTTCATACAAATCAATCACCTAACTTATACTGGGTTTGTTTTCTTCACGAGGCTTATTTTCTTCAGTGGGCTGATGTTCTTCAGTGGAAAGTTCGTCTAACGCATTATCAGGTCTAGGCAAAACAACGCCACTGGCGATAACGGGTATCGGACAGACTTCCTCTTCACGACATTGACCATTTTCACGTTGCTGTAGTAACGCGGTAAGCTCCGCCCCCAACAACACAACCATCCAAGATAAATGCACCCAAACAAATAAAATAGGCAGCAAGGCTAGCGTGCCATAAATGGTTTGGTACGTTGGAATATGTGTGACGTAAAGGGCAAAACCCCGTTTAGAGAGTTCGAACAAAATCGTAGCCAACAGGGCGCCCCATAAAGCATGTTTTACCCTGACCTTAATATTCGGCACGACAAGATATAAAATAAAAAATGCCGCTAAAGACATCAAATAAGGTACAACCCCCAACATAAAGGTCGAGAACCCTGGCGTATAATCATCGGCGAAACGGCTTAAACTGACTAAATAAGAGGTAACACCAATCGATATCCCCACTAAAATAGGACCTAAGGTTAGAATCATCCAATAAATCGAAAAAGAAATAACCACACGCGGACGACTCGTAACTCGCCAAATTCTATTTAAGGTTTTATCGATATTATGGATAAGCAGTAAGGCAAAAAATACCAGTGCCAGAATACCAATTGCGGTCATCCCACCCGTATTGCCAATAAAGGTGGTTAAATAGGCCTGAATTTCATCTCCCCGAGAGGGGATAACATTGGCATAAATAAAGGCTTCTACATGTGCGTGCAAAGTGGCAAACATCGGAAATGCCGTAAGCATGGCAAACATGACGGTGATGAGTGGCACCAATGACAATATTGAAATGTAGGTCAAATAACCACCTACCATTGAAATCTGATCTTGCTGACAACGCTGTCCATAAGCGTTTATAAACGCGCGAGTTAATTGCCAGTACCTTAGCCAATCTAAACGTTGCATCTGCGCTCCATGACAATCATTAATGTGACACGATGCTGTGTCATTCATCATGATTAATGACACAGAAATGCGGCGTTTTTAAAGCAACACCTTACAGGCTGGTTTAGGATAACGTATCCACTGTGGGTAAACCAGCGAAGCCCCCTTCATCTGCGCTACACGTAAAATATACTGTAATGTTTTTGATATTCTTAAAATTAGAACATTTCATATTATTTAATTCGATTTAATCAGCTCTTGATCGCCATTACACTCTATCAACTTACTGTAATCGATTCACAGTAATCAACCAGACAACTAAACACCATTGCCATTTCACCTTTGCAGTGATCAGGCGTTCCATGAACACACTGTAGACCTTTGGGAGCATACCATGTTTGAAATTATTCGCGCTAATGAACGGGGCCGCGCCCATTTTGGCTGGCTTAAAAGTCAGCACACCTTTTCTTTTGGTGATTACTACAATCCAAAGCAAATGGGATTCTCCGCATTACGAGTAATAAACGATGACGAAGTTGCAGCTGGCGCCGGTTTTAGTACCCATGGTCATCGTAATATGGAAATTATTAGCTATGTGCTAGAGGGCCAAATTGCGCATAAAGATTCTGCGGGCAATGAAGAGATTTTACCGGCTGGGGAGTTTCAGTTAATGAGTGCAGGCAAAGGTATTTACCATAGTGAATACAATGCCAGCAAGCACGAAAAACTGAAGTTTCTACAAATTTGGATTGAGCCTAATGTCAAAGATGGTGAGCCGGGTTATCAACAAAAAGATTTTGGCCAAGCTGAAGGCATCACTTGGGTTATTACCCCAGATGGGCGCGATGGCACGCTGCAAATAAGGCAAGAGGCCGCTTTAGCGCAAATAATATTGCCAGAACACGCCGAGCTTGAACTGCCCGTAACTACAGGTAACGCGTATTATCTTCATGTGATAAATGGCGAATTAGCCCTCGCCGGACAGCAACTATCACCCGGCGATGGTATAAAACTCGCGGCGATTGCCGATGCCACTGTCTCTGTTATTAATGGCCCGGTGAGAGCCTTATGGTTTGAACTGCCCGCATAACAGATTTTGCTGCGGCAAAATAGATACCCCATTTATTGATAACGTAGTAGTTTGTTGTGCCCCATGCGCGCACTTGGCTAACAACCAGGAGGTCAGATTCTTCGCACTGACCTCTTATTTTTATCATGCAAATATGCTATGTTATAACAAATCCAATCTTCCTTCTTTCTCCAATTGAGGCCGCCATGTTTGCTGTGACCCGCCCTACTGCCTTATCGCTTGCCATTGCAGTAGGCTTATCGCCCTTAACCACCTTTGCTTCTAGTTCGGATGACACAGCAGATATTGAACATATCAGTGTAAGTTACAAGCAAGCGTACCGAGGAGATGTACCATTGCGTTTGCAAGCGCAGGCTGTCGAAAGTATTCATCTGGAAATGATTCGTGACAATGGTATCACCCGTTTTCAAGACGCGTTAGACTTGGCGGGCAGTATCGCTCGCCAAAATAATGGTGGCGGCTTATGGGATAGCTTTTCAATTCGGGGGTTTCCGGGTAACGAAAACATGCCCTCGGGCTATCTCGTCAATGGCTTTAATGCCGGACGTGGCTTTAGCGGTAATCGCGATTTAGTCAACGTAGAATATATTGAAATTTTAAAAGGCCCCGGTTCGGCATTATTTGGCCGATCAGAGCCTGGTGGTACGGTAAACATCATTACCAAAAAGCCGCAGCACCAAACGGAGGGCTATGTACAAGTGTCTGCCGGCAGCTACGATCAGTATCGCCTGGAAGGCGATTACACTACAGGCCTTACCGACCAAGTTGCTGTTAGGTTTAATGGTGCCGTGCAGGAGTTTGGTAGCTTTCGTGACTTTGTTTTTACCGATAAAACGGTCTTTACCCCATCAGTTCGCTACGCGCTAAACGATAACACCGCCCTACTGTACGAGTTTGAATACCTCAAACAATCACAATTGTTTGACCGCGGTTATCTGGTACTTAACAACGATTTAAATACCTTACCACGCTCACGTTATTTGGGTGAACCTGCCGATGGGGCAACAGAGATTGATGCAACTGGCCATCAACTTACGTTGGAATCAACGCTCGCCTCGGGTTGGTCATTTTTAACCGGCCTCAGTTACCGCGAATCGTCACTTGAGGGTAACTCTTCGGACGCTGAGCTCGCGCGAGCACGCCAAAGTTTATTTAACGACGGTACTACGTTAACCCGCCAGCGGCGTAATCGTGATTATCGGGCGGAAGATTTAAGTATTCGGGCAGAGCTAAGCGGTAATCTCAACCTGTTTGGTAAAACACACCATATTCTGATGGGCGCTGATGCTTATGATTACAGTCTGTACACGCTATTAGGGCGTTTCCGTGGCCCTGCGGGAAGTTACAGTCTGGATATTTTTAATCCGGTGTATGGCGCTACAGCACCTAATCCTAGCCCACTGTATATTAACGATGAGGAACAATGGGGGCTAGGTGCTTTTGTACAGGATCAGATCAAACTGACTGAACGCTGGCACCTGTCGTTGGGCGTGCGCTTGGATCGTTATCGCTTACAAATCGCCGAACTGTTAGCTAACAGCTTTAGCAAGCAAGTTGACAGCAAGGTAAGCCCGCGTATTGGTGTGGTCTACGAGGTCAGTGATGCGCTAACATTTTACAGCAGTTATTCTGAGGGCTTTATACCGCTTAGCGGCACCGATTTTAACCGTAACCCCTTCGCCCCGGAAGAGAGTGAGTCTTTTGAGATCGGTGCAAAATACAGCGCTGGCAGCACTCAAGGGACGATCACCTTTTTCGATGCAGAGAAATCCAACATTCTCACCTCTGATCCCGTTAACGTGGGCTTTCAAGCCACCTTGGGACGGGCACAAAGCCGCGGTATCGAGTTTGAATTGCATCGGCATTTAACCGATAACCTGTATTTAGATTTATCGTACGCCATGATGGATACCAAAACCGTTGGCGAAGTGATTAATGCCGACTGGGGCTCTTTAGTTCCCTCAGGTAGCCGCTTGGTCAACGTACCCCGTCATCAAGGCACTGCTATCTTAACCACCGAAACCACAGTTGCCAGTAAAGCCAGCAAGTTTGGCATTAAGGCGCGCTACATTGGCAGCCGTTTAGGCGACTCGGTCGATCCCAGCTATCAACTCAAAGCAGTAACGCTGTTCTCGGCCTTTATGCATATTGACTTAAGTCACCAGCTACAGGCTCAACTCAATATCGATAATATTTTCGATACACATTATGTGCATAATTCTTATAACCGGCTTTGGACAGTACCAGGTGAACCTGTGAGCGTGCGGGCCGCAATACGGTATCAGTTTTAAACGATGAACAACGTTATCACTCAACGGATCCAGTCTATCGATATGTTGCGTGGGCTGGTGATTCTTATCATGCTGCTTGACCACGTACGCGAACGTTTTTTCCTGCATATGCAGGTGAACGATCCGATGGATATCGCGACCACCGAGCCGGCCTTGTTTTTTAGTCGTTTTGCGGCGCACTTTTGTGCGCCCATTTTTGTCTTTTTAACCGGCCTGTCTGCGTGGCTCTACGCTCACCCAGCCAATGGCACTCCCCGTTCTGCCAGCGCCTTCTTAGTAAAACGCGGGCTGTTTTTAATCGCGCTAGAATTTACCTTAATTACCTTTTCGTGGATGGGCAGTTATCACACAGTGTGGTTACAAGTTATTTGGGTGATTGGGTTAAGTATGCTGGCACTAGCCGCATTATTACACTTACCGCGCCGCGCCCAGTTGTTACTTGGATTAGCGCTGGTGGCAGGGCATAACGCCCTAACGCCGATTACGTTTTTACCAGGTGAATGGGGGTATAGCCTCTGGACCATTTTGCATGATCGCAATATTTTGATGCAAACCGACACTCTGACAATCAAAGTCAGCTATCCGGCATTACCATGGATTGGGGTGATTTTATTAGGTTACTTTGCAGGTCCTTGGTATGCCGCAACCCAGGATCCGATAAAACGGCAGCAAATGTTAATGCGGATAGGTACCCTAATGCTACTGCTGTTGCTGGTACTGCGTGGCTTTAACATTTATGGCGAAACCTTGGCCTGGCAGGCTGGTGATACGTTGCTTGATAGCGTCATGTCGTTTTTAAATTTCACCAAGTATCCGCCATCACTGCATTTCTTACTGGTTACGCTAGGTAGTATGTGTTTTATGTTGTGCTGGCTGGAGCGAGGCATGAACAACTCTGGTCGTCCGTTGCTGGCAGCAAGTGGTCGAGTACTGCTGGTGTTTGGCTCTGTACCCATGTTTTTCTATATTTTGCATTTGTACGTACTGCTTATACTGTACAGCGTCGCGCTGTGGCTATTTGGTGCAAACCAGGGCGCATTATTTGGCGTCGATCACATCATCATCATATGGCTGATTAGTATCTTACTCGCGGTCGTGTTGTACTGGCCTACCCGCTGGTTTAGCCGTTACAAACACACCACAAAAAAACCGTGGTTACGTTATTTGTAAATCAACACGATTTTTAACGTGCTCTTCCTCCATGGCTTGCTTATAGGCCTATAGCCTAAAGCAAGCCGTTTTCTTTACTAACACACCTCACACCTAACCTGATTAGGTCTTTGCTGGCATAACAAGCCCGTTGCGCATCTCCCCATTAATTAATTCTAAAAATAAGAACAAAAAGATAGAATATATCCAATTTATTAAAACAAAAAAACTAATTAAAGTAACGCTATCGACAACATCTGGCTGTCGATAATCGACAGTACTACCCAATTAATTATTATGAGGATTTGATCAATGACTACGTTAAAACACTTACTAACTCGTATTACCACCACCTCTGCCGGTTGGAGCGCATTGGTGTTGCGAGTCCCTATCGGTATCATTTTCGCCGCCCATGGCGCACAAAAACTGTTTGGTTGGTTTGGTGGTTATGGATTAGCGGGTACAGGGGCTTGGATGGACAGCATCGGCTTATCACCTGGTGTACTGATGGCTTTTTTGGCGGGGGCCGCTGAGTTTTTTGGTGGCTTGGCACTGGTATTGGGTTTGTTAACCCGCCCTGCGGCTGCGGCACTGGCTTTTGCTATGCTCATTGCCATTTTTAGCGTACATTTTGAAAACGGCCTCTTTATGAGCAACAATGGTTACGAATTTGGATTAGCCTTATTAGTAGCCAGCGTGTCATTACTCTTCAGCGGCGCAGGTAAACTCTCTGTTGATGCATTCCTAAATCGTAAACTGAACGCCTAAAAGGATTAACAACAACTGGCAACCCTAAGTGTTGCCAGTTTAAGATTAAGATGGAAATAGTATTATGGCACGTTCAACATTAGAGCAATGGCGCATGTTTAAAGCGGTAGCCGAGCATGGTGGCTTTCATCAAGCTGCTGAGAGGGTACACAAAAGTCAGTCCAGTGTGCATCACGCTGTACATAAACTCGAAGAAATGCTGGGTGTTACGCTATTACATGTTGAAGGACGAAAGACGCAACTCACCGCTGCAGGAGAACAGTTACTTAGGCGAATTAATTTTTTATTGGCAGAAGCCGATCGCATGGAAAATGTCGCGCTTAACTTAAAAGCGGGTGTTGAATCACACTTAGCTATCGCTGTTGATGAAGCCTTTCCTCGTGATATTTTGTATCAAACGCTAGCCGCCGTTTCAGCTGAATACCCGCTAATCCGCATAGAGCTTTTAGAAACCATTTTATCTGGTGCTAACGAGCTACTTAGCCAAGGTAAAGCAGAAATAGCTATAGCACCTTTTACGTTACCCAATAATTTAAGTGAAGATATTTGCCAGATAGAATTTGTTGCCGTTGCCGGTGCACAACATCCACTAACACTACCGCAACGCGAGCTTGAACTAGAAGAATTGAAGCATTGCCGGCAAATTGTGCTACGTGATTCGGCCCAACAACAAAAAAGAGATGTTGGCTGGTTGGGTTCAGAGCAACGTTGGACGGTAAGCCATATCGCCACATCCGTAGAATTACTGCGTAAAAACCTAGGATTTGCTTGGCTGCCACGACATGCAGTTCAACCTTATATTGATAATGGCGAGCTCGTACCCTTAACACTGCCCAGAGGGGCCACAAGGACCTACACCTTTTATCTGAATTTTAACGATGCAGAAACTCTGGGCCCAGTTGCCCGCAGCTTTTTGGGGCACTTGCGTTATCTTAGCTGTCAACTTTAAGTTATATCGGTTGGCCGCTAAGACAAAACTGCGGCCAGTAGGGTTCTTCTGGCCGTAAGGTTAATACCTCAACACCGGTTTCGGTGACGGCAACGGTATGCTCCCACTGCGCCGACAGTTTTTTATCACGGGTTACCACCGTCCACCCGTCTTTTTTAGTTTTGACTTTCGCTGTGCCCTGATTGATCATCGGCTCTATGGTAAAAACCATACCCGGTTGCAATAGCAAGCCGGTGCCTGCTTTTCCGTAATGCAATACTTGCGGCTCTTCATGCATCTCGGTGCCGATGCCATGACCACAAAATTCTCGCACCACAGTGTAGCCATGTTGCTCAGCACAATGCTGAATGGCTGCGCCAATATCGCCCAATCTGGCGCCCGGTTTCACTTGTTGGATCCCTTGCCAGAGCGCCTGATAACAAACACTGATTAATTTTTCCGCGGCCGAGCTGATAGCACCTATTGCATACATCTTGCTGGAATCGGCAATAAAGCCATGTTTTTCCAAGGTAATATCGATATTAACAATATCACCATCGCGCAGAACTTGTATAAGCGAGGGGACACCGTGGCAAACCACCTCATTGACAGAGCTATTTAACACATATGCAAAGCCATACTGGCCTTTGCTAGCCGGGCGCGCTTGTAATTCATCCACAATATAACGCTCGACCAGATCATTAATTTGCATGGTCGAGAGACCACTACCAATCTGCTGATCCAAATAAGCAAAAACCTTAGCTAATAATTGTCCTGCCTCCCGCTGCAAAACAAGATCAGCACTACTTTTAAGCGGCACCGTGTTCACTGGCTACCTCCGCCAATTTAAATTCGACCTGCCGTAATAACTTTAACTGTAATTGCTGATAATTTAAGGTGGGATATAGCTCCGCTAACATGCCCAGCTTTAACCAAAACTCCGCTTGCGCGTTAATAGAACGTGACATGGCTGCACTGGCTTTACGCACTTCGTCATGCAAGGCTTCATCAATTTTTACAATTCCCATTTATGTTTATCCCGCAACCAACAATATACGAATCATATATAAAACATATACTCTCTTCAAGGTTACTAATCTACTTTAACTAGACTCTTATTTTTGTATGCATAGCTTAAAGCTTGTACTTAAGGCCTCAGTCGCCTAATCTGGGCACTCGTATTAATTGAAAAGAGGCTGTGGCATGAGTACTAATACCACCCAAACCGATGCCGATTGCGCCATCACTGCCGGCTGTGACGCCATTGAAATGATTATTGAACCCCGTGCTAAAGACCTTGGTGGCTTTTCAGTGCGCCGCTGTTTACCGGTTCGTGAGCGTCGCAACATTGGCCCCTGGATCTTTTTTGATGAAATGGGTTTAGCCCATTTCCCTGCTGGCGAAGGCGTGAATGTGCGCCCGCATCCTCATATTAACCTTGCCACAGTAACCTATCTTTTTACTGGCGAAATTCTTCATCGTGATTCCTTAGGGAGTGAGCAAGCTATTCGCCCGGGCGATATCAATCTCATGGTCGCGGGTAAAGGCATCGTGCATTCCGAGCGTGAGCGGCCAGAAGTTCATAACGTGCCACATAGCTTACATGGCTTGCAATTGTGGTTAGCTTTGCCCGAAGCGGATGAAGAAACAGCGCCGGCGTTTTATCACTATCCCTCTGCCACGATACCCGCATTAGAGATTGCTGATGTTCCCGTGCGGGTTTTAATTGGTTCGGCGTATGGGATCACCTCACCGGTAAAATGCTTTTTTGATACCTTATATATTGAAGCCGATTTAAAAGCCGGCCAACAATTGATACTCCCAAATTCGGTTGAGCGCGGATTATATGTGTTAAGCGGTGAAATCACGTTACAAGATACCAAGATCACAGCGCACCAATTGGTCGTATTACACGCTGCCGAAGGGGTATGTATTACGGCAACCCACGCAGCACGTATTGCGCTAATAGGTGGTGAACACATTGGCAAACGCTATGTTGAATGGAATTTTGTATCAAGCCGTAGAGACAGAATTGAACAAGCTAAAGCCGATTGGCAAGCAGGTCGTTTTGCTAAAGTGCCTGGCGATGAAGCAGAGTTTATCCCATTACCTGCAAACTAACTCATCTAGCACGGGCTTACAGATCGCCAAATTTTAGGGTGAATCGTGTGCCCGTGCCGGGCTTTGATGCCATACGCAACTCACCACATAAATTTTTTTGCACAATATTGTACACAATAGACAAGCCTAAACCGGTTCCTCCGCGGCCACGTCGCGTGGTATAGAAGGGCTCAAACACCTTATGATGATTTTCGCGAGCAATACCACAGCCATTGTCGGTAAGCTGTAACTGTAATCGATTGTCGCTAAGACGTTGTGTACTCACATAAACACGCGCCATCTCTTGCTGACGTCCATCAAATGCATGCATACAGGCATTTGTGACCAAGTTAGTAATGACCTGCGCAATAGCGCCAGGATACGAGCGTAAAAGCATGCCACTCTGTAATGACCACTCCAACTTTACCCGATGTTGTCGACAAAACGGCAGTAAGGTTTGCAACACAGCTTGCACATAATCATCAATAGCAAACTGGTGTAATTCATAATGCGATTGATCAACCGCGCTTTGCTTAAATTGGCTTATTAACTCGGCGGCACGATGCAAGTTGCGCTCAACGAGATCAGATGAATCGATTAACTCAGACAACGTTTGCTGCAGCTGCAATTTGCTCAGTTTTGCTGCGGTGGTACTTTCTCGTAATTGTTCCAATAAATAGCGACAGTGTGTTATTCCGGTTAAGCCAATTCCTACCGGTGTATTGACTTCATGAGCAATTCCCGCCACTAAGCTTCCCAGCGAAGCCATTTTTTCTGATTCTATTAAATGTTGTTGTGTTTGCCTGAGCTGATCTAAGGTCTTCTGTAAGTGCGCTGTACGTTCGCTGACTAAGCTTTCCAGACGCTCATTGGCTTGCTCTAACTGTTGCTGATAACTGGTTCGCGCGGCCGCCGCCATCACCCGACCGTATAAATCTGACAATACCCCCACAAAACTGGCATCATCATCGCTCCACTGTTTTTGTTGCACCGTTTCTTCGCAACAGATAATACCAATCACCTCACCTTGATAGCGTAAGGGAACATCCAACATTGACCAAATATCTTGCGGGATCAAATAAGGCTTTGTAAATTCATGTGTTGCTGGGTCGTGGCGCGCATCAACGGCTTTAATCACCCGTTTTTTATCCAGCTCAGTAAAATAGTGGGGAAATTGCTCGCGGGTCAATGGTGGCAGTGTGGCAGCATCAATGGGCTGTGACGAACAGATCTGCTGGCAGTAGATTGCATCCCCCTCGGCGTTGTACAACCAAATACTGGCACGCGCAATGGCTAACCCTTCTAAACAACGTTGCAATAACGCACGCTCAGCAGCAGGCTTATCACCACTATCAAGAATGGGATCCATTGAAAGAGATAATAATAGATTTTCGAGTAATTCGTTTGTCAAAGGTGCCAACTGCTCCTAAAGAATATAATGAGCAATAACTGCAACATAAGCACCACGTTACCGCTGCGACACTGTCGGCACTGGCTAACCGAGGGGATATTGAATGAAGCAGCCTGCGTCTTGGTAGAGCTTACAGCATGGTAATAACCAAAATGACAACACCAAAATCAGTATATAAGGTAGGGAGCAAATAGCAAGTCATCGGCAAGTCAGGCGCTTAGTAAGGCCGCAAGACTAAGCCACGTTGTTAGGAGAAGAATGCGACCTAGAGTAAAAGAGCGGATGGCGAGTGTCGCGTTTTACGTTAATTCGGTGCCTCGTCTTCCTGTCGGCTAGTATGTGGCAAGGTTGTTAACCACAAGGCAAATTGTGCTGCTGGCATAGGTCGCGCAATACCATAACCTTGACCGTATAAATAGCCTATTTCCAATAACTTATTAATATGATCAGTTGTTTCAACCCCCTCTGCGATGGTTGATAGCGCAAATGCCTCGGCCAGTTTACTCACACCTTGTAAAATAGCTAAATCGTCAGCGTCGGTCAGAATATCACGAACAAAACTCTGATCTAATTTTAAGGTACTAATGGGTAAACGTTTTAAATAGAACAAGGAGGAATACCCCGTACCAAAATCGTCTAAAGAAAACGTTACGCCCATCGCAGCACACGCTTCCATGGTATTTAGAACCCCAGTAATATCTTGTAACGCACTCGTTTCGAGTATTTCTAACTCCAGCATACTCGGCGGAACCTTAGGAAATTGCTGGCAAATAGTCTGTAACTGCCCAGCAAAATCAGTTTGTTGTAAGTGATTTGCAGCAATATTGACCGAAATTGCCATGGAAAAGCCGTGTTGCTGCCAAAGCTCATATTGCCTAAATGCCTCTGTAATAACCCATTGCCCCAGTTTTATGCCTAACTCATGATGTTCAATCGCAGGCAAAAATGCGGCAGGCGCTAACAATCCTTTAGTGGGATGTTGCCACCGGATCAACGCTTCCACCCCCACGCACGCATAGGTCATTAAATTGACTTTGGGTTGATAAAACAACACAAATTCATTACGCTCCAAAGCTAAGCGAATATCGTCAACTTGCTTTAATTGCCCTCGGGTATGTTGCTCGGCAGCAGCATCAAATAACGCATAACGATTTTTACCGGCTTGTTTCGCGGCATACATGGCTTGATCGGCTTGGCGCAATAACTGCTCAGACGCAATATCCTGCTCTTGTGGATAAAAACTCACTCCGATACTGGCTGACAATTGTAAGATATTGCCTTGCACGGTTAAAGGATTGGTCAAGCGTTGTAAAATTTGTTCTAAACGCGGTTGGCAATCTTGTGGGTTAACCAACGGCTGAAGTAAAAAAACAAACTCATCCCCACTGATGCGTGCTAACACAGACTGAGGCGGTAACAATGCCGCCAAGTGTAAACTTAACGCTTTTAGCACCTGATCACCAAACTCATGACCAAAACGATCATTCACCGTTTTAAAATTATCCAAATCTAAAAAAGCCAATGCTAGCTGCTGCTGAGTTTGCTTGGCCTGTAGCATCGCCTCGTGTAAACGCTCAGTTAATAATAAACGATTAGGTAACCCTGTTAGCGCGTCATAGTGCGCCAAATGAGCCAAGCGCTCTTGCGATAATTGTCGAGTGTGATCTAGTTGAAAAAGCTGTTGTCGCATCTGCGACAACCATCCTAGCACGGTATTGTCTTTGCCCTCAGCCACAGCAATATCTGTAGCAAAATCTCCACGACCAAGCGCTGTTATACGTGCATAAAGTTGTGAAACGGGTGCACCCAAAATCGCCAATTCGCGTTGTTTCAGATGCCACAACAATAAAACCAATGTAACACCCAGCGCAACAAACACCCACCGCAGTATCTTGGCTTGTTGCATTGCTTGGCTTACCGCATTATCAGTACGGCCACTCATCAAGGCAAAAATATCATCAATCGGCTGCATAATACCGGCTTTGGCCTGATGATAAGCATCGTCATATAACATCACCAGCGCTTGCTTGCGTAGTTCAGGATCACCGGTTTCCACCAACGCCATGGCTTGCTGCTCTATTTTTGCTAAGGCATCTGACGCTTCTTTCGCCAAGGTTAATTGCGATAATTCATGCTCAGTAAACCCCACCTCTCGCATGCGCGTTAATAATTCGTGGGGCTCTGCAAAAGGTCGTGGGCGCTGATTGGAGGCATTAACCAAATCCCAATAAATAAAATGATACGCTTCAGGCCTAGGTGCTTCGCCATTTCGAATAGCAAGGATTTCATTAAAATGCTGACGAAAACGGCGTTCCCCTGTTACTGCGTAAGTGCGCACCATACGCGTCAAATCATCAGATGATTGACGTAACTCGTCCGCTAATAGAAAAGAATTCAGCCGCGTGTAATTCGCCTGATCAATAGCACGTTCAGCCTCTACATACGCAAAAAAGCTAATAATGAAAATAATGAACACGAAAACGGTGAGTAGTAACCGCATATTAAAGCTGAACAACTTAGCTAACCACTGTTGCACCAAACACCTCAGCTTACTTTGCTTCATTTGACATGATCATTTATTGTTGTGCTAAAAGACTAAAAGGCGTAATAACAGCATAGCCCATGGCGTATTTTACTGTATATCGATACGCAGAACAGGGGGAGATATATCAAAAAAAAACCGTAATCTCTAAAAGTATCAAAAAAAGTTGGGCTTGTTTTTTAGTAACGAGCTGCTAAGGTGAATACAGCAGCGAATGTCATTAGAGGTGTTGATGCGCGGCTTCGCCTTATTTTGTTTTTTTGTTTTTATTAACACGCCTGTACTAGCAGAACCTCAGACGATACGCGCCATTGTCAGTGACTCTAATGCGCCACCTTATGCTATTTTTGATGCAGCTTTCGATCATAACCTACAATTAACCGGCGGTATCAGCAAAGATATTTTAGAAGCATTAGCACAACGTTCGCAATTATCCTTACAGTTTCTTGCCCTGCCCAGAGGACGTGTTGAACAATGGCTACTTAAAGACCAGGCAGATATAGCTTGTTTTTTAAATCCAGACTGGGTTACACAACCGTCGACATTATTGTGGAGCGAAGCTTTATTTACCACCAGACAAGTATTGGTAAGGCAAGACACTCAACCCGCAATAACCCAAATCAGTGATTTGTTAGGTAAGCGGATAGGAACCGATCGCGGCTTTAGCTATCCTGAATTCGATTCACTCTTTGCTCAGCAATCGTTAATTCGAGATGACGCAAACTCGCTACAAAGCAATTTAATTCGCCTACAAAAAGCGCGTGTAGACGCCGTGCTAACGGTCGATCTGGCTTATCACTATTATCAACTACACCATAATAGTGAAAGACTTATAGCCGATTTACTCTGGACCACACCTGATGCAATTTATTGCGCTTTTAGCCCCAATAATCCAGAGTTGGCCACTAAAATGCAACAAACACTGCAGCACATGATTGCCGATGGCACAATTCAACACATATTACAGCGATACAAACCGAATCCGCTCTCATCTGCTGCGGCGTTATAAACATCCAACTTTTGTGAGTTTAAAAGACAATCTGCCGCAAGGTTGAGAGGTAAAAGGCAGGAATTAAAAGGTAGGAAAAGGAAAAGCTGATTCGTATTTTGAGTAATCTTGCATAACCATATCTTATTAAAATACTTTCACGAAATTTAAGGACGAATTCAATGCCAAGCGCCAAACCAAATAACGAATTACCCAATCTTAAAACGAAAGCATTGAAATCCGGACTCTACGCAGCAAGCGCAGTATCAGCAATCATTTTTTTAATCTACGCTGGCAAAAGTGACAACATCATAAACACTATGCCTTTAGATACTAAAAAACTAGACGATGCTAAGACCAATATTACTGTGCCCTCAGCAGAAAGCGTAATAATAACGGCAACGCACTTAGAAGCGACCTCTGACGATTTATATTTTCAAACATATTTACTGTCTCTTACAGAGGATGAAAAAAACAAAATCAGACTTTTAAACCAAATGCTATTTAATTTGGTTAGTCATCCAAGCAATAAGGCATTTGAGCTACTTTTATCACAAGGTTACCCAAGTAAAAGTGAGTTGAATTTTATTTCATTAAATCGATTTGATGAAGTCTCCATTAGGTTACTGAACAACAAAATGGAGAATTACCCAACCCCCTCAGACACGCCCATAAATGAAAACGCATTGAGAGTGTTAAATTTTGTCAATACAGTTTCTGAAATCGAAAAAATTATTTCTTATTATCATGTTGATTTTAAGTTTAGTGCTGGCGAGAATCCACACGCTTCTTGGACAGAGGGTCGACATGAAATGCCATCTCAAGTAAAAGAAGCACTTGCATCCTTAGTCTATGCTAACGCGGCGTTATCAACTGAAACTGGAATGGAATTACTGGCAAAAGCAAAGTTTGAAGAAATGATGTCTTATTGGAATAACGAAGCCGCAAGCGATAATGTTCAACTACTCAAATACTTATCTGCGGCAAATAAAAAGTTGCCCATTCTAGGCATTGATGATTATGTAAAACTCAAATTTCCTGAAAAATACAAAGAATACTTAACATTTAGAGATGTTACTCATTAAACAGCCGAAAGCGCGGTAAAGATTGTTAATGGTGTAAAGTTATATATAAAAAGTAATATCTGAAAAGTAATGAAACCAATTACTTTGTAATATTTTCAAAAGGAATTAAAGCTGTTTAGTATTGGTGCCTAGGGTCGGACTCGAACCGACACGGAGTTTCCCCCGGCGGATTTTGAATC
>Ga0209812_10001282_pt1 | contig 17972 bp, 13 predicted proteins | sample JI71714BDNA_FD_187502 | JGI IMG/M metagenome (GOLD analysis project Ga0209812, IMG submission 187502) | Wastewater effluent complex algal communities from Wisconsin, to seasonally profile nutrient transformation and Carbon sequestration -... | ecosystem: Engineered > WWTP > Effluent > Algae...
AGAACGGAATATCGTCATCAAAGTCGATTGGCGGCTCCATAGGTGGCCGTTGCTGCGACTGCGCCGGTTGCTGATAACCCCCCTGCGATTGAGCAGGCTTTTGATAGCCGCCCTGTGCGGGTTGTTGATAATTTTGCTGTGGCGCTTGTTGATAAGCGGGAGCATTTTGTTGTGGTGCATTTTGCTGAGGCGCGCGTGGTTGATAACCGCCTTGCTGACCACCGCCCATGCCGCCGCCCATACCACCTTGTTGCCCTTCACCACGGCCATCCAACATTTGCAGCTCATTGGCGACAATTTCCGTGGTATAACGTTCAACGCCGTCTTTATCAGTCCATTTGCGGGTTTTTAATTTACCCTCAATATACACTTTGGACCCTTTACGTAAATACTCGCCAGCAATTTCGGCTAAACGTTGATAAATCACAATGCGGTGCCACTCGGTTTGCTCTTTCCGCTCGTTTGTCGCTTTATCCGTCCAGCTTTCTGAGGTCGCTATGGTCATATTGGCCACAGCACCGCCTTGCGGCATATAACGCACTTCTGGATCGGCACCCAGATTACCAATTAAGATGACTTTATTAATTCCACGCGCCATGCGTATCTCTCCTAAAAAATATTACTGGCTGCTACTTGCAACCAAAGACTGAGCCTGCGCTAATTCAAACTGCTGCGCGCTAACTTTTAAATAGCAACGTTGTTCGGTCAGCAATATGGTGACCTCTTGTACCCCCGACAACGCCGCTAACTTAGCGGCCAACAAGCCAGCTTGTTGCTCGGTAGTTACCAAAACGGGTAAAGACAAGCGCTGTGCCCGAGCAGGCAGTTGCATGGTACTGGCAATTACCAACCATACTAAACCAATTACTGCCAACACAGCAAATATCGCGCTGAAACCAAAATGCTGCGCCACAGTGCCGCCAAGTAGACCGCCTAAAAAGGCACCAAAAAACTGGCTACTCGAATAAATCCCCATGGCACTGCCACGCTGTCCAGCAGGTGCCACCCGCGAAACGATGGCGGGTAAGCTCGCCTCTAAAAAATTAAAGCCGATAAAAAATACTAATAATGCTAGTACAAAGCCCCACAACGCCGTCGCCTGCCAACAAATTAACATTGCCGCAACTAATAATAGAACATTAATTAAAAAATAGCGCTTTTCTTGCTGACGCCGCATCGCAATAATCATCATCGGCACCATAAACAAAAATGAGCCTAGCAACACAGGTAAGTACACCTGCCAATGTTGTTCGGCAGCTAAATGTTGTTGATTCAACAATGCTGGCAAGGCAACAAACATCGCCGTTAGCATTAGGTGTAATACTAATACACCAAAATCTAACCGTAACAATTGACCATGCTTAATCATAGCGGCTAAGCTTTGTGGCAAGGCTAACGTTTCTGCCGTTGGCGCTTTACTCACACTTTTAGGGACTATAAACGCCACAATTAACATGGCGCACCCTGCTAACACGGCGGTAAACCAAAATACGCCACTTAAGCCGGCCCATCGGGCTAATAATGGTCCTAACACCATCGCAAGCGCAAAGGATAGACCGATACTGGCACCAATGATCGCCATCACTTTTGGCCGCTGCTCTTCACGCGTTAAATCTGCCGCAAGCGCTAACACCGCCCCAGCAATAGCACCCGCACCTTGTAATATCCGTCCAACAGTAACCATATAAACGCTGTCGGCTAATGCAGCCACTACCGAGCCCAGTACAAAGAGCAACAGCCCCAATAGCATCACTTTATGCCGGCCAATTTTATCCGATAGCCAACCAAAAGGAATTTGTAAAATCGCTTGGGTTAGCCCATACGCGCCAATAGCCAAACCAATCCATAAGGGCGAAAAACCCACCAGTTGTTCACCATAAAGGGCAAAAACGGGCAATAGCATAAATAGCCCTAGCATTCGGGTAGAAAATACCAATGCCAGTGCAATAGCGGCGCGTTTTTCCAGAGAATTCAATTGATGCATTGTGACAACTAACAGCAAGGGATCCGATTAAACCAAGGAGGCAGTTTAGCATAAAAAAGCCAGCATAGCGGCAATACCGCTGCTGGCGTTTATTGGATCAATGAAATTATTGCTGTTCGCGCGAAATTTGCTCTAAGGTTAAACCACGCGTTTCTGTCAGCATTTTTTTCACCAGTAAAAATGCTAACACACCAAAGGCTGCGTATATCCCGTAGGCGGCTCCCAACCCCACGCCGGCGAGCAACACAGGGAAGCTCATACTGATGGTAAAATTAGATAACCAATGCAGAATGCCACATAATCCTAAAGCTGCGCCGCGCAATTGATTTGGGAACATTTCCCCCAGCATTACCCAAACAATTGGCCCCCAAGTTGTAGCAAAAAAGGCGATATACAGATTAGCCGCCAGTAAGGCAACAATCCCCATTTGCCCCGCTAATTGTAGCTGACCAGCGTCGGTCACATCGGCGGTACTAAAAATGATTGCCAAAGCAGCCAGCATCACAGCTTGCCCCAACGCGCCTACCAGCAATAATTTTTTACGCCCAATCTTATCTACCAAGGCAATGGCTAAAAAGGTAAAACTAATATTAACCGCACCGCTAATCACATTAACGGCCAAGGCATCATTTTCAGTAAACCCTGCGGCTTGCCATAAGGTTGCACCATAGTAAAACACCACGTTAATACCGGTAAATTGCTGCAATACTGCCAACATAATACCGGCCCAAATTATGGGATGTAACTTACCCGTATGCTGATTGATTACATCACGTAAAGACGGCTTGTGTTCACTTGATAACGTAGATTGAATATCCTGTACTTTGGCTTGTGCATTGTCATGTGGTGCCAGCGACGCCAATACGGCTGCGGCCTGTGGCAATTTTCCGGCAGCGACTAAATAGCGTGGTGATTCTGGGACGAACAATAAACAGAGAAAAAACAATGCTGCAGGCAGAATTTCAATCCAAAACATCCATTGCCACGCGCTAAAGCCCCACCAAAATTCAGCCGCTGCGCTACCAGCATGTTGTACAATGTTGTAGTTACTTAAAAACGCAGCAAATAATCCCAAAACAATCATCAGTTGTTGCAACGAAATAAGTCGACCACGAATCGCTGCTGGGGCAATTTCGCTAATATAAGCGGGGACTAATACGCTTGCAGCGCCCACCGCCAAGCCCCCCAAAATACGGTATAACACAAAAGCCTCTGAGCTTGTGGCGATACCAGAGCCCCATGCACTTAACATAAACAATATAGCCGTAACCAATAATACCGGGCGCCGACCAAACCGATCGGCCAGAGTACCTGCGAAAAATGCTCCCACTGCACAGCCTAGGGCCATAGAGGCGACATTAAAGCCAGTCCCTACCGCAGTAGATTGAAACGCTTGTTGCAGTGCGTCGACCGTGCCATTAATCACCCCGCTATCAAAGCCGAATAAAAAGCCGCCTAAAGCAGCTGCAAAAGAAAGTAAAATAACCTTAACGGAGCTCGCTGACGTCGTCATACGGGTTACCTGTTGTCCAAAGGTGCTCGACTGTAGCAGATATTAATATGCGCATACAATATTGCGCGACTTGGAAAGCCAAAGTAGGTTATGGGGCGTAATTGCTCACGGAAATAGGTGCGACATTCTTATGTACATGCCTTATTGTAGATTCACCCTTGACGCCATCAGCATAAATCTTGACCGTTGAATCGCCAATATCCTTGCCTGATACTGGCTATTACCTACATAAGCAGTGTATATTTGTACAGCATACATCTAGCGTAAAGCGACCGGAAGCCGTTATGGACAAAATTGATATTCGGGGTGCCCGCACCCACAACTTAAAAAACATTTCACTGCAAATTCCACGCGATAAACTTGTAGTGATTACGGGGCTATCCGGTTCAGGCAAGTCATCTTTAGCCTTTGATACGCTTTATGCTGAAGGGCAACGCCGTTATGTAGAATCGCTGTCGGCCTACGCGCGGCAATTCTTAAGTTTAATGGAAAAGCCCGATGTCGATCATATTGAAGGTTTATCCCCGGCCATTTCAATTGAGCAAAAATCGACCTCACATAATCCGCGCTCTACAGTAGGCACTATTACCGAAATTTATGATTATCTGCGCCTATTGTTTGCGCGCGTAGGTGAGCCGCGTTGCCCAGAGCATGATTTACCCCTCGCAGCACAAACGATCAGCGAAATGGTTGATAAAGCGACGGCCTTCCCAGAAGGGACCAAACTGATGGTATTAGCGCCCGTCGTACAAGAGCGCAAAGGCGAACATTTAAAAACATTAGAGGGGTTGGTTGCACAAGGCTATGTTCGCGCGCGCATCGACGGCGAAATATGGGATTTATCTGATCCTCCAAAACTGGATTTACAGAAAAAGCACACTATTGAAGTCGTCGTCGATCGTATTAAAGTACGAGACGATATTAAACTGCGCCTTGCAGAATCCTTTGAAACGGCCTTACAGCTCTCAGGTGGTGTGGCGCGAGTGGCCTTAATGGACGAACCCGAGGCAGAAGAATTGGTTTTTTCAGCCAATTACGCTTGCCCCACTTGCGGGTATTCTATGGCAGAGCTAGAGCCACGGCTCTTTTCTTTTAACAATCCGGCGGGCGCTTGTCCTAGCTGTGATGGCCTTGGCGTAAAACAATTTTTTGATCCCAAAAAAGTAATAGTGAGTGATGAGCTGAGCTTGACGGGTGGCGCTATTCGCGGTTGGGATAAACGTAACTTTTATTACTTTCAAATGCTTAAGGCCTTATCGGAGCATTATGGCTTTGCCTTAGACGTTCCTTACAATACCCTCAGTAAAAAACATCAAGAGGCTATTTTGTATGGTAGTGGTACTAAGGTTATTGATTTTAAGTACTTAAATGATCGTGGCGATATCGTCCAACGCAGCCATCCATTTGAAGGCATTGTACCGAATATGGATCGTCGCTATCGCGAAACAGAATCTAATGCAGTGCGAGAAGAACTGAGTAAATACCTCGCCAGCCAACCCTGCCCAAGTTGTCATGGCACCCGGCTGCGTACCGAGGCACGACATGTCTTTATTGGCAAAACCACGTTACCGCAAGTGGTTGAATTAGCCATTGGCGATTGCTTAGCCTTCTTTCAACAACTTCACCTTACTGGTCAACGCGCTAAAATAGCCGAAAAAGTACTGAAAGAAATTCAGGATCGATTACAGTTTTTAGTTAATGTGGGGCTGAATTACCTTAACTTATCGCGCAGTGCCGAAACCCTTTCAGGTGGGGAAGCACAACGTATTCGGCTAGCCAGCCAAATTGGTGCAGGTTTAGTGGGCGTTATGTATGTGCTGGACGAACCGTCGATTGGTTTGCATCAGCGCGATAATGATCGGCTACTCGGCACACTCACCCACTTACGCGATTTGGGCAACACCGTCATCGTGGTAGAACATGATGAAGACGCCGTGCGCATGGCCGATCATATTATCGATATTGGCCCCGGCGCAGGCGTGCATGGCGGCCATATTGTGGCACAAGGTAGCCTGCAGCAAATTATGGCCGAGCCAGAATCCCTCACCGGCCAGTATATGGCAGGTACCCGCAAAATTGCAGTGCCAACCAACCGCACACCGCTGACCGATAAATGGTTAGAAGTAGTAGGGGCGACTGGTAATAACCTGAAAAATGTTGATATGGCCATCCCTTTTGGTGTGATGACCTGTATTACCGGCGTGTCCGGCTCAGGTAAATCCACTTTAATTAACGACACGCTATTCCGCGTAGCGCATCGGGTGCTTAATAAAGGCGAAGGTAGCGATCCCGCTCCCCACAAAGCCATTAAAGGGTTAGAGCACTTTGATAAAGTAATCGACATCGATCAAAGCCCGATTGGCCGCACGCCTCGCTCCAATGCCGCTACCTACACGGGTATTTTTACCGCTGTACGGGAAATGTTTGCCGGAACGCAAGAAGCGCGCTCACGCGGCTATCAAGTGGGTCGCTTTAGTTTTAACGTCAAAGGCGGCCGCTGCGAAGCCTGTCAGGGTGATGGCGTTATTAAAGTAGAAATGCACTTTTTACCTGATGTTTATGTGCCTTGTGATGTCTGTAAAGGTAAACGCTACAATCGTGAAACCTTAGAAATTAAATACAAGGGTAAAAATATTCATCAAGTGTTGGATATGACTGTTGAAGACGCGTTAAGCTTTTTCGAGGCGATTCCTGCCATTAAACGCAAAGTACAAACACTGATGGACGTGGGGTTGAGCTATATCAAGTTGGGGCAATCCGCTACCACTTTGTCAGGCGGTGAAGCGCAGCGCGTAAAACTGGCACGCGAGCTAAGTAAACGCGATACGGGCAAAACCCTTTACATCCTAGACGAACCGACAACAGGGCTGCACTTTTACGATATTCAACAACTGCTTAATGTACTGCATAAATTACGCGATGCGGGCAACACGATTGTGGTAATTGAGCATAATTTGGATGTGGTTAAAACGGCTGACTGGGTGATTGATCTTGGCCCAGAAGGTGGCAGTGGCGGCGGTGAAATCTTAGTAGCCGGCACACCTGAGCACGTCGCAGCATGTGAAAAATCCTATACCGGAAAGTACTTAAAGCCGATGTTGGGTTAAATTCATTGTAGCTTAGGCGTTAACGTCAGCCTGTTTGGCGCCCATTCCAGAAAGATGAAATGACCTGCGCTGATAAGAACAGTGGTGTCATAAAAAACATAGCAGCTGCATAACATGCAGCTGCTATTGGCCTTATTTAAAAGCGATAGTTCACTTTCGCATAAACAAAGCGACCACGTGGATTGTGTACTTGCGAGGCATAGCCATACAGATCGGCGTCACCATCACCTATTGCAAACGGTGGCTCTTTATCTAGCGCATTATTCATACCCAGCATTAACGTGGTATTGGTATTTAAGCTGTAACGGCCTTGAATATCCAATAACGCTTGTGCATCAACAGTACGCGTTTTAGTGCTCATCACGTCTGAAGGCGCTGCGTAATCTTCAAAGGCACCAACATAGTTTAAGCTAGTCGTTACACCCCACTCACCATAACTCCAATCGGCACTGGCTAACCATCTATGCTGAGGATAGTTATACTCTCCCGCATAATCGATACCATCTTTCTTAAATTCATGGGTGAATGAGTAATCTAAGCTAAAACGCACTGCACCATAGCTATCTAAGCTTAAACGATAGGCAGTCGATAAATCGATCCCCTTGGCTTCTTGCGAGCTAATATTGATGTAACTATTAAAAATACGTGATAACTCACCTAGAGTTTGCCCTGGTAGCGGCGCTAAACGTACGCAAATGGTACTGTTTTGACGGTTACACTCTGCGGCATAGACGTTTTCATAATCGTTCTGATCAATTTTATTATCTTGCGTAATGCTCCACACGTCAGCACTCACATCAAACGCATCGGTCACTTGCCATACAAAACCTAGGTTATAGGTTTCGGATTCTTCAGGTTGCAATCCTTCTGAACCTTCAAAGACAATCGTGTAATCGGTAGATGCACAAGCTGGGTTCGCTGCATTGGGCGTAGGGCAACGGAAGGTATCAGTAAAGAAAACCGATTCTTGTGAGGGGCCCAAACCAATTTGCGCCAATGAAGGTGCGCGGAACCCCTGACCATATGAGGCGCGTACAGTAAAGTTATCTTGGGGGCGCCACTTTACACTGACTTGTGGATTAGTCGTGGAACCAAAGTCGCTATAATGATCGTAACGACCAGCTAATGTTACTTCTAACTGATCCGTTAACGGGACTAAAAACTCGATGTACGCTGCATATTGATCGCGTTCAGCTTCTGCCGATACGGATTCAGTACCAAAAATCAGCCCACGTTGGAATTGATCGTCTGGCTGATCAAACGCATCTTCCTTGCGGTATTCTGCGCCAGCCGCAAAGGCCACCACTTGATCACCCAAAGTGAAAGCGTCACCACTTAAGCTCGCATCAAATGACGTTAAATGGGATTCGCCACGTCGAACTAAACTGGTAGTAATAGCATCAATCACGTCAGGCGAGTTGGTGACCCCACCAAACGGATTATATAAGCCTAAGTTAATTTGCTGTTGTAAAAAGTCAGTTCTTACCCAACCTTGAGATTTACTCCCCGTTTGCATAGATTCACTGCGACCTTTTTGAGCCGATACATCCCAATCTAACTCATTAATTTGGCCACGAACACCCAGAACTAAACGTAAGGCATCAGATTCGATATCCCAAGTACGAGGACCAGCATCCACGGTTCTATAACGGTTAATGCGTATATCTGAGCCAAACGGATTATTCGGGTGGCTCGCAGGTACTGTCAATCCTGCATCACCATCTAACGGTGTCGCAGCACCTTGTGCTTTTGACGTGTTGTGCTGCACCGATAACTCAGCATAAGCTTGCACATCGTTAGTTAAATTCTGGCTAACTTGTAATACGGCACCTACTCGCTCTGCCGGTGTTACCGCCATGATAATTGGACCATAATCATACACACAGGTTTGACCAAATGCCTGACTTGGTGGACAGCCCGGATCAATTCGGGTTTGACCATTAACAATAAAGTTACCAGGATAACCGCGTGAAGAACGCAAATCATTACCACCATAAGGGGCTTGGTTTGCCGTACCAAAACGGCCCATCTCAGCACCTAAAATAGTGGTGTTTTTAAAATAATCTAGAATTAGCGTAGCGTTGGCGTCTTTACCTTGGGTGCCCCAGACTAAACTACCAGAGGTCTCATCATACGTTGGACCCGTGGTACCACCGTGACTAAACGAGACTTCTGTACCTTCAAAATCTTTACGTAAAATTACGTTAACCACACCCGCTACTGCGTCAGAACCGTATACTGCTGAAGCACCGTCTTTTAAAATTTCTACACGCTCAATTGCCGCAACAGGGATACTATTGATATCAACAAACGAATTAGCAATACCTTCAGCAAAAGCGCTTACTGCGACACGACGGCCATTAATTAATACTAAGGTCGCATCGGCACCAAAACCACGTAAACTGATGGCAGCGCCGCCGTTTGCCGTTGAATCTTGGTTGTTACCACGTGTAGAAAACGTGCCCACACCGGCAACCGGCGTACGCTCTAGTAATTGCTGTAAATTTGAAAAGCCTGATTTTGTAATGGCATCACGATCAATCACAGTGATCGGCACGGCACCTTCTAAATCATTACGTTTAATGCGAGAGCCTGTCACTTCAATGCGCTCAACTTGCTCTAGTTCAGCATTTGATGTTTGTTGTTGAGCAAAAGCGCTGACAGGGGACAACAGTGCTCCAATCGATAAAGCACATAGTGAGAGTTTAAATGGCGTGTTCATGGATTTCCTTATTGTATGTTTTTGCTTAATGACCAAACAGGTCGAATAAGAATTAACATAACACCTTAAATTTAACAAGCCATTCCTCATAAAAGAATAATGCTGGAATATGCCATTGTTTTTAATTAATTTTCCTTTAACCATAAATGTTAAAAAACACAATTTAGCTATGAATTTACCGGTTTTAGCTAAATCGTTACAGTGAGAGCAAATCAATACTGATAACCAAATCGTAAATTATTAGGAACCTTTATACTCAAATGGTATTACGTGCGGTTTAGACGACGAAGTGACCAGTAAATACTGCTTTAACGTCTCCACCCGCTTGGGGCGGTTAAACAAGCCATACAGCTCTAGCCAATCACTGGCGGGCATAAAACAGATATCGTTTTGCCAATAGCAACGTTCGGGGTGAAACGTCCATTCGATTGGCTTGCCTTGCTGCAGTACGGCAATACCGGCCATCAGCTCAATATCACGCGCACCCGGCTGACTAAAACGCGCAAAGTGGCGGGTAACAAAATCGGGGTTAAAATTCACAGCCTCTGGCCGATAATGCTGCGCTAACTGCTCGCAAATGCTGTCAAAATCTTGTTCGCGGCATACCACATCGATATCGCCCGGATTATTTTCTAGCCCCAATTGCCACAGTAAGCAACTGCCTCCGACACCAAATGGATAAGGTTTAAGTAAATGGGAAAGTTGCTGTAATTGTATTGCTAAGTCCATAGACTTTATCCTCTTGCACCCGATTAAACGCCATATTATTGCGCTAGATACGCTTGGTCTGTTGCCACTTTATGCTAACATCCGAGGGCAAAAAAAACATAAACAACTCGGAGTCCTATTATGAAAAACCTACAGCTCATGCTGTTATTTGTATTGCTGCCCTTGCTGGCCTTTACAAGTGAAGCAGCAGAGAAAAGTTTAAGCGTTGAACGTATGTGGCAATTGGAGCGCATTGGCTCACCCGTGGCTTCAGCAGACGGTCAATTTATAGTTGCCCCAGTAACCCGTTTCGATGTTACAGCCGATCAAGGTCACACGCGCTTATGGTTATTCAGTGCCGATGGTAAGCAACAGCGTCCATTAACCGCCGAAGGTATGCGCGCCAGCGAAGCGACCTTTTCTCCTGATGGTAAATCGCTTGCCTTTATCAGCCAGCGTCATAAAGATGATGCAGGGCAAATTTATATTTTACCGTTGACCACACCGGGTGAAGCCCAACGCTTAACAGAGGTTCCTACCGGCGTATACGGCATTAAATGGGTAGGTGAGCATCTGTATTTTATCAGCCGCGTTTGGCCGGGTAAAAACTGGGATGAGATGCGCGCTCATTTAAAAACAGAAAAAGATAACAAAGTCTCTGCCCGCCAATGGAACGCCCTGCCATACTCGCAATTTGATCATTGGATTGATGAAAATCGTCAAGCCCATGTGTTTCGTATTAATGCGAAAGGCTCAGACGTACAAGCCGTTACACAACCGTTAAATATGGAATTACCACGCTCTAGCCAAAGCGCCAGCAGTTATGATATTCACCCAGAAGAGCGTTTTATTGCATTTAACGCCAATGGTTCAAGCAACACGGTTGATCCCAAAATTGATATCTTTATTGCCGCGTTAGGCAGCGATAAAGCAGATAATATTACGCCAGAAAATACCGCGCCTGATAGCAATCCAACCTTTAGCCCCGATGGCAAAAGTTTAGCCTTTAGCCGCCAACGTATTCCTGGATTTTATGCCGATACCGCTCGTTTAATGGTGTACGATCTTGCAGCAAAAACCACACGCGAGTTAACGACTAACTGGGATCGCTCAGTCAGTTCCTTTATTTGGAGCAGCGACAGTCGCGGTTTTTACAGCAGTATTGACGATGCGGCCACTAGTCGTCTTTACTACATTGATGCCAAAAGCGGCAAACAACGTGCCATCACTCAAGACACCAGTTTTGGTAGCCCTGCGTTGGCGGGTAAAAATACCCTAGTCGCTACAAATGAAAGCTTTTTATTTCCTGCACGCCTGGTAAAAGTGGATGCTCGCAATGGTAAAACTACGCGTTTAGATACCTTTAACGATGCGTTACTTGCGCAAACCGAGCTTGGTACCTACGAATCCGTTACCTATCAAGGTGCAGATGGTAAAGATATTCAAATGTGGGTGCACTATCCTGCCGGCTTTGACAAAAGCAAAAAATACCCGCTGTTTTTATTAATCCATGGTGGACCACATAACGCCATTACCGATAGTTTTAGCTATCGCTGGAACGCGCAAACGTTCTCATCATGGGGATATGTTACTGCATGGCCAAATTTCCATGGTTCAAGTGGTTTTGGTCAAGACTTTGCCGATGCCATTAACCCTGATTGGCGCACCAAACCCTTAGCCGATATTCAAGCAGCAACCGCTTGGTTCCAAAATCAACCTTGGATTGATACCGATCGCATGGTCGCGGGTGGTGCCAGTTATGGTGGTTACCTCAGCTCAATCTTACTAGGCACAGAACATCCGTTTAAAGCCTTATTGATTCATGCTGCGGTGTACAATATGTACTCACAAATGTCTGCTGATTTTGCCGTACATTCTACCCGTTTTGGGAATTACTGGGATAATCCTGACATCTATAAAAGCATCTCACCCCATTACTATGCCGGAAACTTTAACACGCCAACCCTGATTATTCATGGTCAATTAGATTACCGAGTGCCAGTAGGACAAGGATTTGAGCTATTCCGCACGTTACAAAGCCGTGGCGTAGAATCACGAATGATTTACTTCCCAGATGAAAATCATTGGATCTTAAAACCGAATAATTCCATTTACTGGTATAACCAAGTAAAAGATTGGATGACCCGCTTCGCTGAACCTGGCGCACGTTAACCTTTTCTCCCTCGCTAAAAACGCAGCATTACGCTGCGTTTTTTTATCCACACGTTTACCTTGCTTTTTCTTGTTAATCGCATAAAAATCAAACACGCTTTCTATAAAAGGGTTTTACTATGCTCCGCTCATTATTGCTATGTTGTGCTTTACTCAGCAGCAGTACGCTGCTTGCTGCCCCTGTGACGTTTGGTAACACCGTCGACAAACAGCGCGTTACAGCCGTTGCCACTGTTGTAGCCAACCCTGACAAATTTCTAGAACAAACGATCACCGTAGTAGGCGAAGTGACTGGCGTGTGTACCAAAGAAAACTGCTGGATGACGCTCGCCACTGCCGAAAATGAGCCTCGCTTTAGAATTAAAGTACGCGATGGTGATATGGTGTTCCCACTGAGTGCAAAAGGTAAAACTGCCTACGCGACTGGTATTGTTAAGGTTTGGCCACAAGCAGAAGGACAGGCTGCAGCCTGGCAATTGGTTCCAAGCGCCGTTGAAATTGCAGAATAAGTGATTCGATAAAAAGAAAAAACGTTTAACCGTGTATCAAGACGTTGCTGAGCCAGACATGCTGGCTCAGCAAAAACCGCAGTAACCTTTAGTCTTTGGTTAACAAGTACTCAACCAATGCTTGCAGCTCTTGTTGCATATTGCGTTGATTTAAACTGCTGTTATTAATTCGATATTTCCCGTTTACAACCAGCATAGGCACACCAGTAAGCACTTTACTGTTACTTAACGCCTCTTGCTCTTTCATCATTTGCCCTACCGCACCCCGCACTGGAAAACTGCGCATAGCACGATCAAAGGCTTCTGCATTGATATCGTTAATAAGAGCTAAGCTGCGAATGTCATCTTCTGAGCGAAAAGGCACCCGACTTTGATGAATTTGATTAAAAATAGCATTGGCCATTTGATCGCCTTTGCCTAAGTTTTTAGCGGATACATAAGCTCGCGCCAAGGCATTCTGAATCTCTGGCGCGGCGGCCCGAATAAAATCAACGTGCGACTTTTTGAACTCGGTGCCCTCAGGTAAATTTTTAGCTAACGCTTGAGCCATTGGTTCAAACGCGTAGCAACCACCACAAAAAAATGAAAAATATTCTTTCACTTCTGGTTTGGCAGTTTTTTGCTCGGCAATGACATCGTAATGTTTACCTTGTTGAAAATCACTCGCCAACGCCGACAACGGCAACAACACAGCAGCAACAGCTGCGACTAACCACTTGTTCATGAAGTATCCTCTGTGTGACGATTTGTATTCTCAAAAAAACGACTTTTAAGCGAAACAGGTGAATTGGTTATAGGCACCTTGACACCTAATGCCCAGATTCAAAACCTGCTAGAGCTTAACAAATTCTCAGTAATCTGGCATTAGGCTCAAGCTAGGCTGTTGTAAAAAAGCCAATTGCTCTTTTAACGCCAAACATTGTTGTTCCCAGTATTTGTCTGTAGCAAACCATGGGAAGTTCATTACGAATGCTTGATCTTGCCAGCGACGAGCCAACCATGCCATATAGTGCACCATACGCATCGCACGTAAGGGTTCGATCAGTTTAAGTTCTGCAAAATCAAAACGACAGTACTGCTCGTATTCTTCTAGCATCAACTCTAATGTCATCCGTTGTTGGGCGCGATCGCCTGAAAGCATCATCCAAATATCTTGCATGGCAGGGCCACTGCGGCAATCATCTAAATCGACAAAAAACGGGCTTCCTCCCGTGTAGAACAAATTACCTGCATGGCAGTCACCATGCAAACGAATCAGCCGACTAGGACGATATTGTCGACGGACTTCGTCAATAACCTGCTCAAGTGCCGAATCAAACGCAGGGCGTAAATAGGCTGGAATTAACGTTAACGTAGCTAAAACCGCTTGGCTTTGCACTAAGTGACTGTCGATACTTAACGCGGGGCGTTCAATAAATGGTTGTTTTTGACCGACTAAATGCATGCGCCCTAAAAATCGACCGAGCAAAGCCAGTTGTTCATCATTATCAATTTCTAAAGTGCGTCCACCCCGGCTAGGAAATACCGTAAACAAAAACCCCTGATAGTCTAGCAAACTGCTGCCCGCAAACTGCAAAGGCGCAACCACAGGGATATCCGCTGCCACTAACTCAAACGCAAACTGATGCTCCTCAATAATTTGAGCTGCACTCCAGCGTTCAGGCCGATAGAATTTAACCACGAATTTTTCGGGTTGGCTGCTACCATCACGATAAGCGCTAAACTGATACACCCTATTTTCATAACTGTTTAAAGGCAATAAACCGCTACTCACATCTAAACCATGCAGATGCAGTGCGTCTAAAATCAAATCGGGCTGTAGCGTTGAAAAATCAAAACGCTGTGTTGGATTAACGGCCAGCAAAAAATTTATTCTCCTGCGATATGGTCACCGAAGTGTCGGCACTGTCAGTAACGCTAAAGGTTAAATCCAGTACGGGCTTTTTGGCATAAAAGGGATCTAACGATAAGCTGACGACGACATTTTGGCTTTCGCCTCCCGCTAACACCACTTGCTGCGGCCCAGCCCAACTAAGCTGGTCTATCCCAGTTACTGCCAGCATAAAGGTTTTTTCTTGCTGCGATTTATTAATAATGCTCAACGTATAGGTATTTTCGATTAAGCCTTCAGGCGTTTCCCGATAGAGTGCACCACGATCACGAATAATGTCTAACTCCAATGGCTTACGGATCGTAAGATTGACAACAAAGGCCGCACACACCACGAGCAAGACTAAAAAATAGCCAATAAGTTTGGGGCGTAACACCTTAGCGGGCTTACCTTGAAGCGTATGCTCGGTTGTATAGCTAATAAGTCCTTTCGGATAGCCCATCTTTTCCATCGTGTCGTCACAGGCATCGATACAGGCGCCGCAATTTATACACTCGTATTGCAAGCCGTTACGAATATCAATACCGGTTGGACATACATGCACACAGAGATTGCAGTCAACACAATCGCCTAAACCTTGTTCTTTGTAATGCTGATCTTTACGGCTACGCGGCCCCCGATTTTCACCACGTCGCTCATCATAAGTTACGGTGTAGGTATCTTTGTCAAACATCGCAGATTGAAAACGCGCATAAGGGCAAATATGCGTGCACATAATTTCGCGCATCCAACCCGCATTACCATAGGTACAAACCGTGAAAAACAACACCGACACAACCGCCCAAAAGCCAGCCTGCAGTGTAAAGAAATCCCAAAAAAGAGGCGCTATAGGCGTGAAATAGCCCACAAAGATTAAAGACGTAAAGAGCGCAAAGGCTACCCAACAAAAATGCGTGAGGGCTTTTTTCCAAAATTTACGCACACTCATCGGCGCTTGATCCAGCGTCATACGTTGATTGCGGGTTCCTTGAATTTTTTCCTCAAACCACATAAAAATAAAGGTCCACACCGATTGTGGACACAAATAACCGCACCATACCCGGCCATAAAAAGTGGTAACAAAAAACAGCGCATAGGCGGCAATAATAAAAATCCACGCTAGCAGCGTAAAATCTTGCGGCCAAAGCGTTAAGCCAAAAATCGTAAACTTTTGCTCAACAATATTTAATAAAATGGCCTGATGACCATCAAACTGTAACCATGGCAAGACAAAAAACAACGCCATGAAAACAAACCCCATATTACGGCGTAAGCTTTGATGCAATCCTTTAACGGCACGTACATAGATACGATCCCGAGAGGCATATTTGGCAGGGGTATCTGGGCGATATACATGAACATCTACCGGAATATTTTTGACATCGATTTTTTGTTTATCCACCATAATTCCTCAACATGATCTTTTGCGGGCTTGGGTGAGCAACTGAGCGTTGTAGTGAACCTAGTATAACAGCCTAGGCTTAAAATTATTTGATATAAAATAACTCAATGAAAGGAAGGATGCGCCAGAAGGCAATTTCCGCTAGAATAACAACACAAAGTTTGGCAGTAGCTAAAGGTAGCGAACATGAAGACGTTTTTTGGATTCGTTGTTGTTTTACTACTCATTATTACCTTTTCCGGCAAAGCACCACTTAAACCCTATCGAGACGCCTTTTACGAACAGGTTTTGCTTTGGTTACCTGCCAATTGGCAAGGTGAAGACCAAGCCGTAACCGTTATTGCTAATGAGCTAACTACCTTAGGCGAAACGTTAGGCTTAGGGCAACAAGAAATGTTAGCCTCAGCGTCACGAGACAAAGCAAGTATCTTACTTTTTCGGCAGCGCTATTGCATCGACAAAGACTTTAACCCTATTTTATTTGGCGAACCCTTACAAAGAAGTTGCGCTATTATTGATAAACATTATTACCGCCTAAGCGGTAGCTAACAGGAACAGCACTATGCGCGTTTGCGGTATCGAAATTAAAGGCAGTGAAGCAATTTTGTGTTTAATGAGCAAAGATCAGGGATTATTTTCACTACCCGATTGTCGCGTAAGCCGATTAGTATTAACGCAGGATTACGATGCAGAAAGCATGCGTAAATTTCAATTTGCTATGAAAAAGCTGGTTGAAGATTACAAAATTGAACATATGATCATTAAAGAACGGCCACAAAAAGGCAAATTTGCAGGGGGCGCAGTGGGCTTTAAAATTGAGGCCGCATTACAGCTTATCGATACTTGCCCAACAACGATTATGTCAGGTACCGCGCAAAAAGAACAAATTAAGCGCCATCCACTGCCGGTGGAGTTTAAAGCGACGGGTTTAAAAGCCTTTCAAGAAACGGCATACATTACCGCTTATGCATTTTTAACCCGATAACGATTACACTACGGCTTATTTGGCGTACCCTTCGTTAAATCAATTTGCACGGCTTGTGTCGCCCGCAAAATAAGTTTGCGAATAAGTTTAGACTTCGGCTCTCCGGTTAAAGCACTTAGTTCTGCAAGCGCTGAAATCGCCTCTTCACTGAGGGTAAATGTAGCATGCCGCATCGGTAATTTGGCAGCCTCCTCTTCGGCTGCCAATAGCGGCCGCAGGCTAACAATCTGCGGCAGCCCTAAAGCATAATTGTGCGCATCGTCAATAAACGCATCTGCCGTAAAGCTCGGTTTATTTAACGGCAAAGACTTTTTCTTCAGGTCGCTTAGCGCCATCTTCTTGTATCGCCTTCATTGACAGTAACTCTTCAATAATAGCGCGGATCTCAGACGAGGCTTTACCATCATGATCAACATCCATCACAGATAAACCTTTCTCTTCACTATCATCGTAGATATTACGGCTATAAGTAATATTCTCTAACACCCGCAAATTAAAGCTTTTACACACATCTTTGGCATCTAAGATCCGACTAGCTTGATTCGGCAAAGAAGGGCATTGCGTTAATACACAACCAACAATCATGTCGGGATTTACCACATTACAGGCACTTACCAGATCTTCCAAGTGCTCTAACGTTTTTAAATCACGTCTTTTCGGTCTTAATGGAAAAAGCACATGGCTTGCCACTACCATGGCCGAACGTAACGCCACGCTATCTTGGCCACCACAATCGACTACAACTACATCATAGTGCATTTCTAAACTTTTCAATTCATAACGAATTTTGCCATACATTTGCACGCAATTCAGCCAAGGCAAATTCGGATTCATATGACGTTCTTGCACCCAATCAGATGTGGTACGTTGCGGATCGCAATCCACTAACATCACGTTAGCGTTTTTATCTCGGGAAAAGTACACCGCGATATTTTGTGCCAAACAGCTTTTGCCGCTGCCACCTTTTTCACCACCCACTAACAAAATCATTTGTGCACCC
>Ga0209812_10001286_pt1 | contig 17961 bp, 10 predicted proteins | sample JI71714BDNA_FD_187502 | JGI IMG/M metagenome (GOLD analysis project Ga0209812, IMG submission 187502) | Wastewater effluent complex algal communities from Wisconsin, to seasonally profile nutrient transformation and Carbon sequestration -... | ecosystem: Engineered > WWTP > Effluent > Algae...
GGGTGCAGTCAGTACGCATTGTGTATCTAGCAGGCGATAGGTTAGACAAAGCTGATGCCTTGTTGTTTCAGCAGATATTTAAAACGGCAAGTTATCTTTATACTGGAATTGGCTCAACAGAAAACGCGACAATTTATCGACAATGGTTTATTACCCCACATACGCCTTTGCAGCAGTTCGATATTTTGCCTGTTGGAAGGGCGATTGCTGACAGAACTGTGCGGTTAGTTGATAACAATGGCGAGGTTGTAGCGCCAGGTGAAATAGGTGAAATTGAAGTGTCTAGTCGCTTTATGGCGCTGGGTTATTGGCAACAGGCGGCATTAACCGCGCAGTGTTTTAAGGTAGATGCGATAGATCCTGACACTCGGGTGTTTCGAACAGGTGATTTGGGCTGTGAGGGACCAGACAGTTTATTACGCTTTTATGGGCGTAAAGATGCGCAAATAAAGCTTCGGGGTTATCTTATTTCTCCTCCTGCCATTGAAACCGTTGCCAAACAATGTCCAGGGATTAATGAAGCGGCTGTGCATGTTAGAAAAAATAGCCAGGGTGAAGCCACCAGTATGGTGCTTTATTGGCAAGGCGATGCCACATTGACCGAGTTAACGGTTCGTCAGTTTTTGTCACAGCATCTTACGTTACCGCAAATGCCCGCTCGTTGTTATGCAGTAAAAGCCTTACCCTTATTGGCAAATTATAAAATTGATCGGCAAAAGATAGCCTTGTTGGATCAATATCAGCCTAACAGCGTGGATGCCGTTGCTGCTTATGGCAGTGATGTTATTGGCCGTGTTCAACAAACGTTAGCTGACGTGTTAAGTATCGCTCAGGTTTCTGCTGCTGATAATCTTGCTACCCTGTATGTAGATTCTTTAGATACATTACGCATATTATTGGCTTTAGAGCATGAGTTTGCGCTGGCGCTAGACGCTGAGGTATTCCTTGCCGAGTTTACGTCTGTTGCCACCTTAGCCCGCTATATTGCGCAACAATTACCTTCTGTTTAGCGGGTGCATATTCGTGAATATAAATAACAACGAACTGGTGACTCAAGCCGAAGCGGCGCTATTAGCGTATACAAGACAAGGCGTTACGCCTGATTGGTCATTGTGTACCAGTCAGGTATGGAGTATTGCTTTAGCGCAAGTTGTACCTCAGGTAACGCTTATAGCGCTGCAACACTGTGCGACTTTAGTTAGCTCACGTTTTCCAACTGATCAGCATGCTCAATTTATGGTGGCATTATGCCACCAGGCTTTGTTATTACAGCCTGTAATCCCTTTTCATGAACGTAATAGCCGCGATTTTTTACCCTTTGAGATACCGGGTAATGATACGGCTATTCTTGTATTTTGTGGCGGTTCGCATCGTGTAGGGTTTCCATTAAGCCTAGCGCATCAGTGGTTTGGTTCGTTAGATGCAACGGTTATTTATCTTTTTGATGATACAAATACATTTTACTTTAATGGTTTGGCCTCGATTGCAGGCGGTTTTGAGCAAACCGTTGACTTTCTCAGGCAGCAATTGCAGGCGATGGGGATCACGTCGTTGTATTGTTATGGCTCGTCATTAGGGACCTATGCCGCGATTCGATTTGCTACGGCATTAAAGGCGGTTGGCGTACTGGCTTTTGCCGGGCCAACCAATCTTACTCCCGATTTTTTAGTTGCAAACCAGATTTATCCAAAACGTTTACCTTTAGTGTTAACTGAGACGGAAAATGCATTGGATTTAAGGCAGTTGTTGTTGCAAGTTTCAGCGCCACCTCTCGTGACGCTTTATTATGGCGGACTCAACAATACAGACACTCTTCAGGCAACAAATTTAGCCGGTTTAGCGAATGTGTGCTTAAAACCCGTAGCGGGTGTAAGTGAGCATAATGTTGTTCGTGACGTTATTATAAACGAAAAGTGGTTAATGGCGTTACGACGCTGGCGAGGCTTTATCTAGCGGGTTACTGGTTTGTTTGGCGGTTAATGGTAGAATACGCCCAAAATATTAGGCAAACAGTGTGAATAATTGTAGTGATGATGCAGACTAACGTGTGGGCGATGGTCATATTACGCCATTGTGCGAATAACAGATTTTGGAGTAACACATGATAGTGGTGTTAACGTTAAACGCCGATCCTCATTGGTTACAAGCGGTTGCACAGCACACGTTGCCAGTAGTAAACACGTTATCTGAATTAACTGAAATTACGCTGCCAGTTATTGTTGCCGAGCCGGTTAATCTTGAGCAAATTACTGCAATTATTCCTCGCTCTGAACGTGTGATTGTCGCGTATAGCGCCCCAGAAAGGGTGCTAGCTAAGTTGTTAACCGAGGATGCTTCTGTTGTTGATGCCTCTGCACAATGGGCTGAAGATACGCTGGCGTTATTAGCCTTACACCGGCAATGGCGCCGTAAGTTAGTATTGGTAAATCTAGATCAATTAGCGTCTGCAGAGGCGCCAGGTTTGGCATTTATTGCGGAGCAAGGATGGCCGCTGCGGCATGCCCCGATAATAGCACCGACAGATGTGTATCAGTTAATGGCAGCCCAAATATTACTAAAACCTGAACTGCAAACGATAAAACAGCGTCTGCTCGCAAGCAGTTTGGGCGTGGCTGAAGATGCCGAGCTTGCTGTGGAAACGGTATTGGCACAATACCGCGCTGAACAAAATTCATTACACCAACTTAGCCTTGTATGTAAAAAGCTCAGTGCTGAGCAAGCGAAGAGTGAGCATACCAATAAGCAATTGATTCAGCAGTTATCGGTAGCCACTCATGCGCAACATGAGCTTGACGCGCTACTACAACAACAGACAAAGCAGCTTACTGTATTGCGTAAGGAACAGGTTGCCTTGCAGCAGGCAATGTTAGTGGCAAAGACTGAGCATAAGCAAGCGTTGATGCATGCAGCGTTAGAGCATAAAGCGGTTGTTGAGCAGTTGATGCAAACTCAAGCAGCATTAGAAATACACTATAATGCCGAACAACACCTCAGCGAGCAAAATCAAACGCTTTTGAAACAAGTTGATGCGTTAAAAGCAGAATATTTGCTGGCCCAACAGCAAGGATTACAACAGCAACAAATTCAGCAGCAACGTTCGTTTGCAGAACTTAATGCGTTGCAATTGCAACTAAAACAAGCGCTCGATGCCAAACGACGTGCCGAGCAAAATGCAAAACAGCAAGTTATTGATCTTAAAGTACAGTTTGATGATCAATTGGATGCGCAGCTAGCGCTATACAAACAAACGAAGCAAGAAAATACGCTATTGCTTGCCGAGTTAATGAATGTGCAGGAAATGCTTGAAGTCAGTGTGCTTGATCAGCAGCAACAACAGGTTGCAAATGCGCTGTTAAGCGATAAAAATGCTGCGTTATTGGCGCAATACACTGGATTGCTATTGCAACTAGAACAGCAATTTACGCTGTTGGAAAAAAATAAACACCAGATGATTGGTGTCGAAAAGCTGCAAAAACGTGAACTGCTGCGGGTTAAAAAGCAGCTTCGACAGGCGAAAGCAAAAGCTGATGAAGCCGAGTTTGCGCTGGAAAATTTGCGACAAGAGTGGAAAACCTTACACCATTCTAAAGTGTGGAAAGCTACCGCACCAGTAAGGGCGTTGAGCCGTTTGTTACACAAAGAAGATAAAACGAAAAAACACTTACAGCGTGATATCGCGTTGATCATTACCAGCGAGCTGTTTGATAGCGAATGGTATGTGCAAGCTTACCCAGATGTAGCACAGGTTAATATTAACCCGGCTGAACATTACTTACGTTTTGGTGCCGCCGAAGGGCGTAGGCCCAGCCCTGATTTTGATGGTGAGTGGTATTTAAAACAAAATCCAGATGTAGCACAAACGGGCATAAATCCACTTTTACATTATGTAAAGTTTGGCCGCAGTGAAGGGCGAACGGCTTCGCCTAAGTTGCTAGAGGATTTTAGTGAGTAGCGAGTAAATTTTTATGTTTAACGTTTTACTCAGTATTAACCTACTTAAAAAATCTTCGTGTATGTACATTTAGATATAACTTGATTGAGGACGACCCAGTGTCAGCAAAAACCTTTTTAGTTACCGGTGGTGCTGGTTTTATCGGCTCGGCCGTTGTTCGGCATTTAATTAATGATACACAGCACATTGTAGTTAACGTGGACAAGTTAACCTATGCAGGCAATGTGGCATCGTTAGCCAGCGTGGCGGATAACGCGCGTTATCATTTTGAGCAGGCTGATATTTGTGATGCTGCTGCCATGGCAGCGTTGTTTACCAAATACCAGCCTGATGTGGTTATGCACTTAGCGGCGGAGAGCCATGTTGATCGCTCTATTAATGGGCCGGGTGAGTTTATTCAAACCAATATCGTGGGTACATACACACTACTTGAAGCGGCGCGTACTTATTGGAGCGCTTTAGCAGCTGATAAAAAAGCGGCGTTTCGTTTTCATCATATTTCAACTGACGAAGTGTATGGCGATTTACATGGCACCGACGATTTATTCACTGAAACTACGCCTTATGCGCCCAGTAGCCCTTACTCTGCCAGTAAAGCCGGCTCTGATCATTTAGTACGTGCGTGGCTGCGTACCTTTGGGTTACCAACTGTTGTCACCAATTGTTCAAACAATTATGGTCCGTTTCATTTCCCAGAAAAACTGATCCCGCTAATGATTTTAAATGCCTTAGCCGGTAAAGCCTTACCGGTGTATGGCGATGGTAAACAAATACGCGATTGGCTATTTGTAGAAGATCACGCTCGCGCACTGGTCTGTGTTGCAACGACAGGGGCGATTGGTGAAACTTATAATATTGGCGGCCATAACGAGAAGCAAAATATTGAAGTAGTGCATACCTTGTGTGCTTTACTTGAAGAGCTGGCGCCAACTAAACCCGCAGGTATTAAACAGTATAGCGATTTAATTACCTATGTGACTGACCGCCCAGGCCATGATGTGCGCTATGCCATTGATGCCAGCAAAATTGAGCGTGAATTGGGATGGGTGCCGCAAGAAACCTTCGAAACCGGCCTGCGTAAAACCGTGCAGTGGTATTTAAACAATACCGCCTGGTGGCAAGCTATTTTAGATGGTAGCTATCAGCACGCTGCACACTAAGGGAACAACTGGATATGCAAACCATTGTATTACTGGCGCCAAATGGCCAAGTAGGCTTTGAAGTAGCGCGTGCCATCGCGCCACTTGGTAAGCTGCATACGCTTAGCCGCAGCGAGGTTGATTTTGCCGACACGCAAGCGGTAGTGACAAAAGTGGCTGCGCTAAAGCCTACGCTCATTATCAATGCGGCTGCCTGGACCGCAGTGGATAAAGCAGAAACTGAGCAAGCCGCCTGCAACCTAATTAACGTTGCTTTACCGGCTGCCTTAGCCGCCTTAGCTAAACAATGTAACGCCTGGTTAGTACATTACTCAAGTGATTATGTGTATCCGGGAGAGGGCAGCACACCTTGGCAAGAAAGTGATAGCACTGGCCCCTTATCGGTATATGGACAAAGTAAGTTAGACGGTGATAAGGCGGTGATGACCAATACCGATAATTATCTGATCTTTCGCACCAGCTGGGTGTATGCCGCGCGTGGTAATAACTTTATGCGTACTATGTTAAAATTGGCGCAAAGCCGCGACGCGTTAAAGGTAGTAGCCGATCAAGTTGGTGCTCCAACTCCGGCACGCTTAATTGCGCAGGTAACCGTATTGGCTATGCAGCAAGTTTGGTTAGCGCAAGCCGCAGGCCAGCGCGCAACGCCTTATTCGGGGGTTTATCATTTAGCGCCACAAGGCTATTGCAGTTGGTATGAGTTTGCCGCGGAAATTTTTAGTTTAGCCCGCAGTCAGGGCATGGCATTAGCACTAAAACCTGAACAGTTTACGCCCATTACTACTGCCGAATACCCCACGCCAGCCACGCGGCCAGCCAATTCGCGCCTTAATGTTAGCAAGCTAGAGCACACATTTAATTTGCAGCTGCCCAGTTGGCAGCAGCAAGTGGCACTGACATTCGCTGAGCTAACCGCTCAGTAATATGAAGGATTATGATTATTATTATGCGTAAAGGTATCGTATTAGCCGGTGGTTCTGGCACACGTTTGCATCCCATCACCTTAGGGGTGTCGAAACAGCAATTACCTATTTATGATAAACCGATGATTTATTATCCCATCTCGGTGTTAATGTTGGCAGGCATTAACGATATTCTGATTATTTCTACCCCTGAAGATTTGCCCGGTTTTAAAAAGTTACTGGGCACTGGCGAGCAGTTTGGCGTGAATTTTCAGTATGCCGAGCAGCCATCACCTGATGGCTTAGCGCAAGCCTTTCTTATTGGTGAAGAATTTATTGGCCATGCTCCAGTATGTTTAGTACTGGGGGATAATATTTTCCATGGTCAGCACTTCTCGGTACAGTTAAAACGCGCGGCTGAAAAACAGAGTGGTGCCACAGTATTTGGGTACATGGTAAATGATCCTGAGCGCTTTGGGGTGGTTGAGTTTGACCAAAGCGGTAAAGCGATATCGATTGAAGAAAAACCCAAACAGCCAAAATCAAATTACGCTGTTACCGGTTTATATTTTTACGATAACGACGTAGTGCAAATAGCCAAAGCAGTACAGCCTTCTGAGCGCGGTGAGCTAGAAATTACCAGTGTAAACAACGCCTATTTAGCGCGTGGCGATTTAACCGTTGAGAAATTAGGCCGCGGTTTTGCCTGGTTAGATACCGGCACACACGACAGTTTGCTAGAAGCCAGTAGCTATGTACAAACTATTGAGCACCGTCAGGGTTTAAAAGTGGCCTGTTTAGAAGAAATCGCGTGGCGCAATGGCTGGATCACTGATGAGCAAATGCGCGCACAGGGTAAAGTATTTAGTAAAACGCAATACGGCCAATATTTGCTGAATTTATTGAAGTATGGCAAGTAAAAACGGAGAGTGAACATGGAATACAAACCACTAGTAATACCCGATGTTGTGTTGTTAATCCCTAAAGTGTTTGGTGATGAACGTGGATTCTTTATGGAAACGTTTCGCCATGAAGAATTTATTAAATACTGTGGCAACTACCAATTTGTGCAAGATAATCATTCGAGTTCTAAGCAAGGCATCTTAAGGGGCTTGCACTATCAGCACCAAAAACCGCAAGGGAAATTGGTGCGGGTAACTAGAGGCGAAGTATTTGATGTTGCAGTGGATATGCGTAGAGATTCACCTTCTTTTGGTCGTTGGGTGGGAGAGTATTTAAGCGAAACTAATAAACGCATGTTATGGGTTCCTCCTGGCTTTGCCCATGGATTTTATGTAACGAGTGAAAGCGCGGAATTTCAGTATAAATGTACGGATTACTACAATCCCGGGGATGAATACTCGTTGCTATGGAACGATGACACCGTGGGAATTAACTGGCCTTTATCCGTTGGTCCTACCTTGTCGGCTAAAGATCAGGAAAGTCAGCTTTTTGCAAACTGTCCATACTTTGCTTCATCAAGTTAATCAGGTTGTATTAAATGGCTGAAAAGTTAGATCTGCAAACTGCTGAACGGTGCGCTATGGCACAGGATTTTAGTAATGATGGATCTGTTCTTTCTAATGAAACTGTGCGGAGTTCAGTTGAACTGCCTAGTTTGACTGCGGCAAATAACGCGTTGTTGGCTGAAGATTATCTATTAGCCCTCTCAATTTATACTACGTTAGTAAACATCACGCCAAGTTTAGCTAATGCCTTACAGGTTAATATTGCTTTGGCAAAGGCCAGGTTAAGCCAAAAAACCTTGGGTGAAACACTGTACAAAACGCGCCTAGCGGCACATTTAGCTAGCGTAAGCCAAACTACTCAGCACCTTAATGTTACTGTTTTATATATTATAAGCACGGAAACACCGGTAGAGCAGGTCATCGCGCAAGTCACGCGGTTGCGAGAAACAGTTCACGTTGTTCATGTTGCTGCCATGTGTTTTGGCAATGCAAAAGTACCAAATGATCTCACCCGGGGTAATGTCGATTTTGCTGTGATCCCTATAAGGTTTAATTCTGAGCAAGCAGGTGTGCAGCAATTACAGCAATTAATAAATTGCGTGTTACCTGAAGTGGTATTTGCTGAACATGCCGTTTATATGACTTTTTTGAGTGACTCACAATTAAGCGCAACCATGTCGATACCGTTGTTTTTGCGTTGTGATGAAAAATATTGGTTTGATAGTGAGTATGTTGGGGTTACGCCGTTACGTGATAAGTTATTGCAGCAGTTAAATAATGCCTTGGTTGAAGATAATGCTGTTAGTTGGTTAGTGCCACCGTTTTTAAGATCGCGCGTTGAGTCTAAGCTGGACACAACGGTTGCTGGAAAGGTAATTGTTTTGTTTTGGAAGCAAAATGATACCGGTTTGTATGGTCGGCGACATGATATGGCGATTAAGTATCTTGCAGAAAGATCAGATGTCTCCAAAGTGTTAGTCATTGATGCACCCATAGCAGCTTCGGTGCTCTACAGCAAACAAGTGGGACACGAACTTACTCATGACAGAGATATTTATTTGCACACCTATCAAAAAGCGTTAGGAACCGCGGAAGGGCTAAAGGTTAACTTCAATACCTTTATCTATAAAAGCAATGCTTTTCTGGATGCCGTTGCCCCATCGGGTTGCGCGTTAACATTTGACAGTTATTCTAGCTTTTTAACGACACTTTTTGAGCAGCATAATGTAGATCCCAGACAAGCTATTTTTTGGTTTTATCCAAAAAATGTTTTTGCTGAGCAACTCATAGATTTCTTTCATCCAGCTAAGGTGGTGGTTGATGTTGTTGACGATCATCGGGCTTGGCCAGGTTTACCTGAAAGCGAGAAAGAAAAGCTAACCTCGCATTATCAAGCCTTGTTAAGCAGAGCTGATATGGCGTTTGCTAACTGCCAACCTGTTTTTGAATCGATGCGCGAGTTTTTTTCAAATATTGCCTTGGTACCGAATGGCTGCGATTTGAAACCAAATAATGATATCCCTGAAGAACATCCGTTTTACGAAGAGTTATGTCATTTTAGTGGGCCAATTATTGGTTTTGTTGGGAATTTGGAATCTAAAATTGACATTATTTTAATGGAAAAAGTGGCTGCATACTTTACAGATGCTTTAATTGTGCTGATTGGCTCGACGCATGCTAATCCTGCAGTAAGATCGTTGTCCAAGTTTAGCAATATTCGCCTTCCTGGTGTGATAGCTTACCGTTATGTAAATGCTTTTGTGGCCAAGTTCACTGTTGCGATTATTCCACATTTACATACCGAGTTAACCTCAAATATGAATCCGTTAAAAGCCTTTGTTTATTTGGCAAATGCAAAGCCTATAGTCGCGACCAGTGTACCAAATTTACCAGTGTGTGACGCGTTGATCGTTGTAGACTCACATTCAGCATTTATTGACGCTTTGATTAAGGTTATTTCGGGTAAGTCAGACCTGGATATTGTGAGTGCAACGCGTGATTTTGTGAAAAACAATAGTTGGCAAGCACGGTTTGCGAGCCATGTTGATCTGTTAATGAACTCTTCTTGTTGAGTGCGTGCAAATACTAAGTGGATGCTAATGTCAGATAACGATAATCAAAAAAACGCTACCGACTCGCAGCAGCTATTGGCCGCGGGTAATGCTGCCTTTCGTGCTGGCGATTACGTGTTGGCGATTACTTATTTTGAAGCTGCGCAACAACAAATGCCTGCCATGGCTGAGATTATTGCAACAAATATTGCTCGCGCCATGTCGAAGTTAAGTGGTGAAATGCCGGCCAATACGACTTTACCCGATGTAATGTTAAGTGTTGAGACGCTGCAAGGGAGCAACTTTAGAACGCAGGCTGATACGCCCGTTTCTGGAGTAGCGATAGAATGTAATACGCCACAGGTCGAGTCAAGTAAACCAAGCTGCTTAGTCTGTATTGATACCCTTGATTCTGCGGGCGTGACAGGCTGGGCACTTGCCTCTGATGTAGCGGCGCTTGACATGCTCAATGAAGGCACGCTTACCGAGCAGCCAATATTTTTAACCTTTACCTTACAGGGTAAGCCAATTGCACAAGGTTATACGCAGTTACCTCGCGAAGATGTGAAGCAGGCGCATGGTGGGGCAGGTGTTAGCGGTTTTACCGTATGTTTAAACCGCTTCGCCAGTTTCTCTTCTGAGCGTGTCTTGCAGGCCATTCCGGCGCATTATGATGTCGCGTCATCTCACATGGCTATGGCAGAGAAGCCGTGGCCAGCGTTATTAGCTGGGCATTACAAGGTGGATATTGACAGTATTGCTCAACAATTAGCCTTACGTTTTGTTAGCCCGGCTTTGCCAGATCCAGCATCAGCGCCGTTATCTTTTGAATCATCTTTTGAATCATCTCTTGAATCAAGTGTTAGTCACACTGTGATTATTGTGACGTGTAATGAGTTAATGGCATTACAACGTTGTTTGCTGGCCTTGCTGCGTTGTAATAGCGAAGCTGAGATTATTGTGGTTGATCAAGCTTCAACCGATGGTACTGCGGCCTTTTTAAAAAGTTTTATCCACCCTCGCGTTAACGTATTATTACATGACACCGCGCTGCACGATTTCTCACTGCACGATGCTGCACTGCTTGGCACAACACCTGTATTTAGCGAGTGCGCCCAACGCGCTGTTGCGGTTGCTAAGGGTGATGTGCTGGTTTTTATGTCGCCGCAGGTGTACTTGACAACAGATTCGGTATCGATATTAGCGCAGCAACTTACGCAATGCGATTTTGCACTGCTAAGCCCAGTACTAAACCCTGTTTTAAGCCCTTATCTAGGTTATGACCAAAACGTTCAGGCGGTAATGCCCACGGTTGGGCAAGTGTGTCATTATGGCGTGCATTTTTCGGGGCTGGCACGCACGTCGTCCCTTGCGCCTTTTGCTTTAAGCCAAAGTACCTTTACGCATTATCATAGCGGTATTTTGGCTGTACCCGCGGTATCTTATGGGTTGGTGGCATTAAGCAAAGCCGATTATCTTGCGGTAAACGGTTTTACCATTAAGACCAGTACCGAGCACGCGATTATAGGGCTGTGTTTTGCTTTACAACAGCAGCAGCGGCAGGTTGGCGTGCTGTTATCTGAACACGTGCAAGTGCGCCAGCCTGTTGAAAAAACGTCGACAGCCGTATTGCCCAATAGCCGACAAGCCCAACATGATTTCACTCAATTGCAAGATCAGTTTGCCCCTTGGTTTCGTCGGGTATTTCGCGAAGCGCAATTTAATCAGCCAGGGTTTTGGCATCATAAACCGTTAGCCATTGCCATGGTGGTGTCGGAAGTGGCGCTGGACACCGATAAAGCGGATTATTTTACGGCAAAAGAGCTAGGGGAGGCGTTAAGTTTGGCTTCCCCTTGTGTTGTTGGTTATTTTGATGCGAGTACGGGGTACGACTTTACTGGTTATGATGCCGTTATGGTTTACATAGACAATGTGGATCCACGCGCTTTTACAAACGTGTCTCCGCATTGTGTGCTGATTGGCTGGGCCAGGAATTGGTTTGATAGTTGGTGCGATAAACCGTGGATTGAGCACTATGATATGGTGTTTGCTTCGTCGTTACGGGCGCAGCAGTATATGCAGAAACGTTTAAAACGGCAGGTTGGTTTATTACGGATTGCTGCAGCAGCAGCGTGTTTAACGCCGCAGTCGGCGGTGGTTGATTACCGTGCTGATTATGTGTTTACTGGCAGTTATTTTAAATCGCCACGTGAAATTACGGAGGCGTTAGATCCTGCTAAAGTACCTTATCGGTTTAAATTATTTGGGCATAATTGGCAAGACTTGCCGCATTTTGGGCAGTACTCGTCGGGGCCTGTGGCGTATACCGATATTCCTACTATTTATGCCAGTACCCGTTTGGTGATTGATGATGCAAATATTGCTACTAAACAATGGGGTGCGCTCAATTGTCGCTTGTATGATGCCCTTGCAGCAGGGGTACTTTGCATTACCAACAATAGTTTAGGGGTGGCAGAGTTATTTGACGATGAGTTTCCGACTTACGATATCAGCAATTTAAATACACAAATCACCGAATTATTGAGTGATAACGAGCGTTTAGTTCGTCTTGCTAATAAATATCGTGCCATTGTTCATGCCGAGCATACGTATGGGCACCGTGCATCACAGCTGCTTGCTGCGCTGAGTGAATACGTTAAAAAGCCGAAACTCGCCATAAAAATTGCGGCCCCCAATGCCGAGGCGTCAAGCAGTTGGGGCGATTTATACTTTGCGATAGCGCTGCGTGAGGGCTTTGAGCAACAAGGTTTTGCGGTAAGGATTGATTGTATAGATCAATGGTACAATAGCCGCAGTGTTAACGATGATAGTACTTTAGTGCTGCGGGGGTTAAGCCAATTTATCCCACGATCTGATCAGCAAAACCTTATATGGTTAATTAGCCATCCCGATTTAGTCTGTGAGGCCGAGTTAAGAGCCTATCAACAGATCTTTGTCGCAAGTAATGTTTATGCCGCTAAATTACAGGCGTTTACAGGGTTAACCACTATTCATACATTACTGCAAGCGTCGGCCTTTCAGGTTGCCTCGTTGGCTGCAGAGCAGTTGGTGAATACGCCCGAGCATGACATTTTATTTATTGGCAATTCGCGAAACGAGTTTCGTGATGTGGTGCGCTGGTGTGTTGAAGCAGGGTTACCCCTTGCGGTATATGGCCAAGGATGGGAGCAGTTTATTCCCGAGCACTATATCAAAGGCCAGTTTTTGCCCAATGAGTTAGTCCCTTACTTTTACCATAAGGCGAAAGTGGTGTTAAATGATCACTGGCCTGATATGCAACGCAATGGTTTTGTGTCTAATCGCGTATTTGATGTAATTTGTGCTGGGGGTGTGGTGGTAAGTAATGCCATGGATGCTGAGGTGTTTGCGCAGTGCCCTGCTTATGTCACGTTTAGCGATAAGAAGACATTTTTAGCTGCGGTGAAACAGGTTTTATCGGCCAGTGTGCGGCCAAGCGTTTCTGTTGAAAATGCAGCTTTTAGCGATAGGGTGAAGGTGTTAAGTCGTTTTTTATGAGAAGCCATGTATGAGTGACCTACCACAAGCACCGTTATTAAGTTTGGTGCAGCACGCCAATATCGTGTTGGCCCAAGGCGATAAAGCTCAGGCTTTAGCGTTGTATCAGCAGGCTGCGCTGGAGCAACCTTATTTAGCTGAGAGTTTAGCGTTTTTAGTTGCCTATTTGCAGGCAGAGCTTACCGGATCTGCTTTATCTTCGCAGTGGCAAACGTATACACCTGTACCGCTGCCGTCTGTGTTAATAGCCGGCCACTACGATACGGTTAACGGCGTGGCTGTTAATCATAGTACTTTAAATGAGTCTACTTTAAATGAGTCTACTGTAAATGCGAATGCTGTAAATAAAGGTGCTGTACTTCAATGCACTAATGAACTTTCGCCTGATACTGTTGCTTCTCTGGCCTTTTCTGCCTTTTCGCTGCCGCAAAATGTTAGCGCGCTAGATGACGGGCAATGGCAAGCGCTAAATACCGATCCGCATTTTATTGCAACGCTACAAAATGCACCGCTAGCGGCGGGGTTTTATGCGTTTACCGTTGAAATTAGCACCGCGGCAGCCACGCAACCCTTACACACAAAGCTGTATATTGATTACGGTAATGGCTTCAGTGAACAAAATATGGTGGTGTTTAGTGTAAAAGCGAATAAGGCAGCTAGCCGTGTAGTGCATTTTAAACAGCCAGTTAAGCGCGTAAGGTTTGACCCTGCCGAGCAAGTTATTACGTTTGGTGTTGCTACCTTATCATTACAGTATCAAGAAGCAACGGCAGCATTAACTTCTATGGCTGAGTTTGTTGCTGATCATTATGCCGAACCGCCTGTTAAGGACGATAATTACACGCAAGCACTTTATACTCTTTATGATGAATTTGTGCGCAAAAGTGCCAGTAAGCTAACCTATGATGAATGGATTGCACATAAAGAAACCGCGCGGCAATTAACGGCAGCCCAATTTAACAAGGCGTTAGCCGCGTTGTCGTTTAAGCCCACGTTAAGTATGGTGGTGGCGGTAACCGAATATGCGTTTTCATCGTTGTCTGCCACCATTGCCTCGATATTGACGCAAAGCTATACCTCGTTTGAGTGTTTAGTTGTGTGTGATGACGCTGTCAGCCCAGCTGATATGGCGCTACTTTTTGCCGAGTTCGAAACAGATGAACGGGTAAAACAAATTAGGTTAAGTGGTTATGCCAATAAAGCGCAATTGCTTAATACAGGTTTAGCGCAGGCGAAAGGGGAGTTTTTTGCATTGGTAAATGCCAATGATTGCCTTGCCGAACATGCGCTGTTTTATATTGCACAAACCATAAATAATTTCCCGCAAGGCCAAATTTTTTATAGTGATGAAGATCGCCTCGACGAAGATGGCAAGCGAGTAAATCCGCATTTTAAAACGGCATGGAATCCGGATCTGTTTTTTTCAACGAACTATGTTGCCAATTTAGCGCTGTTTAGAACCAGCCTGATTAAGCTGGTGGGCGGTTATCATGCAGAGAAAGCGGAAGCAGTAAGTTATGATTTACTGCTACGCTCTTTACCTTATGTGAATCCCAACGAAATTCAACATGTTGCTCGTATTCTCTATCATGCGCGAATGACGCCGTCATTGACCGAACAGGCGCAGCACTTAGCGGCGGGCAAAAAAGCATTACAAGATTATTTTGCAGCGAATGGCCCTGAGGGGGTAACGGTTGATGCCGGTTTGGTGGCGCAAAGTTATAAAGTGAATTGGCCTATACCCAACCCAGCGCCTAAAGTAAGTTTGGTAATGCCAACGCGTGATCGCCGTGCTATCACGGAAGTGGCTGTGCGTAGTATTTTGACTAAGACACATTATGCTAATTACGAGATCATTATTGTTGATAACGGCAGTGTAGAGCCTGAAACGTTGGCATTTTTTCAACAAATTCAGCAAGAAGATAGCCGAGTGTCGGTGATCCGTTATGATCAACCTTTTAATTATTCCGCAATTAATAACGTTGGCGTGGCGCACTGTAACGGTGAATTGGTGGGGCTAATTAACAATGATGTTGAAGTAATTAATGCCGAGTGGTTAACCGAAATGGTAAGCCATGCTATACGGCCTGATATTGGGTGTGTTGGCGCCAAGTTATACTATCCTAATGGCCGTATTCAGCATGCGGGGGTGATTTTAGGGATTGGTGGCGTTGCCAGCCATGGCTTTAAGTTATTTCCGGAACAGGACGAGGGATATGCGCAGCGTTTAAAGCTGGTACAAAATTACAGTGCGGTTACCGCCGCGTGCTTGTTGGTAAGGCGTGATGTGTACGAGGCGGTGGGTGGCCTCAATGCTACTGATTTAACGGTGGGGTATAATGATATCGATTTTTGCCTTAAAGTGCGTCGAAAAGGGTTACGGAATGTCTGGTCGCCTTATGCACAATTGATTCATTATGAATCTATTAGCCGTGGCGATGATATTTCACCTGAAAAGCAGGATAGGCTAAAAAATGAGCGTGAATACATGTTGGCAAATTGGGGGCACGTATTAGCCAATGATCCTTATTACAGCCCGCATTTAACACGTGATGCGGATGATTTTGGCTTACGTGTGCATTCCTCCTCGCCCTTATCGTTTGATAACAGTATTTTGTATAGCTGGGATGCAGCTGATCGGGCTCGTCATAATAAATATGCCTGTGTTTTTGTTGGCTTTGATGCAAAGTCCGTTTTACATGAGTATGTGGTGTATTACTTACGTGCCTTAGCGAAGTATTTTGATATTTATTTTATCAGCACCGCAGAGCGGTTACACGAATCGGCAGAGCAACTACAGGTGTTGCAAGGGATCTGTAAGACCATTGTTGTGCGAGAAAACCAAGGGTATGACTTTGGCTCTTGGGCCTATGGCGTTAATCATTATCGTGCTGAGCTAGAACATTATGCTGGGGTATTACTGAATAATGACAGTGTTTATGGTCCCTTGTTTGATTTAGGCGATTTTATTACGGCGTTTGAACAACCAGATACTGATGTACTTGGGCTAACCGACAGTAATGAACTGGATTATCATTTACAAAGTTATTTTGTGATGTACAAGGCTGCGGTTTTTAACAGTGCGTTATTCCGGACGATGTGGCAACAGATCAGTGTGCATACTGACAAATGGGATATTATTAAAAAGTACGAGATTGGATTTTCACAACGCTTGCTTCGTGTGGGTAAACTGCGTTTACGCACCTATTGTGATATGGCGGGATATCCTAACTTAAATCATACGCATGTGCATTGGCGTGATTTAATCACGAAAAAAAGATTTCCGTTTGTTAAAATTGAATTAGTTAAGAAAAACCCATTTAATATTAATATTTTAGAGTTAGATAACGTTATTGAAGCGTGTTCTGATTATGACGTTTCGTTGATTAAAAAGCATTAACTTGCTGGCGAGTTATGCGCTGTCTCGTTTGATGTAGTGCGCTTTGAGCGCAATTTTTTGAGAAGTACTAATGAGTCAATATCAAATACAGCTAACTAAAGCTGCACAAAAAGTCGGAAATGTGAGCCGTTGGTGGTTAGATTTTCCGGTGAAAGAGCAAGATGTATTACTACAGCAGCTTCGTGATGGCATCGTATTTCAGGGCTGGGTGTTATCTACACCAGGCGTGGTGGCGAAGGTTTATGTAAAACAAGGCAATGAGATCAGCTATTTTGAGTTAGATCGGCCACGCCCAGATGTAATTGAAATTATTTTGAAAACCAAGCCATTGGATCACCCTCAGGTAAAGTGTGGTTTTAAATTTAATTTAGCCATTAAAACGGGTGATTTTGAGTTAGGTTTGGCCGTTAACGAGGTGCATGATCCGCTGGTGAGTTTTCGTGTGGTGGGCCCCTGCAAAGTGTTACATGGTAAAGAGGGATGGTTATTTTTAGATAACGATACCAATAAGAGTGTTGAACAGTTTACAGGGAAATTATTGCTAAGCGAGCTGCAATTGCAGCAATGGAATGAGTATTTTACCGCATTAGCCCTGATTGAGCAGCAAGTTGGTAAGGCCGCGATGTTGGTTGCGCCCTCTAAAGAGTTAGTGTACCCGCAGTTTTATCCAATAGAAAAAGCGGGCACGACGGCATATGATCAATTGCTCGCCTTGCCTTTAGCAAAAGCTTACTGTATTGATCCCTCTTTGGCGCTTGGTAATGCAGAGCGCCGGACCTTTCGGATTGTTGATACGCACTGGGCGGCTTACGGTGGCAGCATTGCTGTGCAACAGTTAGGCGCGCACTTTGGTGTTGCTGCGGCACAGTTAAGCGCGTTGTTCGCTAAAGACCAATATCGTCCTGTAGTGACAACGGGCGATTTGGGCTTAAAGTTTTACCCACCGCTAACGGCAGAAGAAGAGCTTCTGACTGGTTTTAATTATCGTGGGACGTTAATTTATGACAACAGCCTGCCGAATTTTGGTCGGGTAATGTTAACGTCTAATGCCAAAGCATTGTTGCCGGGTCATATATTGATCTTTGGTTCGTCGTCTTCTTATCCTATGTTAGATTATTTAGTGCGTTTATTCGCTAAGGTAACGTTAATCCATACTGCTGGAAATGTTGATCCAACTGTGGTGACAGCTTTAAAACCCGATTATTTTTTAACACAAACAAATGCCCGTTTTATTGTTAGCCCACCTTCCGCTCGCGCTAATTTACGCGCTATTATGGCTGAAAAGTTGTGCGTTGATGGCGTTAATAGGACTAAGATTATTGACGATTCGGCACAGCAAATGACAAAAAATACCGATGAAAGACTGGTGTTTTTTCATCAATTACTCATTTAAAGCGTTTAGCTAAGGTGTTTCATGCGTTATTTACTCAGTGTGGTAGCAATGGTGTTGCTGGTGGGCTGTTCAGGGGGTAGCGATAGTGAAGCACCGG
>Ga0209812_10001288_pt1 | contig 17959 bp, 17 predicted proteins | sample JI71714BDNA_FD_187502 | JGI IMG/M metagenome (GOLD analysis project Ga0209812, IMG submission 187502) | Wastewater effluent complex algal communities from Wisconsin, to seasonally profile nutrient transformation and Carbon sequestration -... | ecosystem: Engineered > WWTP > Effluent > Algae...
TGTTGTAGTGCATGCATCAATGGCGTCATTCCAATCACTTGAAACACCAAGACAATTAATTGTGAGAGCAACAGGTGTCAATAATGGTCTTATTGGTCAATACGGCACACTACCTCAAATGCAACTTCTTATTCCTGCATACCAGGCAGTAGGTACTTATACAGGAACACTTACCTACACACTATACAGCAACTAACTTATAGAGTTGTAATTATTTAGTAGATCCAGCACGAGTGCTGGATTTTTGTTTGATTGCTTTGTGTTGGTCGTCAGCAAAAGTTTGTTTGACATATGTAATAGCATCAGGATTAGTGACAATGATTCCTAGCTCACGATTGTTATCCATACTATTAGTGGAGAGGTTGATACTTGATATCATGAGATAGCGTTCATCAATGAGTAATAGTTTAGTATGGGGATATGGACTTCTGACAATCGACACAGATCACGTACCCAATAACTTGCTAATATGTCATGTAAATTCATTGTTAGCAACAATAGCTTGTATTGTGATGCCTGATTTTTGTTTGGTGCTAAGTAGTTGTTGTATGCGAGGATCCTGGATATATTGATTATGAATGATGATTGATTCTCTTGCTCCTGAGATCATTCACTCAATAATGCCTCTACAATTTAAAGGACATACTACAATATTCGGATGGAGTGTATCTTTATTTAGAGGTTTACCTGATCGATCCGCATTAAATAGACGCTTCATGTCTTCTACAATGTGTGGATCTGTGAGATATATGTAATGTTCGCGAGATGTACCAAATCATCATTTGGTTAGATTGGCTGTTTGCATGAGTACTCGATGTGGTGTCACAAATGTCTTGGCATGAACAAAATTTGTGCCTAGTCATAATGCTCCATCAGAGAGGACACGAGCGCCAGCATGTTCTAGTAGTAGTTTACTACCTACTGCCGAATTACCAAAAGATCTGTATTTTTTATCTTCGAGAATGACACGCATTGGTATATGTTGTTCTAGTAGTTTGACAAGTTCAAATTTGGCACGATTGTAGGTGATGTCATACATCCAAATATCAATCGATCATGTTGTGGAGCGGATAATATGTTGCCGCTGTGGCCATGATTCTTTGGGTGAAGCAAAAACCATCCCACTTAACTCCTGTATTTGGTTGATGGTGAATATAGGTTGTGGATGTAATGTTTTGGATTGAGTTTGTTTTGATCGATGTGGTACCGGTTGATTATTCGCTATGATTGAGCCATTCCAAAATCATCGCAGTATAATAACCATAACAACTACGAAGTATAGATGGGGGGATAGTTTTCATAGATGTTTATAGGTCATCATCTTCTTCTAATATAGATGGATCTTCATCATAACTTTCATAGATATCTTCCCAGTTTAGGTCAAATTCTTGGTTGTCGATAATGCTCTCTCCTTCCAATTGTAGTGTTTCATCATTAAATCCAAATTCATCTTCTCAGGTAGCTCAATCATCATCTGTTGATTCATCAGGTTCTACAATAAGACTGGGATCAATAATAAATTCTTCATCCTTAGGTATAGTCATTGAGATATTCGTAGATACAAATAAAAAGATACAATAGCTGGATTGATATTCTATTGTTATGGTAAACTGACAGTGATATACTTGAGTATTCATAAAATGCAAGTCTTTTTTGTATGATTATTGTTGAATGATATCAATCAACAAAGTATGAAAGATATGCTTTGCATCTTAGAGAGAAATAGCTAGTATGATGAGATAGTGATTGGTTGGGGATATGCTTGCCAACCATATATAACTAATTTATTTTTTGACTATAATACTAATGAAATGACTTAAATGGTGATTATTGTGACTATTAGCAGGTCAGGCGCTGGGCCTATTTGTTTCGAAGCCGGAATTGAAAGCAAAGCTACACCAAGCTCAGTGAGTAGATAAGATCAAAATAGTGATGGATGAGTTGATTGAGTTTAATAAATGATTGATTGATTCGGTGGATCTGATGAAGGTCAAAAGTGATCTTGCATTTCGTGTGGAACGTCTGCAGGACGATATCGGTCAATTAACCAGTCATTGGTCTGAACTCAATCAGGACAAACTCAGGCAATGGATTGATTATCTCAAAACGACTACAGAACAACTCAAATCTGACGTAGCCTCATATGTGCAAGATTTGGATGAAAAGCATCAACTGACTGAAAAATTATGAACTCTCAAGGAGCATATCAGTGAACTACAGTCTAAAGTAACAGAGGTTCCTGAGAAAAAATAACAGATATCATCCTTTGAAATTATCAACCATTTAACTATAGTGCAGTGGTTGATTTTTTTATTTTATCTTAATTTATATTCATGATGAAAATTACAGCAATTCACGCTCTCGAGGTACTCGACAGTAGAGGTAATCCTACGGTAGAGGTCAGCCTTACGCTTGATAACGGTACTACTGGTAGAGCAATCGTACCATCTGGTGCAAGCACCGGTGTTCATGAGGCACTCGAGCTCAGAGACGGAGACAAATCAAGATATCTTGGTAAAGGTGTTCTCAAGGCAGTTGCTAATGTAAATACAGTAATTGCTGACAAATTGGTTGGTCAATCATTTGATACTGTTGCAGCTTTGGATCAAGTCATGCTTGACCTTGACGGAACGAAGAATAAATCATCTCTTGGTGCGAATGCAATCTTGGGTGTAAGTATGGCTTGGTGTGTTGCAATGGCACAAGCTCAGGGAGTGAAACTGTATGAATTTATCGCAACTCAAAATGACAAAGGCGATGGAGTAGTGCTTCCAGTACCCCTCATGAACATCATCAATGGTGGATCACATGCCGATAACAATCTTGATATCCAAGAGTTTATGATTGTACCAGTAGGTGCGAAGTCTCTCACTGAAGCAGTCAGAATGGGTGCAGAAGTATTCCATAACCTCAAGAAAATTCTTAATGGTATGGGTATGATCACTGCTGTAGGAGATGAGGGTGGATTTGCTCCAAGTTTGGACTCAAACGAACATGCTCTCCAGGTAATCATCCAAGCGATTACTGCTGCATGATATACTACTGATCAGATCAAATTGGCTTTGGATGTAGCATCATCAGAATTCTACAAAGATGGTATGTATCATCTTGAAGCTGAAGGTAGAAGTCTGACGAGTTCTGAGTTGGTAGCATACTATGCCGACTTGGTGTCTCGTTATCCTATCATCAGTATTGAAGATGGATGTGCGGAAGATGACTTTGCTGGATGGGCAGAACTTACTGCAACTCTTGGCTCCACAATTATGACAGTAGGAGATGATTTGTATGTAACTAATATTGAAAGACTCCAAATGGGTATTGATCAACAATTAGCAAACGCTATCTTGATCAAGCTCAATCAGATTGGGTCAGTATCGGAAACTCTCCAAGCAATCAACCTTGCACATGATCATGGTATGAGATCAATCACGTCTCACAGATCTGGAGAAACTGAAGATAGCTTCATCGCAGACTTGGCAGTAGCGACTAATTCAGGATTTATCAAGACTGGATCATTGAGTAGAACAGATCGTATCGCGAAGTACAACCAACTCATTAGAATTGAGGCAGGTCTTGGCACTAAAGCACAGTATGGAAGATAATTTTCGCGTGATAACAATAAGAAACACATGGAGTAATCTGTGTGTTTTTTCTAAAATTTGATTTTGTCAATAAAATCAGTACAATAGTGCTTGTAATTTCAGTTTTCCCATTATATCCTCTATGTCAATAGCACCAAAACAAATTGATTCCATCAAGACATATATTTATCAAGATAGACTAAGAGCAAGTATTTCTGCACTTGGTCATATTAAGCATTTGAAAGAACTACTACATAATTCTGAAAAAACAAGCACACTACTCCAATCATATCACACTATATGCAACTTAGTGTCAAGAGATATCGCAGATAGTAAGATTGATCCCTGATGTATTACAGACTTGATGAAGAAGCTACCTTGTATTGAGTGAGAGGACAAGAAATGATACAATCACTATCTTCAAAACTTATTCCAGCAACTACAACAGATCATACAAGATACCAAATTCTGTAATTATCTCACAGATCAAATGCTAGGGTCGCTCATTCTATTTGAATCCAAATCTCACATCAATACTAATCCTAAATGTGAGCGGCATACGCAGCAATTTTTGCGTGATGCATATGGTGTATCAGTGGATGCATGAGTGCGCAAGGCTCTTGATGATGCAAAGGTAGATAGTGTAGATGTTCCCTTTGAGCTGCTTGATATGTCACAAGATCGTCATTGTGCCGCATATTTATATGGTATGTATTTCAATCTGATCCCATGATGTAATGGAATGCATCCAATATATGATCAAACCGATTCTCCACTATATTATCGACAGGGACAGGGTACTTGTATTGATCAGTTTGCATTGACAGACCGTGGTCTCAAGCTTTTTGAGGTATTATATAATCTATGATGGTACTATGTTACATGAGATAGTACGAGACCATCATACAGATTTACCAGTCAGAATGATATTGATAGACTTCTCAGATGAGAACACTTTATCAAGAATAATAAAGTCAATGATCAAGATGATGCTGCCAATGTAGTATCGGTGACTCGTGCATTATTTCATTTGATTGGTCATCATCGCGAATTTATAGATCTTGATAAGATTATTGATGCTGACTGGAAACAATGAGTCAATGCTGTGGTGGATCTATCCAAATTACAACACAGTCAACTCTCTCAGCGACGGGAAGCAGAAGTGGCTAAGCTCAATATTCGTGACAAAAAGGGCAATGTGCTGCCATCTACTTGGGATGAGTTCGCTACGTCTCATTATGACGCTACAGTTGGGATGCGACATGTCAAAAAACTCATGATTGATGATGTGGATGTATATTGGTTGGGGAGACCTAAGCAGGCTATCAGTTATCTGACCAAGCTGGTAAATAGTCCCAAACATAATCATATTGACCAAACACCTGACTCCATTGGTGCTCGTATTCAGATCAAGCCATCATGAAATCTTAATGCTGATAGACTCAATCAACTCAAAATACTCTATCATATCTACACAACACTGGGCAAAGACGCTATCAAACAGTGTAAAATCAAGGGAATAGGTTTTATCCAGTATGCACAACAGATGTCTAATCAGTCAGATTGCCCAGTAGACTCACAGTGGCTACAAACAGTCATAGCATCAAGTCTACAATCTCATAACCCTAAAACAGCTGATACATTTGAAGATTGTAGGATTATATCTAAGAATGGTGCAGAGTACCAAATCTCAAGATGAACATCAGAGAGTAAGTGACCCAACAACCATATCTTTTATAATATGATGAAGATGCCTGACACTGACTCCAGAGTCACATGATTTGTTGATATAGGACGATATAGCCAAGCCAACCAATGATTACTTGCAAAAGAAATAGATCATGAAATCCAAAAACGTCTCCTCAAAAACCCTGATCAATATCAAAATCCTCAATACCTTCCACATACACAAGCTATTGTACTAATGTTGGAGATTTTGCGATATGAATACCAAAACAACACAACGGCATATAATAAGCATCCAATAGTAACATACATCAATAATTTTGATATTAATACCGACACAAGACAACAGCACTTTTTTGATAAGGTCTATAGTCAACTATGTGAGATGGATGGCAACATTCTTCTAGAGCTAAATCGTATGGCTCTTGCATATTTGAGTGAATATATCTTGAATCGTCAATCTGCACAACTTGATGGATACATATGAACGCAAGAGCATTCACTATTTGTGAAGCATGGTACTATTTTTCGCTCACGAAAGATGTTGTTTACATTATATGAACACTATCAGAAGTCAAACCCAAACATAACATCTGGAGCTATATAATTGTACTCTATGATATGACTATGTATTATTGGTGTATGACAACACAACACACCATACCACAACCAGAACTTGTGCAGCTTGCTGAAGAAAAACAATCTACTGTGAGAAGAGTGGGTCGTATGATTCTGACTGGAATTTATATGATTTTTTGTATATGTATTGTAGTTGCTGTGATTTATGCGGATAGATATGGTTGAGCATGATTGGCAACGGGGATTGGATTTTTGGGTGCAGCTACGGTATTTGCCTTGCAAAATTTTATTGCGAGCTTCTTTACTTATATGTATATCACCTTTGTAGGTCATTATGATAAGGGAGATGTAATCAGAATATGAGATCCACGTATGACAAGTATTGGTGAAGTGGTTGATATTGGACTATTTTCTACCACCATTAAGGAAGTAGATGATGAGCTTCTTTTTACAGGTAGGCAATTTACATTACCAAATCAGTTATTTTTTACCGCATGAGTATATAATTATACCAGACATAACTTGCTGTTTTGGCATAGTATTGTCTCACTTATTGCTCTTCATCCAGAAAAAACTACCGATGCTCTTCTCCAGGAATATCGTGAGCTCATCAGTCAAATACATCAAGAAGTCATCAGGCGCTACCCTCAATGGTACCAAAATCTACACCTACATCATCCAAAATATCGCTATACCATCACCGATAGATGAATTGAGATAGAAGTCAGACTAAATGTTCATTTTTATAATATTTTAGAGCTCAATAATCGTCTTGCTTGTCGCCTTGTTGATGCGCACCGCGAAGGAGTGATTACTCTTGTAGAGCACAAGGATTATAAAGGTGTGTTTGGTGAGTAAAGATCTGGGTTTATAAAAGACTTGTAATTATTATCATAATTATTATACACGCATTATGTTAGTTACACAATCTAATTCAAATAACAATACTAATCTCACCTAGTGGGGCTTTTGTTGCTATAATTCAAAATAACAAAGTCTCACTATCTGATCATCAGGGTGAGATTTTTTTGAACTTGATAGTAGAGTGAGATTGAGTAAACATATGTTGTTTTATTACTTTATAGAACCATTGATGAAACCATGAATCTATCGTCATTATAAAGGTAATGAATATCACATCATCTGATTTGCTTGTCATAGTGAGACCAATGAAAAACTAGTACTCTATAAGGCGCTCTATGATTGTCCTGATCTTGAAGAAGAGTTTGGACTGAGACCATATTTCGTGAGACCACATGAGATGTTCCTCGAGATAGTGGAACGAGAGTGACAGACAACATCAAGGTTTGAGCGGGTGAGGGAAGGATAGTTTTATTGTTTTAGATAATTTATATGAATCATTCTGCCTTAAAAACTACTAAAGAACTAGTATTTACTGTCGCAATATTGACATTATTATTTTGATCAACTACATATGCAAATGTAATCATTCCTACGGTAGCATTAATATGAGGATCTATGGTTATCACAATTCCATTTATTGTATTACTTGAATCGTTAATATTATATTACTTTATAAAGCCAACAAATATACTGAGATTGATTCTTAAAGTTTTTTTGGCAAATCTATTGACTACCATTATAGGCGTGATTATTGTATTTTCTGTTTGAATGTTATGGTGAATATTCACACCAGCATTTGATGATATGTTTTGATATAGTAATTCTTCATGAGGACTTATCAAATACGCATTGATGACTTGAAATATATTTCCATACCCGTACCGAGAATGAGTTTCTGTGCATTGGTTAAATATAAGTGCAATAATTCTATGGTTCATATACACTATTGGTTGTTATTTGCTATCAGCATATGTGGAGTATCGTCTTTTATATCGTTGGTATACAAATCTTACATTAAGGCAATCTTTGATTATGCACACAGTATCATATATTGCTCTTTCTGTCATTAGTTTAATACTTTTGTATACTTTATAATTACTCATTCTTACTTTATAACAACACCATGAAAACAACAATCAAACACATTACAGCCGAGACGCACAGAAAGATATGCTTATGGACGCCATAGGAGCGCTGGTAGGAGTTGGGTTGTATGTATTAAAAAAAGAAACACATTAACAAATAGCTTATAAAAAACTTTATCTTCTTTATCTTTAGATATTTATGGAAAAAATAAATCCTCAGGATATAAAAGCATTCGAATGAAAAGAGCTATGAGATTTGACTCAAAGATTACAAACATTAACAATCCAGCAATGAGTTGTGATAAATACACCACCAGAAGTATATGAAATCTTAGGGAGACTATATAATGAGGAATCAATATTTTTGACAAGTATCGAGGTGATTTCATCAACAACATTTGAATTTTGATTTATATTCCCCCAATATAAATTGACGAAAGCATGATTGGATCACATATCTGGGGTTCAAATGACTATAGCAAGATTTCAATCACTATATACGGCTATATGACTAGCTATTAAAACATGAGCTATTTCTCAAGTTATATCGTATGAATCATTTTTAATGAATATGTATAACGTTCTTGATAGAGAATATACCATTACTCATAGTAAAGTTTGTGGTGCTTGAGAAGAAGTCTTTTTACAAGTAACAGTAAAAGAACCACAAAAAAAATGAAATTTTTATATGATTGAATCTACATTTAACAGAGGCGCAAAATATTTTCTTCATGGCAGAGAGCTTTGCGTATTAGAAGACAGATTTACTTAATTTACTATTCAATATATCATGAAAACAACAATCAAACACATTACAGCCGAGATTTCAATTAGATAGTAGAGCTTTTTTATCTGTACCTATATATAGATGTATCATAAAGATTTTGATAGCCGAACAATCATTAAAAAAGAGACAAATGATCTTACTTTGCCTGATACTTTATTTATTAAGCAAAGACAGATCTGGTTTATAAGATTGGGTTGTAATATTGGTTTTGAGCAGGATGGTAAATGAGAAGAATTTGCGAGACCTGTATTGGTGATGAAAAAGCTAGGTAATACATTCTTTGTTGTTCCACTCACAACATGAGGCAAAGATAGTCATATATTTTATCATACAATCTCAAGTATTGATTTTGAGAAACCATCAAAATTAATTCTCAATCAAGCTAAAACTATCAGTAAAGAAAGATTTATGAGTCATATAGCTACAATATCACAAGATGAATTTCAACAAGTAAAAAATCTCATACATACATACATTATACATATGAGATTCTTAGTTGATTTTGCCCACAAGGGGCGATCCCGAAGGACAGTTGTGAAATTAGTATAACCAAAAATAGTTAAAATGCAAATTGATTATAGCGATGAAGATTTGAGTGGGTGAGGGAAGGATAATTTTATTGATTTATAATATTTGATATTATGTGAGTGTATATTCATAAGATCATCAATACTTATACTCCAGTTGATGGTGATTTTTTAAAACAATGTGAAGAAATAGCGATATCTACTATACATCAATTTAATACTACCGATGAAGATATTAATGTTGTATTACGTTTTGATCCAAATGACGTAATACTATGAATGCGTACTTCCTGATATACTATTAATGGATATATGTTTAATGTGGTCCTTGATTGAGATAAAGATAAGTGATTTAATGAGTTATTGATTTGAGAGTATAAGTCATGCATTATTCACGAATTACATCATGTTCTGAGGCGAAATTATCCATGATACTGAAAGAGTTTTCGAGAGGTTTTAATTAGTGAATGATTAGCTTGTGTTGCTGAAGTTGAACAAAACCCAAAACATGATATACTATATATCAAATCTAGTCCTGAGGAGCTATATGAATTGGGGTTGTTTGCTATTAATCAATCAAATGATTATGACCATCGAGAACGATATTTCGGTTCATGAAAATTACCTAATTGGTCATGATACAAGTTGTGATACCACTTGTTGTCTCAGTATACTAATGTAACTCAAAAAACATCACGAGATTTACTGAAAATGTCGTGAATAGAAATTATGAATGATCCATTATTCCAAAAACTTCTTACTTCTTAATTTTATACCAAATGAAAACAACAATCAAACACATCACGGCTGATGTTGATCACTATGGTCATCTGGTTTCTGTGATCGGTGAGTTGTTGCTTCAGTCAAAGATCAAAGCATATCAACAGGTAAACACACTTCTGATACAAACGTATCGAGAAATTTGAAAATATATTGTTGAGTATGAGCAAAAGTGAAATGAAAAAGCAGAATACGGTAGTAAATTATTTGATAAGCTTTCAAAAGATCTTCGTAATCTTTACGGAAAAGGCTTTAGTAGGTCTAATTTGATTTATATTCGTTTACTGTATATCAGATATCCAATTAGTCAGTCACTGCCTGACCAATTGACTCGGACACATCTTGTAGAAATCATTGGTATTGATGATAAACTAGAGAGATCATTTTACGAGAAGCAATGTATTAAAGAAAAATGGAGCACAAGAGAACTAAAAAGACAAAAGAATTCATGATTGTTTATGAGATTGGCTTTATCAAAGAATAAATGAGAAATTTTAGAGCTAGCTCATCAGGGGCAAACAATCATCCAAGCAAGTGATATTATCAAAGAACCATATATTCTTGAGTTTCTTGACCTATCAGAAAGCTATCAAGAAAAAGATCTTGAAAAGTCTATTATTGATAGTTTGCAACAATTTCTTCTCGAATTGGGTAGGTGATTTACTTTTGTTTGAAGACAATATAGAATTACCTTATGAAATGAACATTATTATGTAGACCTTGTTTTTTATCATAGAATTCTCAAATGCTTTGTGTTGATTGATCTCAAAGTTAATAAAGCAACTCATCTTGATATCGGGCAAATGAATATGTATCTCAATTATTTTAATAAAGAAGAAAGAGTTGAATGAGATAATGAATCAATTGGTATTATTTTGTCTGCAGATAAGGATGAAGCACAAGTAGAATACGCACTATGATGAATCACAAACCAGCTCTTTGTTTCAAAATATCAACTTTATCTACCAGATAAAGAAACATTACAAGCACAGCTACAGCATTTACTTAATTCTTAATTTATAACAACACCATGAAAACAACAATCAAACACATTACAGCCGAGATGCGCAAAAAGATATGCTCATGGACACCATAGGAGCGCTAGTAGGAGTTGGGATATATGCGATCAGGAGAAGAATAAGCTAATAACAGCGGATAATAATTTATTTCTCAGTGTAATTTAATAATGGACAAAAAGGCAGTCGGTTGAATAATTTTATTACTTATTGTATGAGCAGTGTTATTATACTACAAGCATCCGCGGGTAGATTTTAACAAATGTATGGTAAATTATTGATATACTCAAAATTATTTTAGTGTCGATTTTAAATGGCTAAATTGAGAAGATATCATAGTAAGTGGTGCTGATCTATCAAGTTTTAAACCGGATCCATCTAGTCCAATTTATGCACAAGATAAGAGTAATGTTTATTGTAGGTGATCAATATTAACATGAGCAGATGTTGAAACTTTTACTATGTTAGATAATAATAGTTTTGATTATGCTAAAGACAAAAACAATTTATATATAGACTGTTTGGCTATTACATGACAATGATTAAATTTATCAGAGATTAAAACAATAAATCGATCTAATATGGCTAATTCATCGGTTTTAAGTGATGGGGAAAGTCGAATTTATACAATACCTCAACCAAATATTCATATTGATGAGCTAATATGAATCCCTAATTTTAAAAACAATCACACCAAGGTATTTATATTAAAGGATAAGACTTCAAAAGAGTATAGTTTGTTGCCTATAGAGTATTCTGATAGCTTAATTAATAATAATTCGCGATTTAAGCTACTTTATCTCAAGAGTAGTTGAGAAGTGTTATTTATGTGAAAACAAATACCACTTTCTGATATTACATCTTTTAATCACCTATGATGTTTTTTCTCTGAAGATAAAGAGTATTACTTTATAGGGAATAAAAAGATTATATCAAAAAATGATGGTAAGTTTATTAAAATCCGTGATAAATTAGAAAGTTGTTTCATAGTATGATCTTGATTTATTATTGATCCTATTTGAATAAGGCACACTTGAGAAGATCTAAAATCTCTATGATATTGATATTTTAAACTAGATAATAATATATATCGATTTGATAAAATATTATGAGATTCAAGAAATCCCTGATTCCTTTTGGATGGCTATTTAAAAAATGGATCAGATATTTATTATCTTGGTAATAAGATTATCACTGGAGCAAACTTATTTAATACATTTTATGATTATAAGTATCAATGTATATATCATAATTGAAACTACTATAGCCAATGAAGGCTAATTGAGCAATAAATCTATACATTATTTTAATAATTAACTTACAACAATATATCATGAAAACAACAATCAAACACATTACCCCCGAGTTGGTCGGTACAGAGATTACACTATCAGGATGGATCCAGAATATCAGATCATCTGGTAAGGTTGCGTTTATCGAGCTCAGAGATGGTACTGGGTATATGCAGTGCGTAGTAGAAAAAGCTAAAGAGGCTGAAAGCGGAAAAGAGGCTGAAAAAGGCATATGATTAAGTCAAGAGCAATTTGAAATCATTGCATGACTTGGGCAAGAATCAGCACTAAGTCTGACGTGACTGGTGTCCAAGCATCCCAAGAAGGATGAGTACGAACTTCAAGTCAGATGATTCCATATTTATACTGATACGAAGGATTATCCACTTGGTACCAAAGACGATCATGGGCCAGAGTTCTTGTTTGATCATAGACACTTGTACCTCAGATCTAAGACACAGGTAGCGATCATGAGAGTGAGAGATACGATCTGTACTGCGACTTATGACTGGATGAAGCAGCATGATTTTACTCGTATTGATGCACCAATTTTCACGCCCAATGCTTGCGAAGGTACCACAGAGCTCTATGAAGTCGAGCATGTCAACGGTGAGAAGATGTATCTCAGTCAGTCAGGGCAGCTGTATATCGAGACTGCGATCGCAGCACATCGTCAGGTCTACGATTTTGGGCCAGTATTCCGTGCAGAGAAGAGTAAGACTCGCCGTCATCTCAACGAGTTCTGGATGATGGATGCAGAGATGGCATTCTGTACCTTTGAAGAGAACCTTGCCATCCAAGAATCTCTCATCAAATACATCATTGCTCAAGTCCTCGAACGCAATGCCGCAGATCTCGTGACACTTGGTAGAGATGTGACACCGCTTACTAACATCGTTGATACTCCATGGAAGCGTATGACTCATGAAGAGTTTGTCTCTGACCTGATTGCCAAGTGATTTGATGTGCAACAAGGTGATGATATTGGGTCTGACATCGAGATGCAGTATATGGCGATGGTAGATCAGCCTGTATTCGTGACTCACTTCCCGATGGCGATCAAGGCGTTCTATACCAAAGAAGACCCAAATATGCCAGGATATGGTTTGTGTGCAGATCTTCTCGCTCCTGAGGGTTGTGGTGAGATTATCGGAGGTGCACAGCGTATTGATGATTATGAGACATTGCTTGCTAAGATCCAAGAACATGATCTTGATCCATCGATCTTTGACTGGTATCTTGATATTCGTAAATATGGAGGAGTGCCACATGGTGGATTCTGATATGGACTGGAGCGTATTGTGAGATGGTTGTGTGGTCTTCATCATATCAGAGAAACAATACCGTTTCCTCGCTACGCTAACAGAATCAGGCCTTAACATTATAAAGTAATCTTTTATTACATAATTTTCTAATTATGTCTCCAAAAAAAATCCAGCAGTCAGTTCAAAAACCATCTAACGGCTCTATAGATAAAGCTGGAAAAATTATATCTCAAGATTGAATTGACTATCAGTCTGATGAATATCAGAATGCCTATAATATTATTAGTGAATGGCGTTGATTACATACTTATCCTCTCAATACATTTCAGGCAAATTTAAGAAGAAAGATGGGATCATTGTGATTAAATAAAAAAGACTATATTATTTCACAAAGACTAAAGCGTATTGTATCAATCATTACAAAACTACAACGTTTTCCACAGACCCAACTTTCAAGACTACAAGATATTGGATGAATTCGTGTAATTGTGCCAGACATGACTTCTGTAACACTATTATATCAGTTATATCGTAAAAATAACTCTAAATTATACCAATTAATTCGTGAAAAAGATTACATTGCTCAGTCAAAATCAGATTGATATCGTAGTATTCATCTTGTTTTTGACTATAAAAATAAGCTCTACCCTCAGGCATCTGGCTTAACTTTTGAATTTCAGATTAGGACTTTTGTACAACATGCATGGGCTACTGCGGTAGAAACGATATGAACAATTATTTGATCTTCTCTTAAGTCTAATCAGTGACCAGAAGAATGGCTTACTTATTTTAAATATGTGAGTGTATGATTTAGTTACCTTGAATGAACTAAGATTAATGAAAATTTTTTACAATTTTCTCAGCAAGAAATTATTGCAGAGATCAAAAAAATGACTCATGACTTAAAGGTCAAAGAAATTATTAAGTGATTATCCGTTGCAACCAATGAAATTAAAAAGCAAATGAAGTGAATACATAAAGATTCTACCTCATTTTTAATTACACTTAATACAAAAGATCGTTTACTCTGGATTAAATGATTTACGAGAGATCAAAAAGAACAAGCAATCGAATCATATAAAAAATGAGAACAAGCCGCACTTACTAACCCATCTTTTGTGGTCGTTCTCGTGTCTATTGATCAAATTAAAGATCTTCAACAGGCATATCCTAGTTACTTTTGAGATAATGAGCTATTTATTGAAAATTTAGACAAACTTATTGAAAATTAGAATTTATATCACTGTCATCATAGCCTATCTTTTGATCCTTATCGTATCCGTGAGACGATCCCATTCCCAAGATATGCAAATAGAATTAGACCTTAACATTCCTTTATCCACCACAGGTGGGCAAGATATGCAAATAGGATTAGACCGTAGTCATAATATTTTATTATCTATATCATATGTTATGGAGCACAACAAGAAATTTATCCTAGATACCATAAATACCTTGCAGGATAATAATAAAGATAAATTACGTGAGCTATATGAAACACTAATAGCTGACATGCCTACAGCAAAATGAAGTAGTAACAATAAACATCAGTGACGAGAGTGATGATATTATGACCATATTGCTGATATTATTAAATTTGGTAAGAGGTTGTATGATACACTTAATGACTATAGATCGCTTGATTTTACATTTGATGATGTGGTTGTTGTAATATTGTTACATGATCTTGAGAAGCCATATAAATATTCATGAGATAGCTTATCAGAAGAGATGAGAACCCTTGATGATCATGGAAAGCGTGACTATATTATGAATCAATATAATATTATCTTGTCTCCTATACAACAAAATGGGCTAGACTATATTCACGGAGAGTGAGATGCTTACTCTAAGACCGATAGAATTATGCTTCCACTTGCTGCATTTTGTCATAGTATTGATACGATTAGTGCAAGAATCTATTTTAATGACGGCAAAATCTAAACTCATGATACTACTAACCAACATCGACCAGTTTCAAGCATTACTCGATAGTAAGTCAGATTTTATCATCTATAAACACTCCAGCACTTGCAATATCTCTGACAAAGCGTGTCGTAATGTCTATCAGATCGTCAATGAGCTCCAGTTGAATAATGTCTATCATCTCGATGTTCATCAGACTGGAGATCTCAAATATGAAGTAGCTGACACGGTCTGAGTTCGTCATGAGTCACCTCAAGTATTGATCTTCTCTGGTGGGAAGCTCGTTGCTCATGCATCACATCTCAGTATTACGACCGGATGGTTTCGCCAACACTTGATAGGCTGGAATGATACGAGATCGAAGCAGTAGGAGCAACCTCCTGATCAAAAAACTCTACCACTCACTTCATAAACGATCACCATTGAGGTCAGAATTCATGCTCTTCTCATGGATATTCAATAAGTGTGACTGATTTGTCTGCTACTACAAGTGCATCGCGTATGTCACGTCATCGTTGTATTGGACAGCTATCGTCACTGGTACCAAAATAAATCTGTACTGGGTCGTCAATACGATCAAAATAGGTCTGTGGTGAGATTGGAGCAAATGAATCACTGGTGAGTCATCATAGTGTACCACTAAGAGTTTGGCGTTGTGCTGGGGTGATTCTGTTGTTCATCCAGCGTTGGAAGTTGTTGTATTCATCACTATGTACTGGTGCATAGAGCACTGCCGCATCAACCATATCAGGACGAGCTACCAAGCCATACATCGTAACGCCACCTCACATTGAGTGTCAAAGCATTCAGACACGGTTTGCGTCTATCTTATTCACGATAGGGTTTGTGTCAAGGATGGCTTGGCGGACTGCTTGGATAGCATTGAGAGCATCGATACCATAATATTTGCTACGCATATATTCATAGTCTGACCAGTTTGGGTCTGTGTCAGATCATCCATGATTACGATAATCAGTGTGGAGTACTGCATAGCCATTGCGCGCAAGATAGTCTTGTTCGCGTCTCAGTCCACGCCCAATGGTGTAGATTGCAGGATCAATATATCCATGATTGAGGATGATGAGCGGATATGGCCCATCTCAGACTGGGATATTCATAATTCATGAGATGCGTAGTCCATTGCTCAGATAGCTGATCTGATAGCGAGTATAAGAGCTATTTTGGTCTAATATGCGATCAAATTGCAATCCACTTCAATCAATTGTTATATCAAGGTAGTCAGGAATTACCGATCATGAGTCAGGCTGAGATCATGATCACTGTATTGGCGTGTTAGGTGTGACAATTTCGGATGGTATTGATCCAGAATTGGTAGATAGAGTTGTAGGGTGTGTGATAGGACTAGTACTGCATCATGTAAGTATCAATACGCACATAAACATAATAAGTATTGTACAATAATAGTTCATCCAAAATATCTATAAAGATAAAGTAATAAGTCTTGTAACATCTATCAAGATTAGTATGATCTAAGTATATTTTTTATATCATATATTTCAATCCCATGAAAACAACAATGATGGTATGAGTCATGCTTATGATGGTAGTATTGGCGTGATGTACTCATCAGTCGGATACACACATGACAGATAGTCAGTTTGAACATCAACATGCGATGGATATGGCTACCAAAGATGCTCAAGAGCAATCATGATCCAAGATTGCCACAGTAGAGCTTCTTGCTCCAGCAAATCCACAACAAATCATGACATGATCTGTAGAATATATGACAGGAGTGCAGTGATATCTCGCTCAGCCAGCCGATGAGCCAAATGCTCCATGAGTGGTGATTATTCATGAGTGGCGATGACTCAATGACAATATCAAGCAAATGGCAGAAGTATTGGCGATGAATGGTTACAAAGTTCTCGCTGTAGATCTGTATAATGGACAAGTGGCTACTGAGATGGAGCAGGCGAGAGAGCTTTCTTCATCACTAGATCAAGAGGTCTCTACTCGTAATCTCCTTGCAGCAGAACAATATCTCAGATGATTGAATAGTTCTAAGGTAGCGTCACTGTGATGGTGTCTATGAGGCAAGCAAGCATGGGAGTTGAGTGCAGCATCTGATTCACTGGATGCAACGATAATCTATTATGGTAGACTACCAAGTGATAGTGAGATAGTGGGTTCTATTAAGTGACCTATTTTGGGTATCTTTGCTGAGCTTGACAATGGTATTCCCCCTTCAGCAGTCAATGCATTTGAACAGGCTCTTGCTGAGCAGGGTAGATCTGACTATGATATTACGATCTATTCAGGAGTTAATCATGCATTTGCCAATCCTACTGGTCAAGCATTCGCGAAAGAAGCAACACTTGATGCATGGAGTAAGACACTTGAGTTCTTGGAGACCAATTTGGGCGCATAGGTTGAGTTAGTTGATTATGGAAAGCATTTCACTATTTTTAGTGAGGTGTTTTTTTAATTATATATATGCAATGAAAGCTCAACTCATCTTATATGATCAACTTGGAATACATTACTGTTACGATGATGTAGATGCGTATGTGTTTTTGTGTTCATCCAAAGTTCCACTATCTCCATATG
>Ga0209812_10001292_pt1 | contig 17899 bp, 15 predicted proteins | sample JI71714BDNA_FD_187502 | JGI IMG/M metagenome (GOLD analysis project Ga0209812, IMG submission 187502) | Wastewater effluent complex algal communities from Wisconsin, to seasonally profile nutrient transformation and Carbon sequestration -... | ecosystem: Engineered > WWTP > Effluent > Algae...
TTGCTTCTGATCCCGTGCCTTTGGGCCCTTGCCCTGGCAGGGGGTGTCGGCGGGTTCCGGGCCTGGGACCTGTGGCTTGCAGTCTCGTGTGGCGTGGGGGCGTTCCTGATGCGGGGCGCGGGCTGCACCTGGAACGACATCACCGACCGCGACATCGATGCACAGGTGGCGCGGACACGGTCGCGGCCGTTGCCTTCGGGTCAGGTGACGGTAAAGGCGGCGCTGGTCTGGATGATGGTGCAGGCGCTGCTCGCGGCAGGGATCCTTTTCAGTTACAACTGGTTGGCCATCGGGCTGGGGGTCGCTTCGCTGGCATTGGTCGCGATCTACCCCTTTGCCAAGCGGTTCACCTGGTGGCCGCAGGTGTTCCTGGGGCTGGCGTTCAACTGGGGCGCTTTGCTGGCCTGGGCAGCCCATGCGGGCGAAGTGCCACCGGCGGCGGTGATGCTGTATGTCGCGGGGATTGCCTGGACGCTCTACTACGACACGATCTATGCCCATCAGGACCGCGAGGATGATGCGCTGATCGGGGTGAAATCCACGGCTCGGCTGTTCGGCGCGCAGAGCCGTGCCTGGCTTTGGGGGTTTTTCGCGGCGACACTGGTCCTGTTCGGGGGGGCAGTGGTGCTGGCCCATGCAGGCGCGCACCGGCCGCTGGCCTTCGTGGTGGCGCTGGCGGGGGTCTGGGCAATGGGCCTGCACATGGGCGGACAGATGCGGCGGCTTGATCTGGACGATCCGGCCTCGTGTCTTTCGGTCTTCCGGGCGAACCGGGATGCCGGGTTGATCCCCGTGCCGTTTCTTGCCGCCGCTGCATGGCTTGGTTGATCCCGCCGCGATGAACCCCTAAGCACGGGGTCGCCATGACCCGGATGAGTCTTTCACACGCCAAGCTGATCTTGCCGCATCTTCGCAAGCTGTCCTCGACGACGCTGGCGCTTCTTGCCTTCATTCTGGCGGCTGGCGTGATGTTCTCGGTGGCCTACGGTGCGGCCCGCGTCATCGAATCCCGGACCGAGAAGGTGGTGGCGGCACGACTGGTCGAAGCCGGGATCGACTGGATAACCGTGACGACGGACGGTTTGCAGGTTCGCCTGACAGGAACCGCCCCACGCGAGGCGGACCGCTTCCGTGCGGTGAACATGGTCGGCTCGCTGATCGACACCTCGCGCATTCGGGACAGGTTGGACGTGGCACCGACCACGGGGATCGAGGCACCGAAGTTCTCCGTCCAGATGCTGCGGACCGAAGACGGAATCCAGCTGATCGGCCTGATGCCGGAAAAGCCGGGAGAGGGATCGCTGGACGAGGCGCAACTGACCGAGGAAGCGGCGGACCTCGCGCCGGGGACCGAACTGCCAGACATGCTGGAGACAGCGGACTATCCCGCGCCGGAAACCTGGAATGCCGCGCTGACCTTCGGGCTGGAGGCCTTGCGGCGTCTGGAACGGTCGAAGATCTCTGTCGCGGCGGATGTCGTGGAGGTCACGGCGATTTCCGACAGCGAGGAGCAAAAACGCAGGCTTGAGGGCGAGTTGCGCGCAATGACGCCCGAAGGAGTGCGGCTGGTGCTGGACATTTCGGCCCCACGGCCGGTGATCACGCCATTCACGATGCGCTTCGTGGTCGATGCTGACGGGGCGCGGTTCGACAGCTGCTCGGCAGATACGGACCGGGCGCGGGTGCAGATTCTGCGGGCGGCGACGGCGGCGGGGGTCGAGGGTGCTCCTGTCTGCCAGGTGGGTCTGGGCGTCCCGACGCCACGCTGGGCCGATGCCGTGGCGCTGGCGATCCGGGCGGTCAAGGAACTGGGGTCGGGTTCGATCACCTTCTCGGATGCGGATGTGACCCTTCTGGCGGGCAGCGACGTTGCCCAGGCAACCTTCGACAAGGTGGTTGGCGATCTGGAAACCGGGCTGCCGGATGTCTTCTCGCTGACCTCGACACTTGAGAAGAAAGAGACGGCGACGCAGGGCCCGGCGGAATTCACCGCCACGCTGAGCGAGAACGGCAAGGTCGAGCTGCGCGGGCGGCTGACCGACGAGATGCAACGGCAGGCAGTCGATGCCTTTGCGCGCTCGGCATTTGCCGGGGCCGAGGTGCTGACAGCAACGCGCATCGATGAGACGCTGCCCGATGGCTGGCCGGTGCGGGTTCTGGCAGGGTTGAAGGCGCTGGCCGAGGTGGACAACGGCAAGCTTCTGGTGCGTGCCGATCTGGTCGAAGTGACCGGCGTCACCGGCTCGACCGCCGCACGGGGCAGGATCACCCAGATCCTGTCCAGTGAATTGGGCCAGGGCCAGACCTTCAAGGTCAATGTCCGCTACGATGAAGCGCTGGACCCCATCGCCTCCTTGCCGACCCCGGAGGAATGTTCCGCCAATGTCAACGCAGTGATCAAGCGGACGAAGATCACGTTCACGCCGTCGTCCGCCGAGATCGCGACGACCGCGCGGCCTGTGCTGGATGAGTTGGCGGCGATCCTGTCGAATTGCCCGCCGATGCAGATGGAAATCGGTGGGCACACTGACTCGCAAGGGTCGGAAGGTGGCAATCAGGCGCTTTCGCAGGCCCGGGCCGAGGCTGTTCTTCTGGCGTTGCAGGGCCGCCGCGTCGATGTCTCCGGCATGACGGCCACGGGCTATGGTGAAACGAAGCCCATCGCCGACAACGAGACGGAAGCGGGCCGCGAGGCGAACCGGCGGATCGAGTTCGTCCTGAAAGGCACCCCTGCTGCCGGCCCTGACGTCACATCGACGGTTGCGGACGCGACAGCTCCGGCGCAAGCTCCTGAAGCCCCGGCAGATGCGGATGCGGATGTTGATGACACCCCGACCCCTGCCAGCGGTCCAGATTTCTCGGGCGACACCAGCCCTTCGGTCGCGCCGACTGAAAAGACACTGGCTCCGAAGCCCCGCCCCGAAGGTCTGAAGGCCGAGGAACAAGCCCCATGAACCGCACCGAATTTGTCGTCGCCACCGCCATCATCCTTATGGTCGCCTTCGCGATGGGCTGGTTTGCGCACTGGCTGTTGCACCGCTTCACCCGGGTTCAGGGCGGCGACATGGCCGAGATGGACAAGCTGGCGCAATCGCTGCACGAGGCCGAAGAGCTGCGCGATCAGGCCTTGGCCTACCTGGAGCAGCGCGAGGCGGAGCTGATGAACCACATCAGCCAGACCGAAGCCGAGCTGAAGGCGGCGATGGAGGGGTTGCGCGACGCCCGCCACGAGGCCGAAGAGATGCGCACCTATATCGAGCGGATGCACGCGAACGGGTGATGCGCGACGGCGCGGCAGAGGTCAAATTCCTTCGAAGGAATTTGCAAATCTTTTCGAAAAGATTTGACCGAGCCGGCTGGAACAAGTCCAGCTTGCCGGGGATTTGATCAAACCTTGGCCTGAGCGCGGCCTGGCAACTGGACATAGCGTGCCTCGCGTGGCACCTGTCGCATCAGCATAAGGAGGGCCCACCCATGCTCGATTCCGTGACCGACCTTGCGTCGCTTCTGAAAGACCCCTCGCTTCTGGTGACCAAGTCCTATGTGGCTGGTGAATGGGTCGCTGCCGATGACGGCTCGACCTTTCCGGTGACGAACCCCGCGCGGGGCGACGTGATCTGCGAACTGCCGAACCTTGGCCGGGCCGAAACCGCCCGCGCGATCAAGGCCGCCCACACCGCGCACCGCGAATGGGCGAAGCGCACCGGCAAGGAACGGGCGCAGGTGTTGCGCAAGTGGTTCGACCTTTGCATGGCGAACCAGGATGACCTGGCAACGATCCTGACCGCCGAGATGGGCAAGCCGCTGGCCGAGGCCAAGGGCGAGATTGCCTATGGCTCGTCCTATATCGAGTTCTACGGCGAAGAGGCCAAGCGCACCTACGGCGACATCATCCCCGGCCACCAGCGCGACAAGCGCATCCATGTGCTGAAACAGCCGATCGGCGTCGCGGCATCCATCACGCCGTGGAATTTTCCGAACGCGATGATCGCGCGGAAGGTGGCCCCTGCCCTGGCAGCGGGCTGTGGCTTCGTCGCGCGTCCGGCGGCGGAGACGCCGCTCTCCGCCTTGGCTTTGGCGGTGCTGGCAGAACGGGCGGGGGTTCCGGCGGGCCTCTTCTCGGTCATCACCTCGAAACGGTCCTCGGACATCGGCAAGGAGTTCTGCGAGAACCCCTTGATCCGCAAGCTGACCTTCACCGGGTCGACCGAGGTGGGCCGCATCCTGTTGAAGCAGGCGGCGGACCAGGTGCTGAAATGCTCGATGGAGCTGGGCGGCAACGCGCCCTTCATCGTCTTCGACGACGCCGATCTGGACCTGGCGGTCGAAGGCGCGATGATCTCGAAATTCCGCAACAACGGTCAGACCTGCGTCTGCGCGAACCGGATCTACGTGCAGGCCGGGGTCTATGATGCCTTTGCCGCCAAGCTGACGGCGGCGGTGGAGAAGCTTTCGATCGGCGATGGGTTGAAGTCAGGGATCACCACGGGTCCTCTGATCAACGAAGCGGCACTGGACAAGGTCGAGGAGCATATCGCCGACGTGCTTGCCGGAGGCGGCAAGATCGTCACCGGAGGCAAGCGGCATGCCTTGGGCGGATCGTTCTTCGAGCCGACCGTCGTGACCGGGGTGAAGCCCGACATGAAGGTTGCCAACGAAGAGACCTTCGGGCCGCTCGCGCCGCTGTTCAGGTTCGACACCGAGGAAGAGGTGATCGCCCGCGCCAATGACACGATCTTCGGCCTGGCTAGCTACTTCTACGCCCGCGACATCGGGCGGATCACCCGGGTCCAGGAAGCGCTGGAATACGGGATGGTCGGTGTGAACACCGGCCTGATTTCCAACGAAATGGCGCCGTTCGGCGGGGTGAAGCAGTCCGGGCTGGGCCGCGAAGGCTCGCGTCACGGGATCGACGACTACATGGAACTGAAATACGTCTGCCTGTCAGTCTGATCTGGCAGTTTGACCTGTCGGGCACGGTGATGATGCAAGGGGCGGCCGGACGGTCGCCCCTGTGCATTTCGGCAGTCCGCTCCCGCAGACCGGGGCCACTGGAAAGCTCGATGGGGATGCACTAGTTTTGCTGTCCGAACCGCATAGCAAGGGTATTTCCGATGCCGAACGACTATAGCCCGCCGAAAGTCTGGAAGTGGGAACAGCCCTCGGGTGGCACTTTCGCGAACATCAACCGGCCCGTGGCCGGGGCCACCCATGACAAGGACCTGCCGGTCGGTGAGCATCCGTTGCAGCTGTATTCGCTGGCGACCCCCAACGGGATCAAGGTGACGATCCTGCTGGAAGAACTGCTGGAGGCGGGCCATGCCGCTGACTACGACGCCTGGCTGATCGACATCGGCAAGGGCGACCAGTTCAGCTCCGGCTTTGTCGAGGTGAATCCGAATTCAAAGATCCCGGCGCTGATGGATCGCGGGGTGAACCCTCCGCAGCGCGTGTTCGAGTCCGCGTCGATCATGCTGTATCTGGCCGAGAAGTTCGGGGGAGCGTTCATTCCAAAAGACCCGTCGCGGCGGACCGAGATGTTCTCGTGGCTGTTCTGGCAGATGGGATCGGCCCCGTTCGTCGGTGGCGGCTTCGGGCATTTCTATGCCTACGCGCCCGTGAAAATCGAATATGCGATCAACCGCTACGCGATGGAAGCGAAGCGGCAGCTTGACGTGCTGGACCGCCATCTGGCCGAGAACGAGTGGATGGCCGGGGAATATTCGCTGGCCGACATGGCGATCTGGGCCTGGTACGGCGGGCTGGTCCTGGGCCGGTCCTACAACGCGGCAGAGTTCCTGGATGTCGATAGCTACAAGAACGTTGCCGCCTGGGCCAAGCGCATCGACGCGCGACCAGCCGTGATCCGGGGCCGGAAGGTCAACCGCTCCTGGGGCGAGGACTGGGAGAAATTGCCGGAACGGCACTCGGCGGCGGATTTCGACAAGCTGCCAAAGGCGCCTTGACCAGTTGAGCCGACCCGGCCCTTCGCCTAGGCTGGCGTCTCCATTTGCAGGAGGCCGCCCATGACCCACCCCCGCATCGCCGTCGTCACCGGAGCCGCGGGGGGGTTGGGACGGGCTTTCACGGACCGACTGCTGTCAGACGGCCTGACGGTGGTGGGCGTGGACATCGACGGGCCGTCGCTGTTGGCAATGGCGGCGGACCGGGAGGGCTTCGTGGCCGAAGCGGTGGACCTGACCGAGCCCGACGCCATCGCCGATCTGTTCGACCGGCTGACCACCCGCTTTGGCGGGATTGATGCCCTGGTGAACAACGCCGGCACCTGCTTCATGTCGGATTTCCCGGACATCCCTGCGGCTGAACTGGACCGGCAGATGGCGATCAACTTCTCTTCGGCGTTTCACTGCTGTCAGGGCGCGGTGAAGGCGATGGCGGGGCGGCCCGGGGTGCGCAAGATCGTCAACATCTCGTCGAACGGGGCCTACAATTTCGACGTTTTCGACCCGCCGCACTACCGGGCGTCGAAAGCCGCGATGGACACGCTGACCAAGGACCTCGCCCGGCGCTATGCGCGGGAGAGGATTGCGGTGAACTCGATTGCGCCCGCGATGACCGAGACGCCCCTGTTCAACGTGTTGACCGAAGACGTGCTGGCCCGCGCGATCAGCGCGATGCCGCATGGGCGCGCGATGCAGCCCGAGGAAATCGCGAACTGGGTGGGGTTCCTGATTTCGCCTGCGGGGGATGTGTCGTCGGGCAATGTGATCATCCTCAACCAGGGGCGCGACGTCAGGTGAGGGGCCAAAATCCTTCGAAGGATTTTGCAAAAGTTTTCGAAAACTTTTGCGCGCGAGGGGGCGCATGAAGGTCACAATTCACAAGCTGTTCGATTACCTGCTGGAAACCACGGCGCAGGAGCCTCCCGAATGTTTCATCGGGTTCTCGCTCGCGCGGTCTCCGCGGTTGAAGGACTTCCTGGGCGACCTGGACCCCGAGTTGTCGCTGGACTGGAACGGGAAGAGCTTCCTCGGATTGCCAGGATTGCGGCAGCGGGTGCTGGATCAGGCGCGGCTGGGGCTCTCTCTCGATAGCGTGCTGATCACGGCGGGGGCGGCGGAGGCGAATTACCTGCTGTTCCGGCAGTTGGTCGAGGCAGGGGATGAGATCGTGACGGAGGCCCCGGGCTGGCCGCAGGCGGGGGTGATGGCGAAGGCCATCGGCGCGAAGCTGGTCGAGGTGGCGCGGGACGAAGCGCGCGGATGGGGACTGGACCCCGAGGCGGTCGCCAAGGCGATCACGCCGAGGACGCGGATGATCTTCCTGACCAATCCGAACAACCCGACGGGGCGGTTGATCCCGGAAGCCGACCTGCGCGTGCTGGCCGATCTGGCCGAAAAACACGGCATCTGGCTGGTGGTGGATGAGGTCTACGCGGGCCTGGAATGGGTGGGGGAACGCCCGCCCTCGATCGCCGGCATGACGCGGTTCGGGATCACCACAGGGTCGGTGTCCAAGGCGCTTGGACTTCAGGGCCTGCGCACCGGCTGGATGATCTGCCCGTCGCCCGAGGTCATCCGCGACGCGATGATCCTGCGCGAAAACGGGTCGGAGATCATGAATGTCCTTGGCGAGCATATCGCGGAGGTGGCTTTGCGGCCCGAACGGCTGGCCGCAGCGCTGGGGCGGGCGCGGGACGAAGGAGCGGCAACGCTGGACCGGCTGGAGCGGTTCGTCAGGGACGAACCTCGCCTGAGCTGGCACCGGCCCGAAGCGGGGCTGATTGGCCTTGCCCGGGTGGAAGGGACGGACGGCGAATCGCTCGCACGGGCGCTTCTCCGGCCGCCCTACCGGACATTCCTCTTGCCCGGATCGGCCTATGGTCTGCCGAACCATATCCGCATCGGGGCGGGTGGCGGGCCGGAAGCGCGCCTGGAGGAAGGTTTAGGGCGACTTTCCGCTCTCCTCGCCAGCGAACAGGCCTAACCCAACCCACTGATCTGGAACAAGTTATCCGATATCAAGCTGACGTTTTCCCCTAGCGCGGCGGTGATTTTGCCTAGCGTGGCCCTGATGCCCATAACCAATGGCATCGAACCCCGGACTGCCCGGGACCCCACGAAAGGACACGACATGCTGCTCTCTGTCATGAACGCCAAAACCACCCTGATCGCCGGTCTGACCGCGCTTTCCATCGCTGCTGTTCCCGCCACTCCGGCCCTTGCCTGGGGCGAGAAGGAACAGGGCTTCGTCGCCGGTGTTGCCACTGCGGTCATCGTCGACGAGCTTCTGAAGAACCGCCGCGCCCGGCTGGGTGGCCCGGTCTATGCCGCCCCGGCTCCGGTCTATGTCGAGCCGCGCACCGTCTATGTCGAGCCGCGCCACACCACCTCGATCTACGCCACTCCGGCGGGTCGCGCGTTCCAGAGCTATTCGATGAGCGAACGCAAGGCGATCCAGCGCAACCTGCGCGCCTGGGGCTACTATCGCGGCGGAATCGACGGGTCGTTCGGGCCGGGCACCTACAACGCGATCACAGCCTATGCGCGGGATGAGGGGGCGTCGCTGTCCTCAACCTCCAAGGCTTACGGCGTCTACGACGGCCTCCTGTTCTGACCCTTCCCCCGTGGTCGAACAGATCGACAGGCCTGAAGCCCCCGGTCCGGCACCAGCCGCGGCCGGGGGTCTTTTCGTTCGGGGTAAGGATTTCCGCGCCCGTCCCAAGGATTGCGCTGCGCCTTGCGTCACAGGTAACGTGATGCTGATGGATACGCCCGACGAGATGCTGGCAAACGCCGCCGCTGGTGGAGACCGGGCGGCCTTTGCGACGTTGGTCGGGCGGCATTACGACCGGATCCACGGGCTGGCCTGGCGGCTGACCGGGGCGAAGGATCAGGCCGAGGATCTGACACAGGACATCTGCGCAGCCTTGCCGTCGAAGCTGCGGAACTGGCGGGGCGAGGCGAAGTTCACCACCTGGCTCTACCGCGTGGTGGTGAACGCAGCCCACGACCTGCGGCGGCGGCAGCAGACCCGGTCCCGCGCCTCGCAAGGTTGGGGTGATTGGGAACTGGCGCGGCAGGACGAGATCGCGGTGCAGGCCGAGGCGCAGGATTGGCTGGCGCAGGCGATGACGCAGCTTTCACCGGAGTTGCGCGACACCGTGGCCCTGGTCCTGGGCGAGGAGATGACCCAGGCTGAGGCCGGGACGGTGCTGGGCGTGTCCGAGGGGACAATCGCCTGGCGGATGAGCGAAGTGAAGAAACGCCTGCGGGCCATGGCACGGGAGGACGCGAAATGAGTGACGATCTCGACGACCTCCGGGCTGCGCTGAAGGCGGCCACGGCCCCGGATGGGGAGGCGAAGGCGCGGGCAATGCGGCTGGCGATGGAGAATTTCGCCCGACTGAACGACTCCCTCCAAGGATCGACCGATGCGTCGCGTTCCAGTGAGGACCGCACCAAAGCGGCCCCCCTGAACGGAGTACGTCGCATGTTCCAGTACCTCACTTCCCGCCCTGCCCTTGCCGCCACCACTTCGGTTGCGGCGCTTCTCCTCGGTGTCGCGGTGATCCTTCCGGTCGCCGATCTGCGGATCGGCAAGCCGGTTGTCGTCGAGACGAATGAATCTCCGGTCGCCAAGAAGGCCGAGCCGGTTGTCGAGCCTGCGGTGAAACCCGAGGTTGCGGCGACGACAGAAACCGTTGCGGCGGATGTCCCCGCCGGTGGCGAGGGGGCAGCCCTGACCGACGCCGCCACCCAGCCGGGCGCGGATGCCGCGCCGAAGCCTGAGGCCAAGGTTGACGCTTCGGATGAGCTTGCCCGCGCGACGGAAACCGATGCGGCTTCGTCTGCCGTTGTCGCCGAGCCTTTGCCGGAAGCCGAAGCTCCCGTGCTGGAAATGGCGGAAGAAGCCCTGCCTGCCGCCCCGGTCGAAGGGATCATCGCCGACACGGAATTGCGGCTCAGAGCCGAAGCTCCGGCTGATGCTGGCGGAGTGGCCGGCTATCTGACGGCGCCGTCGGTCAGCATGCCCGATGCGATGCCCGCCCCGATCGAGAATACCGAGGCCTATGCGAACGAGGCCCCGAATCCGGTGAAGGTGACGGCGGAGGAACCCGTCTCGACCTTCTCGATCGACGTGGACACCGCATCCTATGCCGTTGTGCGGTCGTCTCTGTCCGGGGGCTATCTGCCGACGGCCGATCAGGTGCGGATCGAGGAGATGGTGAACTATTTCCCCTACGCCTATGCGGCACCCGAGGGGGATGCGGCTTTTGCCTCGACCGTCAGCGTGATGCCGACGCCCTGGAATCCCGGCACACGGCTTGTCACCATCGGTATCCAGGGGGCCTTGCCCGAAGTGACCGCGCGGCCGCCGCTGAACCTGGTGTTCCTGATCGACACCTCGGGGTCGATGGAGGATGCCAACAAGCTGCCGCTTCTGAAGCAGTCCCTGTCCCTGATGCTGTCGGAACTGCGGCCCGAGGACCAGGTTTCCATCGTCACCTATGCCGGCTCGGCTGGGCTTGTGTTGCCGCCGGTCAAGGCGGCGGACCGGGCGGCGATCATGGCCTCGCTGGACAACCTTGCGGCGGGCGGGTCCACCGCCGGGGCCGAGGGGCTGGAGCTGGCCTGTCAGGTGGCCGAGGGGATGAAGGCGGACGGCGAGGTCACGCGCATCCTCCTGGCCACCGATGGTGACTTCAACGTGGGCGTCAGTGACCCGGATGGGCTGGAGGCCTATGTCGCCAAGAAGCGCGAGACGGGGACCTATCTGTCGGTGCTGGGCTTCGGGCGCGGCAACCTGGACGATGCGATCATGCAGTCCTTGGCGCAGAACGGGAACGGGACGGCGGCCTATATCGACACCTTGTCCGAGGCGCGCAAGGTGCTGGTGGACCAGCTGACCGGCGCGCTGTTCCCCATCGCGGATGACGTGAAGATCCAGGTCGAATGGAACCCCGCCACCGTCGCCGAATATCGGCTGATCGGTTATGAAACCCGCGCCCTGCGGCGCGAGGATTTCAACAACGACGCGGTGGACGCGGGCGAGATTGGCGCGGGCACCCAGGTCACGGCGATCTACGAGGTGACGGCTCCGGGGTCGGATGCCCTGCTCAACGACTCGCTGCGCTATGGCCAGACCTCGGCCTACGGCGACACGATGGGCGAGCTTGGCTTCCTGCGGCTGCGCTGGAAGGCTCCGGGGGAAGACGTCTCGACTCTGGTCGAGACGCCGATCACCGGGACGGAAGGGGCCAGCGCGGAAACCCGGTTCGCCGCCGCCATCGCGGGGTTCGGGCAGCTGTTGCAGGGGTCGGTCTACCTGGGCGACTGGGGCTGGGATCAGGCCATCGATCTGGCCGTGCAGAACCGGGGCGAGGATGCCTTCGGCTACCGGATCGAGGCGGTGAACCTGATGCGGCTGGCGCAAAGCCTGTCGGCGCAATAGTCCGGGGGCGCACCCTCATCTGACCGTTGCAGGCTTGAAAGTCGGGGACCGTCTCCCCGGCTTTCATTGCATCGCAGGGCAACCGGCGTATCCTTCACTCATGTCACACGCCATCGGCCCGTTTCAATTTGACCCGACACAGCGCACGCTGGTGCGCGATGGCGCGGTTGTGGAACTGGGGCAGAAGGCGGCGGACCTGCTGCTGGCCTTGCTGGATGCCAAGGGCGCCCCGGTCCCCAAGGCCGAGCTTCTGGACCGGGTCTGGCCGGGCGCGGTGGTCGAGGAAGGCAACTTGACCGTCCAGATCGCCAATCTGCGCAAGCAGATGGGGACCGATGCAAACGGGCGGGACTGGATCATCACCGTGCCGCGGCTGGGCTACCGGCTGGTGGTGCCCGACACTCTGGTGCCACGACCTGCCGGAAATACCCGCCCCGTGGTGGCGGCACTGCCGTTCGAAAATCTGTCAGGCGACCCGGATTCGGACTATTTCGCAGACGGCGTGGTGGCCGATATCCTGACCGCGCTGACCCGTTTCAGCAAGCTGGCGGTGGTCTCGCGCAGTTCATCCTTTGTCTACAAGGGCCGGAGCACGGATTCCCGCACGGTCGCGGCAGAGCTTGGGGCGGGGTACCTCCTGGAAGGCTCGGTCCGCCGCTCCGGCACCCGGTTGCGCATCACGGCGCATCTTGTCGAGGGGGCGACCGGCGTCAGCCTCTGGACCGAGCGGTTCGACGGCGACCTGGAGGAGGTGTTTGATTTTCAGGACCGCATCACCGAACGGGTGGCAACGCTTGTGGCCCCGGCAATCGAGGCGACCGAGATGGCGCAATTCCGGCAGTCTCGGCCTGAAAGCATCCTGACCTATGACATCCTGCTGCGCGCCCAGGCCTTCATCGAGGAAGAGTCCGAACAAGGCAACCGCGCAGCAAACGACCTGCTGGAGAAGGCCCTTGAGCAAGAGCCGCACAATCCCCTGATTCTGGAGCGTATCGTCTGGGCACTGGAACATCGCTGCGCGATGGGCTGGCCGCTGATCCGCCCCGACGATGTGCAGCGCTGCGTCGACTGTGCCCGTCGCGGCATACAATATGCTTCGGGCGATGCCCGCGTCATGGCGCGATGCGCCGTCGCCCTGATCCAGCCCGGACGGGACTATGATACGGGCATGGCGGTCATTGGACAGGCGGTCCGAGCCAACCCTAACGACCTTTTCGTCCTGCAGGCAGCCGGGGTCATGAACCTGCATTGCGGCGAGCTGGACACCGCTCTGCAGTTTCTCGAACGGGCAATGCGACTTGCCCCTCCTGACAGTTCGATCCGCTTTGCGGCGACCGGGATTGCGCACCTTCACCTCGTGCGCGGCGATTATGCCCGGGCGCTTGAGTTTGCGACGCTCTCTCTGGCCCTGAACGACCGGTTCGATGCCACCTACTGGATGCTGATCGCCGGGCACGCACATCTGGGCCAGATCGACAAGGCCCGCGACTGGCTGCGCGCGCTGCTGGCAATCTCTCCGGATGTCAGTCTTGCGCGCATCGTGGCATCGCAAGCCTCACGCTATCCCGAGCGTCTTGCGCCGATCGTGGACGGGCTTCGGCTGGCCGGATTTCCGAAGTGACCGACAGCGGCTTTGGAAGAATTCAGGACTCTTAAGGTCCGCTTTCAGGACATCAAGACCAGTGTCATCGCACCCTGACTGCAGGAAGCAACCCTTGCAGGAGAGAAAGCCATGATCACCCCCCTGACCATCACATCCCTGTCGCAAGGCGTCCTGCGCGACGCCCCGAAATCCGACAGCGACTACTGGGACCGGCCGGCAGATCAGCCACAGGCCGAGGATCTGCCGTTCTGGCATGCGCTGAAGCTCGAATGGCCGCGCTGGTCGCTGCGCAGGCGGGCAGATCACCTGTAGCGCCTCAAGCCCCGGGTCACTCCCTTAGCGCCCGGTCCAGATCGGCGATCAGGTCAGCGGGATCTTCAAGACCGACGGACAGTCGGAACACCCCCTCGCCCGCCCAGTCCTGCCAACGTTTTCGCGCGGTGCCCTCCATCCGGAAGGTGCTGCGCTGGATTTCGTCGGTGCCGATCAGGACGCAGATCGAGCGCTGGTGGCCCAGCGAGAAGGCGTAGTGGATGACGCGGAAGCGGTCCGCCATCCGCTGCGCGATGATCGAGGGGTCCTGTCGGGTCTGGAAGGCGATCATCGCCCCGCCAAGAGCCATCTGGCGCTTGGCCAGGGTGAGTTGCGGATGGTCCTCCGCTCCGGGCCAAGTGACGCGGGCGACGGCGGGATTCCGGGCCAGCCAGGCGGCCAATTCTCCAGCCGTCTGGCTGGCCATGCGCATCCGGGGGAACAGCGTGTCCAGTCCTCGCAGGATCAGCCATGCATTCTGTGCCGAGAGGCTGGCCCCAAGGTAGACCCCGGCGCGGGAACGGATGCGGGAAATCAGGTCCTTGCGGCCGATCACCGCCCCGCCAAGGGCATCTCCGTGGCCGTTCATGAACTTGGTCAGAGAGTGGATCACCAGATCGACGCCGTGGTCGAGCGGCCGGGTGATGACCGGGGTCGCGAGGGTGCTGTCGACCGAGAGGAGCACCCCGGCCTCGCGCGCGACCTGCGACAGGGCGGCAAGGTCGGTGAGGCGCAAGAGCGGATTGCAGGGAGTCTCGGCGTGGATCAGGCGCGTCGTCGGACGCAGGGCGGCGCGGACGGCGGCGGGGTCGGTCAGGTCACAGGCGGTGACGGCGATGCCAAAGTCCGGCAAGACCCGGGTGGAAAGCTCATAGACCCCGGCGTAGCAGACCTCCGAGACGATGAGGTGATCGCCGGACTTGAGAAGCGTCAGGAACACCGCGGCAGCGGCAGCGACACCAGTGGCGGTGGCGAGCGCATCCTCGGCCCCTTCGAGACCTGCAAGGCGTTCCTCCAGTGCGCGGGTCGTGGGGTTGGTCCAGCGGGCATAGAGAAAGGGCTGTTCTGTAAGGTCCGCACCCTCGGCGGAGAATCCAGCACTGCCGGGGATGAAGACGTTGTTCACCGACGCGACAAGATTGGGGGCAATGGCCCCGGTGAACGGATCGGGGGCAAGCCCCGCATCAAGAGCCCGGGTGGCGGGTTGCATTTCGGCAGGCGGCAGCTTCGGGTGGTCGGACATCTCGGGACCTTTCCTTTGGCCCTTCATCCGCTGCCTGTGCCGCCCGCGCAATATGCAAAGAGCCCGGGCGGGCGCCCGGGCTCCGACATAGCCTGACTGGGAGAGGTCAGTTGACCGTTTCGGCCTTGCCTTCCAGGACCGGGGTCGCGGCGGTTCGCGCGATCTCGATCCGGCGGGGCTTCATCGCTTCGGGCACTTCGCGGACGAGATCGATGTGAAGCATCCCATGTTCATGCACCGCACCAGCGACGCGGACATGGTCGGCCAGGGCAAAGCGGCGCTCGAAGGCGCGGGTGGCGATGCCACGGTGCAGGTAGGTGCGGTCGGTCTCTTCGGCCGTCTTGCGGGCGGTCACGAAGAGCGAGCCGTCCTTCACCTCGACCGAAAGCTCGTCCGGGGTGAACCCGGCGACGGCGATCGAGATGCGGTAGGCATCCTCGGCAGTCTTTTCGATGTTGTAGGGCGGATAGGTCGGCTGGGCGACGTCGGTGGACAGCACACGGTCCATCAGGTCAGCGATCCGGTCGAAGCCGACAGTGGCGCGGTAGAGCGGCGCGAAATCAAGGTTGCGCATTGGTCATCCTCCTGGAAGCGATGTCAGAGGCCTTCCCTTGGCAAGGGCAAGGCAGGGTCAACCGGGCCCGTCATGGCACCCGGATGACTGTCAGGTAGGAAGCGGAAATCAGGCTTTCAAGAGCCTGTCAGGGCGAAACGAAGCGCGCACCCGTGCCGGCAGCAGGGCCACTGTCGCCCTGCAAAACGATGCGCTTTGCAGGTTTTCCAGGCAATCCCGCAGGCGCTACTCCGACCTTTTCCACAGCATCGGCCACGCTCAGCGCCTGCCCCTTGCGCAGGGCCGCCTTCAGACGGTCCACCCGTTCCGGCAGTTCCATTCCGAACGAGATCGGCTTGCCGTCCATCTCGCCCCCGGCGGAGATGATCGAGACGATTTTCGCGCGGTAGCCCGAGCGGTCGAGCACCGGGGCGCCGGACGACCCGAAGGTCACATCGCAATCGACGGCGATCAGCCGGTCTTCGCGCCCGACAACCTTGCAAAGCCGTTGCCAGGAAAGCGCTTCCTCGCGTCCTTCGGCGTAGGACACCACACTGACTTCGTCGCCATTGCCGGGCCGCGCCACGGTAAAGGGCGAGATCACCGAACTGGGGATCGGCTCGGCCAATTGCAGGAGCGCGACATCGCGTTCGATCATGTCAAGCGGCGCCGGGTCGAGATTGCGGTAATCGGGGTCGGCGATGGTGCGCGCAACCGGCACTTCGGCCAGCGAGGTGCCACGCGAGAAACCGGCCCGGAACACGATACGCGCCGCATCGACCGGGGTGCCATCGCGCTCCACGACGCAGTGCCCGGCGGTCAGCACCAGGTCCGGTGCGATCAGGGCCCCGGTGCAGAAGCCGCCGTTCTCGATGTCGACCCGGCCCACGGGTTCGAACCCGCGCAGATCGTCGCGCGTGAGAAGTTCGTCGAGGCCGGAATTCTCCTCGGCCAGGACGGGGGTGGACAACAGGATCACGCTGATGAAAAGCGCTTTCATGGCTTGACGAATTTCGCCCCCGCGCCGTTTCCGCCCGAAAGCACGCTGACGGCTTTCGCGCCTCCGGACGATCCGGCCTTGCTGTCTTCCAGTGCCGCACGCAAGGCATCCAGCGGCTCGGCCAAGGGCACGGCGATGGCGACTTTGCGACCATCGACCTCGGCCTTGGCCGAAATCACCGAGACGACCTTGGCCACCCCGTCGCGAATGGTGAACACCGGTGCGCCGGACGAGCCGAAGTCGACGCTGCACGTCAGGATCAGCGCGTCGCTGCGGCCGGCCAGCACTTCGCAAGCTTCCTGGATCGAGGGCGCCTCTTCCCGGTATTGCGCATAGGAGACGACACCCACCGGATCGCCCTCGACCGGGGCGGCGCCCGTCTCGAACGGTTCCAGCGACGGCAGCCGGATCGGTTGGCTAAGCTCAAGCAGCGCCAGGTCGTCGGTCACGCGGTCAAGCTTGTTCTCGGCGGTGAAGCGATAGTCCGGGTGGGCGACAGCGCGACTGACACGGCGATAGGCCACGGCGCGGCCGTTGCGGAACCCGGCCTGGAATTCGATCTCTTCGGGACGAAGCTGCACCCCGGTGGTCTTGTCGTACAGACAATGCGCGGCGGTCAGCACCAGTTGTGGTCCGATCAGCGCGCCGGTGCAGAACCCCTTCTTGCCAAGGACCAGTTTGCCCACCGCATCCCAGCCGCGCGAATCGTCGGCGGTCTCAAGTTTGACCATGCCCCCGTCCTGGGCATGCGTCACACCGGCAAGCGCCAGCGCCACCGCCAGAAGACCAGGGAACAGGTGACGCATGGAACCCCTCCCCCAGCGCGCGGCCTTCAGCCATATGCGCCGAGTTTGGCGGATTTGGGGCCGGTCACGCAAGGGCGGGTTTGCACGTCAGTTTGCAAGAGCGCGCGGCTGTGGCCCTCCGGTCGCCCAGTCCAGAAGTTCGACGGTGTGAACCACCGGAATCGTGGTGCCCGAGCCGATCTGCATCATGCAGCCGATGTTCCCCGCCGCGATGACCTGGGGGGATTTCGCCTCAAGTGTCTGCACCTTGCGCGCCTTCAGGTCGGCGCTGATCTTCGGTTGCAGAAGGTTGTAGGTGCCTGCGCTGCCGCAGCACAGGTGGCTGTCGGCGGGTTCCACCACCTCGAACCCGGCGCGCTTCAGAAGGTCCTTCGGGGCGGATTTGATCTGCTGGCCGTGCTGCAGGCTGCAAGCGGCATGGTAGGCGACGCGCAGGCCCTTGGGCGCGCCTTGCGGCAGGCCAAGCTGGGTCAGCACCTCGCTGATGTCCCTGGCCAGCCCCCCGATGGTGGCCGCATCCTCGGCCAAAGCGGGGTTGGTGCGGAACATGTGGCCGTAGTCCTTGACCGTCGTCCCGCATCCACTGGTGTTGATGACGATGGCATCCAGGCCCCCGGCCTGTTTCTCGGCCATCCAGGCGCGGATGTTGGCGGCGGCGCTGGCGTGGGAGAGGTCTTCCTTGCCCATGTGGTGCGTCAGCGCCCCGCAGCAGCCCTGACCCTTGGCCACCACCACCTCGCAGCCAAGCCGCCGCAGAAGGCGGATCGTCGCGTCGTTGATGTCGGTGTTCAGCGCCTTTTGCGCACAGCCGGTCATCAGGGCGACGCGCATCCGGCGTTCGCCTTGGGCCGGGAAGACTTGCGGATCGTCGTTGCGGCTGACCGGGGGGATGGTCTTCGGGGCCATCCGCAGCATCGCCTGCACCCGCGCGTCGGGGATCAACCAGGCGAAGGGGCGGCCGATCTTC
>Ga0209812_10001299_pt1 | contig 17845 bp, 9 predicted proteins | sample JI71714BDNA_FD_187502 | JGI IMG/M metagenome (GOLD analysis project Ga0209812, IMG submission 187502) | Wastewater effluent complex algal communities from Wisconsin, to seasonally profile nutrient transformation and Carbon sequestration -... | ecosystem: Engineered > WWTP > Effluent > Algae...
CAAAGAAAAAAGAAGGGGATACAACCAGGCCACGGTACTCTGCGAAGGAATCTCGGCCACCATGCATATTCCCGTGTGGGATCAGGTAGTGAAACGACCGGAACATACCGAAACACAGACCCAAAAAGGAAGAGTGGAACGATGGAAAAATATGGAAGGGAAATTTATTGTACAGGACCCGGCTATTTTGCAAAATAAACGAATGCTGCTGGTGGATGATGTGGTTACCACCGGAGCCACCCTGGAATCCTGCGGGGCGGAACTATTAAAAATACCCGGAGTACAACTGAGTATTGCCACCTTATGTATTGCCACTCGTTAATGTCAGTTTCATGACTTATTTTTGAATCCAATGAAGTTTACCGGACTCCTCGTTTTATCCCTGCTCCTCTTGTTGAATTCCTGCCGGAAAGATTCCTTTATTACCTCGCCGGAAGCCCGGATCGGCCTGAGCATCGATACGCTGAAATTTGATACGGTATTTGTCAGTGCCGGTTCCACGTTCCGCACACTGATCATCAAGAATGAGAATGACCAGCAACTACGGCTCTCCTCTCTTAAACTGATGGGCGGCAGCGGATCTGTTTATAAAATGAATGTGGATGGCATGCCGGGTACGCAATTCAGCAACCTGGAAATTGCAGCCAATGACAGCCTGTTTGTATTTGTACAAGTCAATGTAAATCCCAATGCCGCTAACCTTCCCTTTGTGTTACGCGACAGCATACTGATTGAATTTAATGGTAACAGCAAAAAAATACAACTGGAAGCCTGGGGCCGTAATGCGCATTTCTACCGCGACCGGGTGATCAGCAGCAATGAAACCTGGAACAATGACCTGCCTTACGTGATATTGGGGTCACTGGTGATACCGGATGGACAAACACTCACGATCAATAAAGGCTGCCGGATCTATGTCCATGCGGATGCGCCACTTATTGTGGATGGCACATTAATCGTCAATGGTGAAAAAGATACAGCCGACCGGGTTTATTTTCAGGGAGACCGGCTGGATGAGCCTTATAAAAATTATCCGGCCAGCTGGCCCGGCCTCTTCTTTTTATCCAATGCAAAAGACAATGTGCTGAATTATGCAGTGATAAAAAATGCCTACCAGGCCATCGGGATGCAGGGACCTGCAGTTAACAGCAATCCCAAATTGACGCTGAATGAAACAGTGATTGATAATGCCTATGATGCGGGAGTCATTGCCATCAACTCAAGTCTGCGGGCCCGCAATTGCCTGATCTCGAACTGCGGAAAAAATCTTTACCTCGTACAAGGTGGTACCTATCAGTTCACCCATTGCACCGTGGTCACCTATGCCAACCGGTTTATTGAACACAAAGAACCGGTACTCACTTTATCCAATACAGCCAACAGTATTACTAATTCACTGGATGCGGTCTTCCGGAATTGTATTTTCTGGGGAGAGAACGGGGTGGTAACAGATGAAGTGCTGGTACAAAAATCCGGCAGCAGCAGCTTCAATGTCAATTTTGATTACAATCTCTGGAAAGTAGAGACCCCGCCAGCCAACAGCACCATTACCCAGGCGATCAATAACCAGGCTCCCTTGTTTGACAGTATTAATACCTCCGATAATTATTATGATTTCCGGCTCAAAACAGGTTCCCCCGCCCTGAATAAAGGAGTCAATGCCGGGATACTCACTGACTTAGACGGGAAAGTCCGGCCGGTAGGACTGCCGGACCTGGGCAGTTTCGAAAAGCAATAAGCAAACCATTCCTCCTTTCTTTCCGTTTGGAGAACCAGACGGCCTTATTTTTGTTATTCAACTTATTAAACCAGCGAAACATGAAAGCATTAGTCATCACCCTTATTATGAGTACCTTTTTAACAGCCGGTTCTATCTATGATTTTAAAGTGACTGGTCTGGATGGAAAAGACATTGACCTCTCAGCCTACAAAGGCAAAAAGATCCTGATTGTGAATACCGCTTCCAAATGCGGACTGACCCCTCAATTCGAAGGATTAGAGGCTCTTTATAAAAAGTATAAAGACAAACTGGTGATCCTCGGATTCCCGGCTAATAATTTCGCCGGACAGGAACCCAAGAGCAACAGCGAAATCGGTGAATTTTGCAAACAGAACTATGGTGTCACCTTCCCGATGGCTGAAAAAATTTCGGTGAAAGGGGATGATACCCATGCCCTCTACAAATTCCTGAAAGAGCAGGCCACCGCCAAAGGTTTTGCCGATCCGGTAACCTGGAATTTTGGCAAGTTCCTGGTGAATGAAAAAGGCGAACTGATCGCCACTTTCTCACCGAAGACAACGCCAATGAGTGAAGAAATTTTAAAATACCTGAATTAATACACCGGACGGTATACAAGGTGAGACGAAAGACCTGTGCCATATGGTGCAGGTTTTTTTTTGTTAATTGAGCATTGTATTTCTTAGATACGAAATGTTCAATGCTCAATTTTCAATAGTTGAACCCCTTCCTCCTTCGCTAAGCTACGGCGGACATGCCGGGGTTCCAGGGGCCGTGGGGGCACGCATACCCCGGGTTTCACCCGGGGCTATTAAAAGTTTAAGCCCTCCGGGCTTGGTTCCTTTTGAAATTCCGGTTTATGTATTGGACCGTTATAATGCTTCATACCAATTTGAAAACTAAGAATCTTACTGAAATTAATATCAACTTTGTTAACCACGACCGGGATTGAACTTAATTCACCGAGGTACTCATAAATGACATCCGGAATAGAATCAAACTCGCTGGGATTGTATCCAACTGCTAACCCCGAAGGGGGTTGAACCATTCATAGCCCCGGGTGCCAACCCGGGGGACAAGGTGACGTGAATGTCCTGCAACCCCAACGGGGTTGAACTATTTGATATTGCCATCAACATAATATAAATAAAAAGGATCTGGTTATTTTTTGTCTTCTAAGAATGCTATCAGGCTTAAAACATTGGATGAACGAAATAAAACCTCTCCTTTACTGTTTACTACTATATAATTCGGATAAGAATCTGCGCCTAATAAAGCCGCCGTTTCAGGATTAATACGCCAGTCCCTCCCGGAAATTTTTTTAGTCCGGAGATACTTATACATAGATTCACGTGTATCCCCTGCATTTAACCAGTAAAAAGGGATGACACCTTCATATTCAGCCATCAGTTTCTCCAGGTAAGGGGCCTGGGTATGACAGCCAATACACCAGGAACCCCAGACATAAATTACATAATACTTCGGCTTATCATCTGGTATAAATACCTGTTTATAACCCAGACTGTCATTATAGCTAAACAAGGGTAACCTATCAATAGTATCCGCCTCCACATTCAGTTTTTTTAACTTTATATAATCACCGGTCCGACCTGTTTTAATAAGTTTATATACTGTTTTTGACAACGTTAATTGCATCCTCTTCCTCACATTCCGGGAATGCAACGGATTATTATATATGCTGATATTGCTTGAAGTATCCCCAGTAGTTACTTTATCCCATTTACGGTAATACCATCCATTGTGATTTACATCAGCCAATGTAATAAGTTGGCCACACGGCAAATGAATCTTACGGAGATAAAGGGAGCTTTCTTGTATTACATAGTTTGGCGGCAGCAGGTTCTTCCACCTTGAACTAAATAGATTATAGAGCAAATTATTAATAGTATCAGGATTGTCATCACTATACCGTAACCTGTAATTTAGTACCGCCTTTTTATCATACTGATTCCTCAATGTTACCTGGAACCAGTCTCCTTTTTTGAAATGTATGGGAATGTCATCACTGAAATCTGCATTCCCGTTCAGGTCTGGCAAAAACTGTAAACTGTCTTTTCCAAAACCGGTCAACAGATAAAAAACTGAATGCCTGGTCCTTTTTTTCTTCAACCCTGTGAAATAAAGGAAACCCCATGCTGACTTTTGTTGAAAAAAAGAATCTGGAATAGTAAAGGCAAATGCCTTTACATCATTCCGGAGCGTATCCCCTGTCAATAATCTTGGATAAAAAGCCGTATAGCTGCCCGGCCGATCAGGGAAAAAATCTTTTTCTGCCGGGAATTTTTGTACACGCTGCCCCGTATTACATGCGGTAACTGTAAGTATATTTAGTAAAAGGATAAGGTGAATTTTCATTTACTAAATCTAATATTTTTCGGCTGGCTAACCCTTATTTTTGCCTTTTATGTCATTCTCCCAGGTCATAGGACAATCCGCGGTCAAGCAACAACTCGCCGAACTGTTACAACACAACCGGCTGAGCCATGCGTTGTTGTTTCTGGGAAAGGAAGGCAGCGGTGCCCTGCCTTTAGCTTTGGCATTTGCACAATATGTGGTTTGTGAGAAAGCTAATCCTAAAAAAGTAGTTGCTGCGGGACCCTCACTCTTTGGAGAGCCGGAAGTCGACAGTACGCAGCCCGCAGTTGGCACTCACCACTCACCACTCACCACTGACTCTTGTGGTGTATGTTCCGCCTGCCTGAAAGCGCAACAATTTGTCCATCCGGATATTCATTACTCCTATCCTACCGTGACCAAAAAGGCCGGAGAGAAACCGATTGCCACAGATTTTATTACGGAATGGCGGGAGTTTATTAAACTCAATCCTTACGGCAATCTTTTTGACTGGATCGAAATGATCAAGGAAAAGGAAAACAGCCAGGGAAAGATCACGGCGCGGGAATGTGATGAGATCATCAAGAAACTCAGCCTGAAAAGTTTTGAAAGCGAATACAAGATCCTGGTGATGTGGATGCCTGAGGAACTGGACAAGGAAGGAAACAAACTTTTAAAGATTATTGAAGAACCCCCACCCAATACCTTATTTATCCTGGTGGCCGAAAATGAAGAACTCGTGCTGCCCACCATCCTGAGCCGTTGCCAGCTGGTAAAAGTACCGGCCCTGGATAACAGCGATATTGAAGAAGCCCTCATCAGCCGGAACAAAACCGAACCTGCCATTGCCCGCCAGGTAGCTGGCGTAAGTGAAGGAAACTACCGGGAAGCCCTGCAACTGGTGCAACATGCCGAAGAAGACTGGCTGGTCTTGTTACGGGAATGGCTGAATGCGATTCTGAAGGGTGGTCCGGTGGCTCAGACCAAATGGGTAGAGGAAGTCAGCCGGCTGGGAAGGGAAAAGCAAAAGCAGTTCCTCCGCTATTTTAACCACCAGCTCGAACTGGCTATCCATTACCGGATCCGGGGCGAGGCCCTGAATATCGGGGAAAAGGAAAAGGATTTTGCTGTCCGGCTCAATAAATTCGCGGGTATTGAACAACAGGAAGCCATTATTGAGGAGCTGGACCGGGCCAGTTATTATATAGAAAGGAATGCCCATGGCAAAATGCTCTTCCACGCCCTGACCATTAAACTATACCATATTATTCAGGATAAGGTTGTATTTTTGATGGAGTGAGGGTGAATGGGAAATAGGAAATGGGAATTAGGTTATTGGGGAGACCCCCTGATTTACAACGGTTAAGTATTTTATTTCATCAAATATAGTTATATAAATAGCTGATAAGCAGTCTTTTGCTATAAACTATATGCCCGCCTGTAACTCAGTCACACTATTCCCTCTTTTGAATTTTTAATTTTTAATTGCTACCGGAGTTAGTCCGGAACATTTAGTTATATGGGTTGTACAGGTTGCAGTACTGATACAGGCGGTAAGCCAAACGGATGTAAGAGCAACGGCGGATGCAGTTCCGGCGGTTGCAACCGCATGAACGCGCATGACTGGCTGCGCAACCTGCCCATGACCGATTTTGACAGTGCCTGCAAAGTGATTGAAGTCAGCTTCAGCCAGGGCACCCGCAAGGATTTCTTCCGCAATCCAACTTTACAACCATTTGAAAAAGGAGACCTGATCTGTGTGGAAGGCGTGAGCGGTTTTGACCTCGGGGAAGTATCCCTGACTGGTGAGATCGTGCGTCTGCAGATGAAGAAGCGGAATGTAAAGGAAGATCATCCCGAAATGAAAAAAGTATTGCGACGGGCGACCGATCGTGATGTGGATATCTGGAAACAGAATAAAGCCCGTGAACCGGAAGCGGTAATCCGCAGCCGGGCCATTGCCAAGCAGCTCAAACTGGACATGAAGATCAGCCAGGTGGAAATGCAGGCCGATGGACGCAAAGCTACTTTCTTCTATATTGCTGACGGACGTGTGGACTTCCGGGAACTGATCAAAGTATATGCTTCAGAATTCAAGGTAAAAGTGGAAATGCGCCAGATCGGTGCCCGGCAGGAAGCTGGAAAGGTGGGCGGTATCGGCAGTTGTGGCCGTGAACTCTGCTGCAGTACCTGGCTCACTGATTTTAAATCGGTGAATACCGCAGCGGCCCGTTACCAGAATCTCTCCATCAACCAGACCAAACTCAGCGGACAGTGTGGTCGCCTCAAATGTTGTCTTAACTACGAACTCGATACTTACCTGGATGCATTACAAGGATTCCCCGACAACTGCGATGTATTGCAGGTGGCCAAGGGTAATGCGTTCCTGATCAAGAAAGACATTTTCAAAAACCTGATGTGGTATACGTTACCGGATAGTAACAAGCAATACCCGCTGACTATTGAACGTGTACAAAAAATCAAGGCCCAGAACCGCCAGGGTATTACCCCGGATGAACTGGAACCTGTGGATGTAACGACCGGTAAACAGAAAGAAGCCGAACCTGAAATGGTGGAACTGGTGGGACAGATCAGTCTGCGTACCCTCGAAAAAGCCGAGCAGAAAAAGAGACAACAGAACCAGCAACGTCAGCAACGTGGTGGCCAGCAAGGCGGACAACAACGTGGCGGTGGACAACAAGGCGGTCAACAGAACCGCGGACAACAAGGTGGTGGACAGCAAGGTGGTCAACAGAATCGCGGACAGCAACGTGGTGGCGGACAACAAGGACAAGGTGGTCAGCAAGGCGGACAACAAAACCGTGGACAACAAGGTGGTGGTCAGCAAGGCGGCGGTCAACAGAATCGCGGACAGCAACGTGGTGGCGGACAGCAAGGTGGTGGGCAGCAGGGCGGTCAGCAGAACCGCGGACAACAACGTGTTGGCGGACAACAAGGCCAGGGCAATCGTAACCAGCCAAGACCCAATAATCCTAATCGTAACCAGGGTGGGCAAGGCAATCAGCAACGACCCAATAATCCCAATACGGGGCAAGAAGGAAATCAATCCTGATTATTCAATCAATGAAATAAGTTCTTTAACTGCTGCACTCCGCAGCAGTTTTTTTTTGCCCCTATTCGCCGGTTAAGGTGCAGTCCCCGTTTATTAAGATGGCTTTACCGGCTGTTCATCTTCCCGGAAACAGCCATTTCCCCCTGTTATTTTTAGCCGGCCGGTTGCCTGCGCAACGGCGAACTAATCATCACCTGTTTAAATTAAATCTCTATGCCAAAAATCTACTCCTTGTTTCTATGGATCATGCTTTGCTGTTGCAATAGTATGATGGCGAATCCTCCCTCTCCGCGGGAAACCAATCATGACTTATTTGCATCCGATGTATTTCAACCCGCCAATCAAACGGTCTGTAATGGGACCAGTACCAATACTGTGGTATTTGTCAGTTCGATCCCAGGCACCATTTTCAACTGGGTTAACAATAACTCATCGATTGGTCTTGCGGCCAGTGGTACGGGCAATATTGCGGCCTTCACCGGAATTAATACCGGCACTTCACCAATTGTGGCAACGATCATTGTTACACCAACAGACGGTGTAACCAATGGTACGCCCAAATCATTTACGATTACTGTCAATCCAATTCCGTCAGTAAACGCTGTATCAGACCAGACCCTTTGTGCTGGCACCAGCAGTACAGCGGTGAATTTCACCGGCAGTGTACCGGGTACGGTGTATTCCTGGGTCAACAGTAATCCGGCTATTGGTTTAGCAGCCAGTGGCAGTGGATCCATTCCTTCATTCACGGCTACCAATTCAACTACTGCCCCAATTAATGCTACGATCACGGCGACGCCTAGTTTCGGGGCAACCTTACCCGAACTGCTTTACTATAAATTCGAAGGCAGCGGTACTACCGTTGATAACCTTGCCACTAACGCTCCGGCGGGTACAACTACAGCGAATATTGTTGGTTCACCCACCCAGGGAGGATCCGGCATCTGCGGCGGCACCCTGATCGGTGGCGGCGGCGGGGGTCTCGGTAATCATTTAAATACCAACTGGACTCCCAATATCAATGGCTCATGGACCATCTCTTTCCGGACTGCGAATATCCCTGCCAATGCAGCCTCCGTAGTATTTGGTTTTACCGGGGGCCTTAATATGGGCTGTGTGCAGAAAGGTGTCGACTCCTGGGAACTTCAGTTCTTTCTCAACTCAACCTTAATCAAAGTGGAAGTACCGGGTACAGCCGGAACGGGTATCCATACCACTACCTTCGTTTATAACAGCAGCACCAATGCAGTACTTGGCTATGGCGACGGGGTATTGAGAACAACAGTTTCACTGCCTTCCGCTTTAAATTTTCTTGGAACAGACCCGATCTGGCTCGGGGGCTATGGGGGTTCCTCCTTCCTTTTACCAGCAGGTGCACTGATCGATGAATTCAGGATGTATAACCGGGTGGTCTCTTCCACCGAGATCAATCAACTGGCCAATACCTGTACACCGGGCACTGCCTGTAGTGGTACACCTGTTTCATTTGATATTACAGTGAATCCGATTCCAAACATCGCCAATGTACCAGACCAACTCACCTGTAACAATGGCAATACGATCCCCGTTAACTTCAGCAGTAATGTGCCAGGTACTATTTTCAATTGGACAAATAGCAACCCATCGATCGGACTGGCTGCCAGCGGTACCGGAAATATCCCTTCGTTTACCGGTATTAATACAGGCAATGCGCTGGCAATTGCCACGATTACTGTTACGGCTGTTGGAAACACTGTTCCTGCATGTAGTAATAACCCGGAGACCTTTTTTATTGGTATCAACCCCTCACCCACAGCGTCGGCCAATACACTCTCCCAAACAGTCTGTTCGGGTTCAGCAAATATTCCGATCACCTATACCAGTAATGTATCAGGCACCAGTTATACCTGGACAAGAGATAATACAACCGAGGTATCCGGAATTGGGGGCAATGGCACCGGAAATATAAATGGAGTTTTCATAAATAATACCAATGCCCCGGTGACCGTCACCTTCACGATCACGCCTTCCCGTAGTGGTTGTCAGGGCACGCCTTTCACCGCCACCGTAACCGTTGGTGAAGCAATCCCTCCTTCCACGGTAAGTCCGGCCACGCAGACGATCTGCTCCGGCCCGATAACGGATATCATCCCTTCCAGTACATTCCAGGGTATCACGTATAACTGGACCCGCGATAATGTGACGGAAGCAACCGGCATTCCGGCCAGTGGCACCGGTCCGATCAGTGGCACATTGGTTAACACAACCGGACAACCACTTACGGTCACCTTTACCATCATTCCGCAATACAATGGCTGCGATGGTACACCCCTGACCGCAACGGTGGAAATGAGAGGTGTTCCCACGGTTGTTTGTCCTGCTGATATTGTAACCGGTACCGATGCAGGCCTCTGCAGTGCTGTGGTTACCTATACTCCTGTAATAAATGGCATACCTGCCCCGGACCTCACGTATTCATTCAGCGGCGCTACAACCGGCAGCGGCACAGGCAGTGGAAGCGGATCCGTCTTTAATAAAGGTATCACTACGGTTACACTAACGGTAACGAATAGTTGCGGAACCAGTAACTGTTCCTTCAATATCACTGTAAGAGATACGGAAGTGCCGGTCATCGCCTGTCCTGCCAATATCAGCGTGGGTACCGATGCCGGAAATTGCTCCGCTTCTGTGAATACGCCCAACCCGGTGGCCAGTGACAACTGTGGCATCCTGATCCAGAGCTGGTCGCTCAGCGGAGCCACTACCGGCAACTCAACCAGCTCCGGCATCAATAACCTCGGTACCTATGTGTTCAACAAGGGCGTTACCACGGTTACTTACACCGTAGTGGATGCGGCCGACCTGGTTTCGAGTTGTTCCTATACGGTTACCGTAGAAGACGACAAGGTACCGGTGATCACCTGCGCTTCCAATATCACCGCCACTACGCCGGTTGGTTCCTGCACAGCTATTGTAAACTATACAATCAATGCAACCGATAACTGCCCGGGTGTAACCACTCAATTGATTGCAGGTCCCGCCAGTGGCAGCGCCTTCCCGCTTGGAGTTACGACCGTAACCTGGAAAGCCGTGGATGCGGCAGGTAATTCATCGGCCAATTGCTCCTTCACAGTCACCGTATTGGATGGACAATTACCGGTGATCAGTTCACAACCCCAGACAACTACAGTTTGTGAAGGCAGTAATGCGGTATTCTCTGTCACGGCCAGCAATGTGGTGAATTACCAATGGCAGCAGTGGAATGGGCTGGTATGGAATGATATCAGTGGCGCCACTACATCCTCGTATACTGTGAATAATGTAACCCCGGCAATGAATACAAATACCTTCCGGGTACGGCTGAGCGGACTTTGCAGTACTGTGTTCTCGAATGCGGCCAGTCTGTTTGTCAATAACCTGCCGCAGGTATCAATCAGCAGCACTATGACCGCTTTGCAGCCCGGACAAACCAGTACGATCAATGCATTGGCTAACCCAACCGGAGGCAGTTATGCATGGTCACTGAATGGTAGTTTACTGCCGGGTATCAATGGCAGCAGCTACGGACCGCTGACTACCGATCAGGCAGGAACATATAAAGTGTTATATACTGATGTGAATGGTTGCAGCAAAACATCCAATGACCTGGTGATTCAGGCTTCCGCTTCCGACAATCTCTGGATCTACCCGAACCCGAGTTCAGGCAGCTTCCAGGTACGCTACTTTAATCAAAGTGGCGAGCAGGCAGATATGATTGTTTACAATGCAGCCGGACAGCCGGTGATGAAAAAACAAGTAACGACCGGTATTGCCTACAGTCGTACAGACTTTGATTTATCGGGTTTAGCCCAGGGTGTATACATCGTGAAGGTCATTCGTTCCGGTGGCCGTGAACTGGCATCGAAACGGGTGATCGTCTATCATCCTTAAGTGTAAGACTAAATGGTACAATTGTAACCCTGCCTGTTCCCAGGCGGGGTTATTTTATTCGTGGGTATCGGCACCCAGGGCTTTGTATAACGCATCCTGGATTTTACCACGGATCATCAGCTGGGAAAGTTTGTTATTATCACGTGTTGGTGAAACGCGGTTGGAAAGAAAAATATAAACAAGATCATACTGCGGATCCACCCATACACAGGTGCCGGTAAAGCCGGTATGTCCAAAGGTTGAAGGCGATGAAAGGGAGGCCGGATAAGGATCCTTGCGCAGCAGATTATCTTTTTCCGGTTTATCAAAACCCAGTCCGCGACGGCTGATCTTACTGTTGTAAGCAGTAAACAACTGAACCGTCTCCGGTTTCAGATAACGAACCCCGTTGAACTCGCCTTTATTCAGCAACATCTGATACAGGAGGGAAAGGTCATACGCGTTGGAAAATAAACCGGCATGGCCGGCAATACCGCCAAACATGGAAGCCCCTTCATCATGGACATCTCCGCGGATAGACTGCTTACGGAAATAATTATCATTCTCGGTAGGCACCATACATTCCACCGGAAAACGGTTACGGGGTGCAAACCCCGTGGAGTACATACCCATTTTATTGTAAAAGGTTTTACGGGTGTACTCATCCAGACTAAGCCCGCTGACTTCTTCCACGATTTTACCCAGGAAAATAAAATCATTATCGCTATACACATATTTATTGGCTGGTCCGAGCGGACTCGTTTTTATACGTTGCAATAAAGTGTCTTCCCAGTCATCCCGGAGATAAAAATTCTCGGCCACCCTTACCCCATACCCTTTCTGTGGTTTCAATTCATAATACCCGGGCTTGGGGGAGCCGTTGCCATTCATCGTTTCTTTATAAAAAGCGATAAAAGGAACCAGTCCGGCCTGATGTAACAGGATATCGCGGATCTTCAGATTTTCTTTATCACTTCCTTTTACCCAGGGAAGATAATCTTTCAAGGTACCATCCAGGCTAACCTTTCCTTCATCATATAATTTCATAATGGCCACAGTGGTGGCAGAGACCTTGGTTACCGAAGCGAGGTCAAATATACTTTCCGGACTCATAGCCGGTGAGGCAGCTTCAAACTCAAAACGACCAAAGGCCTTATGATAAATAATTTCCCCTTTATGCGCAGCCAGTACCACACAACCCGGGAATGCTTTCCTCGCTACAGCATCCAGCGCAATGGAATCCACTGCCTGTAAAGCAATACGGGTTTCTTCAGGAGTCACCGGTTTGTTCTTCATCACAATGCCCTGCCCGAATTTAAACTGGCAAACGGTAACCGGAATTTTACCCTTCGGCATTTGTTTTCCTTCAAGGATATCGGCTGCCACCTGCTGGGTGATCTCATCATCCTGGTAACAGGCTACCAGGGTGTAGGCATCACAGAAATTTTTATTGGCCAGTACATTGCCAAATGTGAAGGTGATGGTTTTAATAAAATTAAGTCCCTTGTACAATTTCAGCGCGGCGGGGGTCATCCCGAAATTATCCATCGGCTTATTCGAATAATTATGCACGCCGATCAAGATCGCGTCATAAGTACCGTCTTTTGGAATCGCTTTAAGGATGGAGTCGGCTTTGGCGGGGCTGTCTTTATAAGAATAGAGAAACACATCCGCACCCAGGTCTTCTTTCAGCCGTCGGCCAAAGGCACTGAGCTCACGGGTACCAATGCCTACATAGGCAATTTTCTTTTGTTTGGAAGTCAGCGGCACCTGTGCATAATCAGTTCGGGAAGCGGTAAGACCGGCCTGGGACAATAAGGTAATGCCGTGCTGTGCCACTTCGCGACGGATTGCATCGGTTTTGGCATTGATGTCTTCCAACAGGTTGTTGGTGCTGATCACGGTTGTCTTATTCAATCCGAGCTGGTACTTTGAAGCCAGTACTTTCCGCACTTTACTATAAATATCTTCCCAGGTCAGACGGTTATCGCCAATGGCTTTTTTAATCGCTTCGATTGACTCTGGTACATTTTCAGGGAGACAAAGCATATCATTTCCGGCAATGATCGCTTCCACAGCAATGGTACCACCGGGGAAATACTTGGCCACACCTTTCATTTCCAGTGCATCTGTAAAAGTGAGTCCGTTATAGTGCAGGCTATTGCGCAGCAGATCGGTCACATTATTCTTTGAAATGGAGGTAGCCCGGTTCTTTGTATTATCAATCGCCGGAATATAGAGGTGGGCGATCATCACACTTCCTACCCCTGCATCAAAAATGGCTTTAAAGGGTACCAATTCCATCGAATCCAGTTGCTCCATGCTTTTATTGATCACCGGCAGGTCGAGGTGTGAGTCCACATCCACATCTCCGTGTCCGGGAAAGTGTTTGGCACAGGCCATGATCCCTGCATCCTGCATGCCTTTCATATAGGCCACTCCAAATGTGGACACCTTATTCTTGTCTTCCCCGAAGGAACGGAAACCGATCACGGGGTTATTGGGATTGTTATTGACATCCACCACCGGCGCATAGTTCACATGCACACCGATCCGTTTGCATTGTTCACCTACGGCCAGTCCCATGCGGTACACCAGGTTTTCATCATTAATGGCCCCGATGGTCAGCTGGTAAGGAAACTTCGCCACACTGTCGAGCCGCATGCCCAATCCCCATTCGCCATCAATGGTTACCATTAATGGCGTCTGTGCGATGCTTTGGTAAAGATTGGTGAGATTGGCCTGGCGGACCGGACCACCCTGGAAAAAGCAAAGGGCGCCCACATTGTATTTCTTTATTTCCTCGGAAACTTTGGCCACATGGTCAGGACCGAGATTGGAGTGCGCCCGGATCACCATCAGTTGGGCAATACGCTGGTCATTGGTCAATGAATTGAACACACTGTCCACCCATTGTGCCTTATTGAGCTGACTCTTGTACTGTGCCTTGCCAAGGACGGGAAAAAGTAGAAAACAGAGCAGTAACGGCTTGAAATTCCGCATGATACTATTTATTAATATAAAGGAAGTTTGAGTTTTTAAAATTAACGGTTTTGGGCCAAAGGAGATGGTAGTGGTTCCTTAAAATTGAAATGGTTATTTTTGACGGCTAAAGCTGAAAAGGTGCCAGATAAGATTACGTTATTACCTGATAATATTGCCAACCAGATCGCGGCCGGAGAAGTGATTCAACGGCCGGCCAGTGCCGTGAAGGAATTGCTGGAAAATGCGGTCGATGCCGGAGCCTCGGAGATCAAACTGATCATCAGTGATGCCGGGAAGGCCCTGGTACAGGTAATTGACAATGGCAGCGGCATGACCGAAACCGATGCCCGGATGTGTTTTGAACGGCACGCCACTTCCAAGATCAGGAACATAGAGGATCTTTTTCATATCCGCACCATGGGTTTCCGGGGTGAGGCCCTGGCATCTGTGGCGGCAGTGGCACAGGTAGAACTGAAAACGAAAAGAGCAGAAGACGAAACCGGTACTTATATAGAAGTGGAGAATAGTATGGTCAGGAAGCAGGAACCAGTAGCTGCTCCCAATGGCACCAGCATTGCGATGAAGAATCTGTTCTTCAATGTTCCGGCCCGCCGGAATTTTTTAAAGAGCAATGCGGCCGAAACCCGGCATATTGTGGATGAGTTTACCCGGGTGGCCATGTCCTTTCCGGAGATTCTCTTTACACTTACCGCCAATAACCAGCAGATCTTCCATCTCGAAGCCGGCAGCCTGAAACAGCGGATCGTACAGTTGCTCGGTGGCACGTATAACGCCAAACTGGTAACGGTGAAAGAAGAGACCGACTACATGAATATCTATGGTTTTGTGGGCAAACCCGAAACCGCCAAGAAGACCCGGGGCGATCAGTATTTTTTTGTCAATAACCGTTTTATCCGCAGTGCGTATCTCAATCATGCGGTGATGAATGCCTATCAGCAAATGATCCCTTCGGACAGTTACCCGATGTATGTGCTCTTTATCGACCTGGATCCGGCTGTGATCGATGTGAATGTACATCCCACTAAACAAGAGATCAAGTTTGAGGATGAGAAGATCATCTATGCCTTTGTACAGGCGGCGGTCAAACATGCATTGGCGCAATTCAGTGTCACCCCCACCCTCGATTTTGAGCTGGATGCATCTATACAACAACTGAGTGCCATTCAGCAACCTTTTACAGATGACCGGAAGAATGCTGCAGCAGCAGGTTCGATCTTCCGGGGATTTACGCAAAAGAACCAGGCGCATTTCATCGAGAAATCGGATCAGGGGGAGTTGAAGCATTGGAAGGAAATGTATGAAAGAAGCGAGTCGGGAGTCGGGAGTCGGGAGTCGGGAACCAGTAGCCCGGCGAATCACTCACCACTCACCACTCACCACTCACCCCTTGCAGCTGATGCCGAAATCACTCAGTTACTGAATACCTACATCACCATCCCATCCAACAACGGTTTCCTCCTGCTCCATCAGCAATCCGCCCATGAACGGGTGTTGTATGAGCAGCTCAGTGCAGCAGGAAAGGATAAGCCTGTGGCTACACAGCGGAGTATGTTCCCTTCCACCATGGAACTCACCCCGGCCGATGCGGCGGTGATGGAGGAGATCATGGATGACCTGAAGTATTTAGGGTATACTATTGAACCATTTGGCAAGAATACCTATGTAATTCAAGGCACCCCGGCCGATGTGGAAGCGGGGAATGACAAGCATATCATTGATATCTTACTCGAACAATACAAGCATTTCAGTCCGGAAGTAAAATTCTCCCGCCGCGAAAAACTGGTGCGTTCCTTAGCCCGTCAACAATCCATCAAGGCCGGCACCCGCCTGACCGAACGCGAAATGCGGCAACTGGTCACCGATCTTTTTGCCTGTACCACGCCGAATGTAACGCCGGATGGTAATCCAACTTATTTAGAGTTTAAGCAGGAGCAGTTGGAAAGGATGTTTGGGAGGTGATAGTTGGAGGTTGGAGGTTGGAAGTTCGAGGTTGGAAGTTTGAGGTTGGAAGTTGGAGGTTGGGGAACACTCCAATTATATGAAGATGCGTTTAGTCACTGCTTCACGTATTATATTCCCGCAAAGATTAAAAGAGTTTTTTTATTCGGTGAACCTTATTGGCTTTGCTGGAGCTTTACGCTATTCTAAAAGAAATAATTATTAAAAATTTAAGTCTTTAAAGTTCCAATTCGGGAGAGTAGGTATACTTGTGAAAATTGATCGGTTAACTATTTTTTTTGCCGCCATAACTCATAGCGGATAAAAATCTGCAGGTTGTGATTTCTTTCTTCACTTACTGGCTGACCTGGTAAACTAAACCGGATATAAGGTTGAAGACCGAAAGCATATCTAGCCCCGAAAGAAAACCGGTTCCGTTTATATTGTGATTCAATCACCGCTTGTAAGTAGGTCTTTCTGAATATATTCCCTGAATTACTTTCCCTGAAAATTGACCGGCTGACGAGAGAATCAATCAGAGTGAAATTATTCTTCCGGTTAACTTCCTTTTCTGCAACAGCACTATTAAAGAGATTCCATTGCATACCGGCTCCAACGGACCATCCGGGCCGGATGAAATAATGAAAGGTCAATGGCAGCTGGTGATAAAAGGTTTTCTTAAGCCCGTAAGCTGTCAGCGTGGAATACCGCGGATTACTCCCCGTATCCGGCACCAGCTGTTGCCGGTAAGTAAACTGTTTGGTATACTGGGGCGCTCCAAACCTGAATTCTCCCTGCAAGAACCATTTTTTCTCCCTCTCCAGTCGCAGGTAAACAGAAGGCAGGTAATCAGCCAAACTTGCTTTGCGACCCTGGGAGCTATATGGGGTGAATGTTTGTCCGGCTATGGGCATTTGCTGGTGTAAACCGAAACCGGCAGAAAACACTAACGGCATCTTATCTTTTACTTCCTGTTCTTTTTTCTCCTTTCCTGTTTTCACATTCACTGAATCTTTATGTGGTAAGGACTTTTGCACAGCGATGGTATTTTTTTGCTTTACCTCCACCGTATCATTCTTTACCACAGCCTGTGATAAGCGTCTTTGTGGGAGAGGGTCATCCTTTTTTTCTGCTGTATCCAATGTTTGTGAGCTGGCTTGATTCATCATTTTTAGATCCGTTGTATTTGCCTGCTTTCGGGTATTTGTAGTTGTAACCGACGACTCTTCCCGTTTGGTTTTTGTTTTCTTTTGTTTTTTCCCATTGCCTGATTGCATGGTACTGGTGCCGTTTGATGCTGTCAACGGATTCAATGTAGGCTCAGGGTCTGGTTGCTTATCAATATCAATTTTCTTGTTCTTTTTATCCTGATCTGCTGATTCATTGGCCGGATTAAATCCGTTTTGCTCTTCTCCAGTTGGAATAATTGCTCTTGGCTGTTTTCCTTTTTCCTGTTGTTTCACCGGGCCTGTGGGTGGTAGTTGTTCGGATATAACGGTTTCATTTTCCCGATTTTTACTAAACCATTTTTGGGGTTGTAAAAAATACCAGCCCGCTCCTACAGCCAATAATCCCAGCAGGGCCCAGCCCAGGCAACCCCATCTCCACCAGGCAACCGGTCTTTTTTCTTCATCTTCATCCAGCCAGCGGCGCATATCTGCCCAGGCCAGATTTTCATCCGGCAGGAGAAAGTCCGCCCCGGCAGTGGTTGCTGACCATTGCCCGGCTAATTGTGTTTCATATGGTAACCTTTCACTCATAGCTGCCTGCTGTCTTTATCATGGTTTGTAATTTTTTCCTGGCCTCCGATAAATGCCATTTACTCGTGCCTTCGCTGATCATCATTA
>Ga0209812_10001304_pt1 | contig 17781 bp, 20 predicted proteins | sample JI71714BDNA_FD_187502 | JGI IMG/M metagenome (GOLD analysis project Ga0209812, IMG submission 187502) | Wastewater effluent complex algal communities from Wisconsin, to seasonally profile nutrient transformation and Carbon sequestration -... | ecosystem: Engineered > WWTP > Effluent > Algae...
AGTTGCTAGATGACAAACCGCATAAAAGTTTTTATACTGCCTGACAAATGGCCCCATAGCTCAGTTGGTTAGAGCGCTCGACTCATAATCGATCGGTCGCTGGTTCGAGTCCAGCTGGGGCCACCATTTTTAAAGGCTTGTCGTTTTACCACACTTCCTGAAAATAGCTCGGTGCTACCTCTGTGCTACCGACATCCTACAACCTCTGCCCTTTATTTTTCAACTATCTTTCTATTTGATTAAATTCGGTATACCAGAAATAATCCTCATATAGCTCATAAGTAGAAAACTATCTGTATATCAGGGATATATCGAATATGGAAAATAAAGCATTAAAAGAGCAGCTGGTAGCCTACAGCGGAAAGCTTACACCAGCGTTGATGAAGGAAGTTTTTTGGCGGGCACTGTCTTTCATTATCTCATCTACATTTCTGTCGCTACTTCCAGTTACACTTTTTATCGTTCACATGCACCACTATGAATATTTCTCCTACGACTTTTTTGATAAAGGTCTGTTTGGCATGAAAGCATTTTTTGCACTCATGGTGTTTGCGATTGTAATTATCGCCATGTTCTTTTTTGGCTTTCTACTCCCGCTGGGAAAGCGTTATATAGCCAAGCAAAAACCCGATTTTTGGAATACCTTAGTCTTTGTCACCTGGTCAGCAACTGGAATAGTATCGCTGTTTTTATATTGGTATAAAAACGGAATAAATAACCCAACAGACGTTATCTATTTTCTCTCAGTCTCCTTTTTAGTCATGTGCCACATTGTTGCCCTTTGCTACGCTAAACCGCCATTTCAATTCTTGTCATTAGTGATAGTTGCTATGTTTTTTACAGTACTAACCTTTACGCTTCGGGAATCAGTCGCTATCGGAGTTAACTCAGCGCTGACTAACTTTGGTATTGGCGGCTTCAAATGCATTACTGTGTCAGACTCAGCCAACTCATATAAAATTGATGGCCGATTAATACTTGCGGCACCAGACTACATTTATGTTCGCAAATACGGTGACAAAAGTTCAGTGACGTATATTCGTGTTGATAGCAATACTATCTACTCAGTTGGCGAGCAGTACTGCATTTCGAAACCGGCTCAACCTGAACAAAGCGATGAAGACGAAGTAAGCATTTAGGGCTCTTAAGGGTGTAAGACGACAGCGCATGCCAGTTCTTAAGAAGGACAGCTCAATTTCATGAGCTGCGCGTGTGGGGACCACACGACTATCCTCGAAGACTACAGACGATACACCCCAACGTCTGATGGATTACGCGCCTCCTGGGTCGTTCCCAGATGCACCATAGCTCTATTTCAGCACCCAGGTGTGGGCCGCCACTATCGGTGACGAATCGCGGCATGCGCTGTCAAAAAATATATTAATCGATTTGCAATACATTCCGCTGGGAAAAGGTAGGGTGAAATTTCCCTACCTTTTTTATATGCAGATTCTGTGGGCTAAAATTTTTCAGTCCTTGTAAATTTGTTCGTCAGATTTACTTTGCAATGTAACCCAAAAAACGATAGTAAAACTCAGGTTCGCCATTTATACAATTAATGTTCAAATTATTGTTATAAAGATGTTCTTCTGCATTACGCGCTGCTTCTTCCACCATGCTTACAAAAATTTCAGGGTTTATCCGTGTGCTCATTTCACTGGTCAAATTATTGAAATCACCATCCCATTCAACCTCTGGGTATTTTAATAAATCACTCTGTTCTCGGTCATAGACAAATCTATGATTTGGCTGGTTTGGAGATTCTGCTTTGGCTAATATAGAGGCAGTGTGCAAGAATGAGTTTCTCAAGGCATATAGAGTCTTGGTTGCTTTATCATTTTCCTCAAAACCACAAAAATAATATAGCGATTTTTTTATATTGCTAGCATTGACATGTGAATATAGAGGCATATCTTTTCTAGAGTAACAGAAACCTAATTGATCTAATATTGTAAATGCGGCCGCGACAGGTAAAAAGCTCCTTGATCGATGTTGTAATTTCGCATGCCTTATTTCATCTATCAATGTAGCTAACGAGGAACTTAAAAAAGCTCCTTTTATCTCATTGAACAAGCCACAATTTAAATGGACATAAGCAAGCTCTTCAATCGTCAATTGGCTTAACTCTTTGTTTTTCATAGATAGTACATAATCAATTGCTTGCATAGTTCCCCAGATAATCTAACGCTTATTCGACGAAGCACCCCGTTCTTAAACAGGGATTAACCTGCCATCGTATATTTAATGTACACAACACTACACGGCTTCTTTTAAACTTACAATAACTTATCGGTACAGCTGATATATGTACTGGCTGAAAATACGGGTTGCCCCGTTTAACAACGCTCGCGTGGCTCTAGCGCCAAATTGGATATAAATACACATACCTGTGATGGGCGGACGCTTACGAGTAAATTTCCTCTGGAAGTTTTGGAAACATACCAGTCGGTCGAACTGATTGCGGCAGTGCATCTCGGGACGAAAAGTAAACACACGATTCGGCTTGTCTGGGACGATGACGCTGGAACGGATAATGAAAAGACTGTCTATCCTACCTTGTAATTATTTCTGGTAAGGCAATGGCAAGTGAATAGTTTACTCGGAGAACGTCTGCTTTCAGTGAAAAGTTGTGATTGGATCATCACCAGATCCATCGTCCGCTTTTGGCACGGAGAAGATCTTCACTATGAACGAAAAGCTGAAGTTAGCGCCCGGCTTATGAGCAGCTTTGGAGCCTAGAAGCGGCGGAAAGTCGGTCGCCGTACAGCGATTGTTACGAATTCCTAGCCGGCAGCACGATCCCTGCTCTCACTAATTCCTCTACTAGTGAAAATAGTAGCTTCGAATCAAACTGACCTGAATCGTAAACAACGCGAAGATTCTCTAGTTTATAGCCAAAATTTCGGCCACTATTTAATGGCGGATCTAAAGCGAAGTCAACAGATTTATATTTGTGCATCCGGCCATTCAAATCGGACATTGAGAAGCCATTAATGTGCAATTTGGACGACACTTTAAAATCTTTTGTTATTAATGAAACATCGGTTTCAAAGAATACATAGAACCAAAATTTATCGACTATTTGCGCCTGATAAAGAACAGAAATCATGTTGTTAACCAACTTCTCATTTATCTTGAGACAAAAAGGATCTAACACGAGGGATACACCAGCGCTAAAATCATCACCCTCCTTGTGTCTAATGATTGCTCCATGTGTGTGTATAGTATTTTTATCCACGCTCCTGAACTCGATATCGTTTTCTAGTAAAAGTTGTTCAACCTTACCGAAGGGATCATCGACGATAGATATATCTTTCTTGCCGAGAGTCATTTTATTTGGAAATACCATTTCCACATGTTCTATTATGTTTAGAACTTCCTCTGATACTTTTTGGTGACCAAAGCTAAATGCCAACAGTGGCTGAAAATCATCCTCAGAGAACGTTTCGGGATAGCTGCAGTCGAACTCTCGATTCAAAACAGCAATAATATTATTGAGCCCCTCAGCACTTGTGATGTTAAACCCCTGAAGTAAGTTTAAGGGTGGCTTTAAGCTTCCTATATCGACTCCATCTATTCCGATTGGAATGACCTTAACCCCCTTCGAATAAGCGAAGCCAGCCTCAAAATAAATCCAGCTAGACATTACAGATCTTGGCGACACAAAAACAAGCATTATCCTAGATTTATTGAGATTCTCTTCGACTTGGCGAATCCAATTATTACCAAAAGGAATGCTTTCGCCGTCGCTTGACTGAAAAAGATCAACGGTTCCTGAGGTGCGCCGACTGACCAAATCTTTGATTTGGCGAATCAGCTCCTTGTCTAAAGAAGAATGGCTAATGAATATTGTCGGCTTCTTCATACTCTGTCTCTAATCTTTGCAACGCCGCCAGCAGAGACGCGAACTTGTGAGCGTCTTGCTGCCTAGCATTGTTATAACTTACTTAGCATGAGATCTGATAGCGGCAATTATGCTCTCAGTGCTCCAACGAACATCAACGATTGAACGTGAAGACACAACTGTTGATATCCGCTCTTGTCCACGCGGTATTACGCCTACAATCGGAGTTCCTAATTCAATCGCTTTGTCCAACTCCCATGCCATCCAAGAACTATGGCTTGCGTATACCCCAGCTAGAGCCAAGATAATATCCGAGTCCCCGATTTTCTTAGCTAACCTCAACTTCACATAGCTTTCATTTTCTGAGTTTATCGGGTTATCTCTTGTAGATTCCTCATATGTAGCACTAAAATGCCCTCTTGCATTGATAAGATTTCTTAGCGCTTCCAATGTATCACTATATTGCCAAGAGTGACTTATAAAAATTTTATATTCCTTTGCCATTATCATTTACCCTTTTAGAATTTCACTTAATATTGCTTTGCTTTCAAAATATGTTTCTGATTCCCAACTTACTGATGTAAGGGATAGAAATATTTTTTCAAATTTATTCCCATTCCCTTCGTCACCAAGACCAAAAAAACAACTCGCTAACGTTGCATATGCCCATTTATTTATAGATTGGGTGCTTTCACCTTCATCATTCAAATATGACAATACATCCAAAATTTCATGTCTAGCTTTTTTTGCCGAAATTTTATAGAAAATCTTCTCTTCGCTATCTTCTTCAACACTTGCTGCAATATTTAAACATAACGCGTAATTTTCACCATTATAGTAATCTCTACGAATTTTAAATCCTTTTGAATAATAATCGATAGCTCGCTTTAAATACTCCTTATCGTTTGTTGTGTGCCACAAACGCTTGTAAATTGAACCTGTAAGCCCGAGTGTTTCAGGATCATTTGTCTCATTATCTGGATCTAGCTTATCAATAATATGAAGGGCATCAGTTAGAGCTGATATTTCGGTTGGCGTTTTAGACTTATACTTTGCAAGCGCGTGTTGCTGGGTGAAGTACGATTCATTTGGGACTATCTCTTCCGCCTTCTTCCACAACTCAGCTGCTTCAGTGAAGTTAGATTCTTCCATACAATGAGTAGCGCGTTCAGATATAGCAAATATGCTATCTTCCCTATCGGAAAGGTCACCGATAATTCTCTGATATTCTTTTCTAGTTAATTTTGGCGGCTCAATATCTTTTATATAATCATAAAGAGGGCTGTCAACAGTATTATTTTTTAATAAAGATCCAATCATATCTATTAGTGATTCTTTGCAACGTTCTGCCTCATCAACTCCGATGTCATCACCCAAGTGTGCATAGTGAAAAATACGGTTATGGTTAAGATCAAACGGTATCGAACCTTCTTTTTCTTTTATGATTATGGTCGAAAAAGGTCTAACTGCATGCCGAATACCTAACTCATATATTGCATTTGGATTATATGTGGAAATGTCCGCAACAACTAAATCGGCATGCATCAATAGTGCATACATGCTTTTATCAATTAAACCAGAATCTTGTATTTCATCGGCCCTGACACATTTTAAACCAGATTTTTCTACCGCAGGTCTAATGATATTTTTGTAAGTTTTGTCTAGATCTAATGTTTTTCCCGTGGATAAATCTGTCTTTTTTCCAAAGCCCATAATTACAAAACATAACTTTTTACTTTTAGTCAAGTTGCATGTCCTTTTTAAAGCCCTGACGCTTACTCGGCGTGTCGACCCGTCGTTAAACACTGATCAAGCTGCCTTTGTAAATTTAATGTACAGAACAGTACACCGTTATCTTTAGGCTTACAACAATTTATAGGTACAATGGATGTTAGCTCTGGCGACAAAGACGGATCAACCCGTATAACAAAGCACTGGTGGCTTTATCAAAAGTTGGATATAAATACAGTAATCCAATCTCAAGTGACATGGTAGATAAACGTCCGCTTATGGCACAAAGCCGAGATCCTATGAAGTGGTACTTAGCATGAAAGTAGTGGTGCGATTAATTTGCAACATGTGGTAGGGAGCGGAGGGAGCGGTAGCAAAGTGGTGGAAAATTAAATGCAATTATCCAGTCTGTTTCTAAAAAATTACTTGGCTCGACAAAACTGGCTTCGTAGTGGAAAAATTTGGCATGCCAAATTTTAGCTTTCACTCTTTGCAAGTATATGTTCTGCTAGGTCATCTTCTATACAAAACAGGTAAGCCGTTGGCACCTGCAAAACATTAGCAAGCGCTATAACGGTTTTAAAATCAGGCGCATGCACTCCCCGTTCATACTGGTTCATTCGCGCAGAAGCAACAAAGCGATCGATCCCAGCAAGTATGCCGAGCTGCTTTTGAGACAAGCCACGCATAAGGCGTGCTTGCTTCAAGCGCTTTGGTAAGGGCGAACCGTCAGTATTATTCACAGTGTGAGATATTGGCTATTGAAAACTAAGATTTTCTTAGCTTTAATAGCAGCTAGATACTAAGGAATACTTAGCACCCTGAGTTTCAGGCTGGCGAATGTTAAAGAAGCGAGATTATGAAGATATCAGTAGTAGCTCTAACCTGTGCTGTGGCCCTTGCTTGTAGCGGCTGCGTTACCGTAACTAACGGCAAAGGCGACAAGTACCAGCTGTCGACCAACGGCCTGAACAAGCTCAATTCTGGCGAGAGCAATGCTGTTACCAGCGCTAACGTGGAAGCCTCAACAATCTGTGATGGCACTGCCCTGCTTGAGCAACTAAAACAGAATACGGAATTTCACGATGCGGCTTATGTCGGCTATCACCTGGAAGGCAGCAAACCAGTTATTTCTCTGGAGAAGTTTGTTCAGAGTAAAACTGAGAAATTTAATGAGTTCGAACGGGCGAGACGCCAGCAGGCATTCGAAACCTATTACAGCGAAAAGCAGTATAAAGATACCTACTACGTAACCGGACTGGCAGAGCTAGGCGAGTATGATTTTACAACGCAGTCTTTTCCTATCACTTACTACAATCAGTTTGAAATAGCGCTTGATGGCCAAGGTGCATATATTTACTCAGTTCAAACAGACCACTTCAATAATGTGCCCGTTCCAGCTGAACAAGCAGAAGCTTACTTAAAGCGCATAACCAAAACACGCCACGGCGAAATGAAAATAGAGCCCGAGTTGGCTTTAACCCTTAGTGGCACTGGCAATAAGAGTACCCACAGCAAGAGGCGTGTTCGCTATTACGCATCGTTTAATGACGTAGCAAGCCAGAGAAAGCAGTTAGTACTGACACCGGATACCGTGCTACTTGAAAGTAATACTGGCGATTGCAGCTCGGTAATCACGCCGTCCAAAGGCTAATTTACTAATCAAAAATTTGGCATGCCAAATTCCTATAGAAGGTACGAATTATGTTAGGTAAAGTATTAAAAGTGACAGGCTTCGTAGCCCTTGGGGCCTTAGAGGTTATCTTGTCTGTCTCAGACGAAGATGACGGCGATAGTGATCAACTAGATATGTTGGATGACGGTATGGGTAACGTTATTGCTGACGGCGAGCATATGAGCCGGTCAGAAGCGGAAGATGCTCAGGCTTTAGGTCAGCTATACGATACCTTTTACTAAATTTCCTGTAACAGGAATTTGGCATGCCAAATTCTACGCAGAATTTAGGCCGCAATAAATAACGCACACAACGTTAGAAACGCAGAGACCATTGCAACATACAGTGCTCTTGCTGCAAGTTTATTCGTCCGCTCAGCTTGCTGGATGGCAAGATAAGACAAATAGCTGAAGTAGGCATTAGCATTTAGCTGCCAGTTCTGTTGCTCATTTTCGATATGCGACCCGGTAATGGTGGTATATTTATCAAGACTACCCGGCTGCTGGGGATCAAGACAGATATCACGCATAATTTTTGCTATCTGGTAGTTATTAATCCCATTAAGGTCATTCGCAGCAGTATTTAAACCGAAAGATTCCTTTTTCTCCGCTTTGGCTAGTATGTATTCGGTTACCCGGAGTACATCTGGTTTTATTTTGTCTGCTTTTACCAATTTATTCATAACGAGTCCTTAAAGCTGATGCGGTCTGGTGCCTCGACACGACGGATAATTAGAACATCCATAAAACTGGTTGCCCGCATTTACGCCCTTTTTCGCCGTTCTAAGTACCATTTCACTGCTACATACCGGACAGCTTATTGCTGACTTCACTGACGATATCACTGGTTTGGGAGCTTGTGGCATTCTGCCTTTTATAGCACCAACCAATAACTGGCCACCTATAAGCTGGATATTCTTTCCGTCTGCGAATGCCTGAGCGTCGTCAGTAAACTGACCAGAAGTTACCACAAAAGCACCGGCTGCCTGCTCTGCGACCATAACACCATACAGCTCACGCACTACGCTCACCGGCACTTTGCTGGATTTCCAGTGTTTGCATTGCACCAGATAAGTTTTAAAATCACTGGCGGTGAGCCGCAAATCAATGCCACCGTCGGCACCGTTAGCTGTTTCAGACACTTTGTAACCCATTTCCCGAAAGAACTGCCCTACCAGCATTTCAAATTCACGCCAGCTTACAGAGACCAGCACATCCTGCACCGGCGTAGTGTCATACCGCACGTTATTTAGCAGCGCTACTCTTTTAAAGTTTGCAAAGAACGAAGCGACAGCACCGAGCAGAAAAATAGGCGGGATGATATAACGAAGCAAATACGCAAATTGATAAACCATCATTCCTGAGACTTGTGCAGCAGGGTTATTAGGATCAATTTCCGGCATAACAGCTTTGCTGTCCAAATAGACAAATAGTATCACTGCTAAGGCAACACTTAACCACCAAGGTAGTTTGCTAGCAATAAAATACAGATCTTCGATAAAGCTAGTTTTACTTCTTCGGGCCATATCCTTGCCTAAAATTTATCCTTGCTAAGGGCCATCGCATTATCGGCAACAATGAAAACAGTAATCTTTTCCTTATCTTTCAAATGCGTTATCCCTAACTGTTTAAAGCTGTATGTACCGACTTTAGAGGATTATGGTTATTGATGCAATAAATGAAAAAAGCACCCCATATAACCAATAACAAACCCTATAGTTAAATCCGTTAGCCATTATATGTCATGGTCCAATGCACCATTTTAAAATTAGTTTATGTTGCGTTACCAAAGTTGCAATTGTAACAATGACGAATTGTTCGAGGTCAGTTACTACGCGTGATTAGAAATCTCTTGGTGCTTTCATATTCATTGTCTGCCCTACTATAACCATTATTTTTATAACGCTTTTGCCGGATAGCGGTGCGCAACTTATGCATTTCTGCGGTGCCAAGTGTTGCGACCATCACCCTTTCAATATCGACACAAACGCGATCTACCGCATCCAGGTATTCCTGATCACGTAGTTCCAGCATGGCTTTTTCCAACGTCAGCGCAGCTTGTAGTAATTTAACCCGATATTTGCCCTTTGTGATTGTGGTATCGCAGCTGTAGGCACGGCGTGAAAAAGTAAACACCAGCAGGTACTCAATTACGTACTCCAAATCCTGAACGTCTATTTTGGTTGATGCGACTCTTGCCATGCTGAAAACCTAATTACCGTTATTTAGTTAACGTCTGAAAAATTTGGCATGCCAAATTTATGTTAGCCAGAGTCTAAGCGAAGGCGACAACACAGTTCAGCGAAAAGATACCCCCAATTTTCACAGGCTTTTTTTCGGTGCAACCAGCAAAGCAGCAAGCAAAAAATTTGGCATGCCAAATTCCCAAAGTAGCAACAAAAGTTTAAGGTAGGCATCATGAGCAAATGCCTCCCTTTTTTGACTGGCTGCGCCAGACGCTGTGTACAACGCTCATTAACATGGCTGTACACAGCGTCTGGCGCAGCATGGAGCTTTTACACGCAGATTTTTAATTGCAGATTGCAACGAAAATCCAAAGCGGCTAGACTTTAAGCGTAACTAGGGCTTATGCCCAACATCAAGAAAGGCGCTTCTGGCTGCCTGCAATATGTCACCCATCAGGGCAATCATTTAAATCCCACTATATTAACGCGTTTAATCGCTGCGTTTTCCTTTAGCGTTTTCCCTATGTACGGCGTGATCAGTCCGGCCGGTTTATCTAAACACTCGGGGCGAATAGGCTTAATTGCCGCTGAACTGGAGCAATCCAGTCAGTTAGTTCTTACAACTCTACAACCCTATTCCCTGACAGGTATTTGCAATGACTAAATTTGATGTTGAAACAGAACTGGCCAAGTTAAAAGCTGAAACCCGAGAACTCCGGCAAAAGCGGTTTAAAAACTCAAGGCTAAATGCTTATCGTGGCGAGCTGGTAAGGATGTATGAAAAAGGTGCAACTGTTGCCGAATTGCAGCGTTGGCTTAAAGTCAAACACATTTCGGTAGCCTGGACTACCGTTAAACGCTGGTTAGATAACCGTGGCTAAATTCGCCAAGCCAGCCAAACAAGCAGCAGCTGTAATGAAACAGCTGCAAGGCGATGTGGTTAAGTCAGTCGGCTCAGTGCGTAACTATGAGCAGGCGTTAACCACTATTGCTGACTACTGCCAACAAATGAAGCTGCCGAGCTTAAGGGCGATGTCGATAGATGACGCCATTACCTATCTGGAGTTACGCGGCCAGATTGTAGGGCAGAAAACGCTGGATCTTGAGCGCCAAGCGCTACAAAAAATGCTCCACCATGTCAGTAAGGCGCTCTCGGAAAATTCCCGTCTACCTGTTATAAAATCTGAACAGCAACAAGTCTTAAAATCTCGCGCTTACTCTGAGCGGCAAGTGAAGATCGTTGCTGGCAAACAACTAACGTCAAATTCCCTCGCTACACAGCTAAGCTACGCTGCTGGTTTACGTGCTCACGAACTGCTAACGCTGGCACGCTGCAATGAACGGTCCGCAGATAAGCGACCTGCCAACGAACACAAATGGGCCGGGCGTGATGGTGTTTTGTATACGGTACAAGGTAAAGGAGGTCTGATTCGTCAGGTACTGTTGCCGACCAAACTAGCTGAAGAGTTGGAGCAACATCGCAGATCACAGCCTGTTACTGTGCGCGACCGGGAGGTTAACTATCTAAGCCGATACAATATTGCAGGCGGCCAGCGCTGGTCTAACTCATTTAGCGCGGCGTCTAAGCGAGCATTAGGCTGGTCACGCGGCGCTCATGGTTTACGTCACAGCTATGCCCAGCAGCGGATGTATGAACTGCAAATGCAGGGTCTTGTAAGAACTGTAGCGCTGGAAACCGTTTCACAGGAAATGGGGCATTTCAGGCCAGAGATTACTGAGACGTACTTACGATAGGAATTTGGCATGCCAAATTCCTATCTATTCAAGCATCTATGGAGCTCCCTGATAATTGATAGCAAGAGCATTTATTTTTTCGGCTCTGCAAAGCTAATAAATTGATGCTCGGGGAAAAAATCGAGAAATCTTAAATGCTTCAATTTAACTGGCTATTAATTTGCAGCGATATTGCCTTTGAGTTCTATATTTTCGTTCAGCAACATCATAGTCTCATTTACTGTCCGAAAAGCTATAAATTTCTCGCTTATAGCGATAACGTAACCAACTCCTTTCAATTCTCCATTAATAAATAGGCGTTGACAATTAGTACTCTTCTCACAAGAAAATCCTTTAATTTCGTCCTGCGCAACTTTTTTTCCAACATAGAATCCGGTATAACCAATGAGCACCATCAAACCCAATATTAGGAACATCGTATAAATTACTGATGTCATCATAGTTGCGAAAATTACAGGCAAGAAATACCTCAAGAATGAGGGCTTCTTTGTAGACTCTCTTACTTTCTCTTTCATTCTGCTGTGAAAGCAGGAAATATTTTCTTCAAAATTCGCAGCGATAAAAGCAATTAATAATAGCAAAACAAAAGAAAATAAAAATATCTGCCAGTTATTTAGGACTTTTTCCAGCCCCCACATGAATGACATGCTGACTGCAATAAAAAAGTATACGAGGTAATATTCTGGGGCATAAAAGAACGCGTCAGAACTAAAGCCATATGCTGATAGATAGCCTTGCTGATATAAATAGCCGGTCAAATATGCCAAGGGTAGCCCAATTGCGAAGAACTGAAGTGTCACGCTCAGTCTACTAGCTTTTGCTTCTCTCTCACACATAGAAATCCTTATTAAAAATAATTGGGCCGCCAAATATAGGGCCTGAAAACAACACTAGATTTAAGCTACAGTACACTTGGAAATCTCAGAAATAAAATTTATCGTGTACAGCCTTAACTTGCATTACTTAAGCAATTGATAGCTTATAGATCATGATATTAATTCCCAAGTGAAGTAGTATGTTTTTTAATCGTTTTGGTATGGTAGACTTTCAGACATAACAGAAACGGAGCAAAAACTTATGTGCTTTGTTCGCTTAAACATTCACAAAACAAACGACACGTCGTCTGCACGTCAATAAAAATGGGGATTTAAATGCCTTTAACTGCTTATTCGATCTCTGAGGAAAAGGAACTAGATGTTGAGCAGATGCTGCTTATATTGTCTAAAAGGGAAGGACTGCTAACAGCTCCTTCTACCGATCAAATACCAGATTCATGGCGAGAATATCTGCGTACAGATCTAGAATGCCCGTGCTGTTTTGTGAGCGGTGCCGATATCGTAAAAGAAGCTGTTTCTCGAACTTCAAAGAAGCCCATCCGACAGCCTTGCTTCCGTTTTGTCGTCCCGGGCCATCGCACACAATGTGACTTTGCAACGAGTGAATCGGCAAACGTTATAGCCGAAAACTTAGTCGAATTTGGGAATGCTAAATCAAACTTGACGAAAGCTGTCCGCGAACTGGTTTGCAGCGGAATACAAGCTGGTGCATTTAACCAAAAGATGATCCGCGATATGCGCGAGTGGTTTTTCGAGAAAAAGATCAAATCATCCTTTAAGGTGATACTTGACTCCGAAGTTCCCAAATGGCTTGATACGATGTGGCGCTTAGCGAACTCATCAAATGGCCAGCTGCCGCAAGGCCTGCCTCTCACAACTGAAATAGCAGCTATGCCTGGGTTTAATTGGTCGACAGAGTCAAAACGAGTCTTACGTGAGCGTTACAAAACGATTTTAGATGTTATTTATGAAGAGCGTCTATTTCTGCCCCCTAAGGTGGTCGATCGAGTTGAGTCATTAGCAAAACGCTATCATGGCGAGTTTGTTATTGACCCTGCTGTCCTTCAAACAGAATACAAGCAAAGCCTGACGCTAGCGCTTTTTATTTCTGAGAACTACCATCCGATTAGAACAGCAAATCGAAGTAAGGATGGAAATGTCGAGACATGTGTTTTGGCACTGTCAGCGCTTCTATTGTTCGTGAACGACTGGAATATCAGCCAAGCCATCAGTACCTTCGCCCGCATATCAGCTTCAGTAGGGCTGGCTGATGAAACCCTTGGTAATATAATGGGCCTCAACCCATTCCATGACTACGAAGCCTGGAGCAAACTTAAGCAGTTGCAGGATTTAGAACTAGTCATCACGGATAAAATTGACTTGCGTGGGGAAATGAAAAAAATTGAAGCAGATTTAAGGTTAAGATTCCAAGCTTAAAATACTCTCAAATACTTCACTATAGCAGTTAGCGACATGCTTGTATGGCAACTTGCAACCTAAGATATTATTGGGTGAAATACACCTGAAATACTAAGAGTTTCTTAGCCAGGAATTTAGCATGCAAATTCCTGGCTAAGGAATGCCGCTTGCCGACTGGTCATCCTGGAGATTATATGAACACTGACAATCTTTATCAGATAGCAGAGCTTCGGCCATTTATACCGGCTATTATCGAGTTACAAAACCGCATTGCAGGTATCGAACAATATTGTAAACCGTTAGGTTTTGAGCTGGCAGACTCTTACGAGACTGAAGATCAACTATTTTACGATTTGTTCAGCCAGAAAGCCTTTGCTTTTCAGGTTAGCAACGAACAAGAGGAGTGCTGGGATATCCTGGCTGAAACCTTCACTCAATTTGCGGCGCGCAGTACTGACCTGACCTTCGCTGCTAAAGGCAATGCACAGGAACGTTTACAAGCAATCAGTAAATGGCTGATCCAGCTTTGCGACTGGAGCCAATCCGGTGTCTCAAATATTACCCGCCACTAGGCACCAAGCTGCACTTAAAGCTTTACATCTGCAAGAAAATTTGGCATGCCAAATTTTTAGTTGGCCTCCACCAAGAGATTTTACCTGCCAATCTGAAAAACCTACCCTAAACTGACCTAGGGTTCTTTGAGATTTTTCGGAGAATATATGCACAATTGGTAAGCACTGACATCATCGCTAAGAGAAGTGCTTTACCATGAAAACACAAATGTTTTATCGAATCGACGAAATTGCAGCTTTGCTGCATGTCTCGAAACAAACACTGTACAACCATATCAACCATAACAAAAAATCAGCTGATCGCTACCCTATTCCACCTTACATCCGAATTAACGGACGCTTGCTGTTTTCTGTCTCAGAGTTTGAAGCTTGGGTTAAAGCGCAACCTCGAAATTGATTTAGATAACGCGCAATGAATAATGCTGTTTATCAGTGCGATCTAACCTGGCCGTACAAACTGAAATCTGATCTGTTTTCGCTGATGCTACCTGTGTTTGCATTAGATGGAAAAGCTACCAATGACGCAACTATTTATTATAAGGGGCTGTACTTAGAGATAACTACTATAAAAAATTCCATAGGCAGAGCCACGATCAAGGACAAAGCCATTCTGGTGTTTTGCCTAAGCCAGCTGATGGTCAAGCTTAATAACTCGTATGAAACAGGCAATATCGCATCGTTTACCGCATACGACTTTTTAACCACAATAGGCAAAGGCACAACAGGTAAAGACTATAAAGACCTTGAAAAGTCGCTTCAGAGACTTAACAACACTCGAATAACCACAAATTTGACAGTGAAAGGGATTAGTCTGCCCACAGAGGCTCGGCTTATCACAGAATACCGATATATCAAAACTTCAGCAGCCAACTATATTGAGGTAACACTGCCTGAATGGCTACTCGAATGCGCCCATAAAGGCATTGTACTAGACTTGCATAGCACTTACTTTGAGCTGTCTCGACCTTTGCATCGCAGAATTTACGAAATCTGCCAACAAAAATGTGGGGGGATTTACCCAAAAGGAAAGATCTCTGTCAGCAACCTACATAGATTAGTTGGTAGTGGCAGCTCTGTGGCTAAATTCCGTTGTGTCATCCGTGAACTCACACAGACGTGGAACCTTGAGCATTTCACTTTAACCCTTAATAAATCGATTCTTCACATCAGCAAAACTTTGCAAAAATCAGAACACACCACTGCAAACACCGTTGCAAATAAAGATCAAAGCTAGCTGTGTATAGCCAGTGGGGAACCTGTAAAAACCATCGTACTTTTAGGAGTGGATAGCCACGTACTTTTGGGAATTTTTATCGTACTTTTGGAAATCGCTATTCTATGATTATGAGGAAAAAATTTACCTTGCAAGGCTTACTTGGCAAGACTTACACTCGTAGAACGATTATAGAAACAAAATTTTGTAACTCTTTATCACTAAAAAGAAAAACAACTTATTATTAATGCCCCCAGAGTCAGGTTTTCAATGTTTGCCATGTCGACAAACAGTCACTGCGGTCAACGACGCTTAGCACCCATAGCAGACTCTCCTTACGTATTGAAAGTGTTTGTTGGTTGAGTTCATCGGTATTTTAAATTTACAAAAATATCAAATATACCTACAAATTATTGTAAGTTCCAAGGGAGCAATGTAGTGTTCTATAAATTAAATTTACAATGGCGGAAAAGTGTTAGAGCGCAGGAGTTTCAATTTGAGTTCTGAGAAAGAGTTGATCGAAAGAGCATCCGCAGAGGCTTTCTTAGCACACTATAATATTGCCGTTGGAACAGACTACATCATAGTAGAACACTCTGATGCACCGGACATTAAATGCAAAAATTCGATTGGTGAAGAGTTAAACCTCGAAATTACGCTAACAGAAGATAGAGTTGGTGATATTCCTGCAGTTCTTGGACGGTCACAACACAAATCTTTTGAAAGTCAGCGCGCGCACTTGGATATGGTAAAACAAGGTAAAGCGAATATTTTTGAGCGAGTTAGTTCATTATCGTGGAATGTTTCAGATACTCTGCTTCAGCGTATATTAGCTAAATCAAACAAAGATTATGGTGATAACGTAGCTCTGGTGATTAGAGATAGTTCACCTGTCGGTTGGGATTGGGAGCATGCCATACCTGATATAGTTAAGAGTCTAAATAATACGATTCTTCCTTTCTCGAAAGGGGTGTGGCTTGTTACTTATACAAAAGATCGTATTATTCAAATTGTTTAGCCCTAGCAATAAAATATTATCGCCAGAAAACGCTGGCTGCGACCTCAGCCCTCTGCGTAGCTTACCGCGCTAAACTTTGGCATTACGAATTTATGAGATCTACCAATGTTAGAACTAATTACAAAAGCACCTTCTGAAGCATGGGTTGGTTTAATCGGCGTAGTTATTGGCGCATTGTTAAGTTTGTTAGGTTCGTGGATTACAAGTTCGTCAACTATAAAACAGTTAAAAATTCAACTGAGTCACTCAGATCGAAAAGAAATTGAAAGATCAAAAAATGAGAAGTTAGAAGAACTCTATATACTCACGACTCACTGGGCAAACAAATTGTTTGGAAATTATTTAAATTTGACATTGGTTATGAAAGGACAATCCGATTACAACACTTATCTTGATAAAATAATCTCACAAAATCCGTCTGAGTATGACTTTAGTAGAATTCAAATGATAATAGACATTTATGGCAAAGAGCTAAAAGATGAATATGCAAAAATTTTGGCGTTGCGTGATAAGTGGAACAAAATCGAGTCTGCACATAAAAATGCCTATAAATCTGGAGAACTGGAGGCATCTAGATTTCTGGTGCCGTCCGCTGAGATACAACTAAATATAGAAAAAGCAGTGTCAGATTTTAAGAAAAAAATTGCAAGTCTTGTTAGTCATGCATAACAAGGAAATCAGTCAGATGGCTCTTAGGTTGCTCTTTTTCCACTGGACTGCCTACTCTGCATAGCGGCAGCCAATTAGCAATTCTGTAGGTGACAAATAAGCTATGGACGTTGAATTTGGTCGTTCTGCTTTTACGAATATGACAGTAATTATCTAAACGTAAATATTGTGGCGGTCATTATGGATAGAGCTACGGAAAAAATTTGCCGAAGCAGTTGTTAGCTTAGGGAAATATCATAATATTACTGCTTTATTTTAATATTAGCGCCCGACATTTTAAAAATAATTATTACAAAGCAAAATGATATTACAGGAGCACATGAATATCATGGCAGAATCAGTAATTAAAAATCTTTATATAATATTGCTAATTAATTTTTCAGTGATAGGCTGCACCAGCACCCCACAAACAACGTTAGAACCTCCTTGCACGCGAACTTACGAACCCTACAATAATAACAAAGGAAAATCGTTTATCATTAGAAATGACGATCGCAACTCTTGGTATCGATATAATAAAGCGATGTGGGCAAACCATAATAGATTTGTTCCTAAAGATATTGTCGAAAATAAGAAAGCAACTATCATGTGCCATGAGTTGGTTCCTGGTCCGGGGGGCATTAACCAGCATGTTGTTGCGTTAAAGGTTGAGGGTGTACTAGAAACAATTTATGTGAACTCTAGTAACATTACTGGTGCATTAGCTAGAGAGGAATCTTCAGCTAAGATTCAAGAAGTGTAATAGCCCCCTTTTAAAACGGACACCCTTTAACTAAGCGATAGGCATAAGCCTATCTTTAAGGAGTGTCTATGGAGCGTATTGAAATTTTAACTGGCGAACAGCGTCGCCGTCGTTATACTCCC
>Ga0209812_10001306_pt1 | contig 17770 bp, 16 predicted proteins | sample JI71714BDNA_FD_187502 | JGI IMG/M metagenome (GOLD analysis project Ga0209812, IMG submission 187502) | Wastewater effluent complex algal communities from Wisconsin, to seasonally profile nutrient transformation and Carbon sequestration -... | ecosystem: Engineered > WWTP > Effluent > Algae...
TATTTTTAAGGTATTAGATGAAGCGGCTGAACGTGAAACCGGTAGTAAAGCGTTACAACATGCGAAAGGCGATATTGCCTTTAACAATGTCAGTTTTCATTATCCTGGACATCAACAACGGGTGTTACATGAGGTTACGTTTGCGGTTCCCGCGGGCAAAACAGTAGCATTAGTGGGGCGTTCTGGGAGTGGCAAAACGACCATATCGAGTTTATTACCGCGGTTTTATGAGGTAGAGCAAGGTCAAATTTTGCTCGATGGTGAAAATATCCAAGCGTATACTCGAGCATCGTTACGCGAGCAAATTGCGGTGGTATCTCAGCATGTGATGTTATTCAACGATACCATTGCCAACAACATTTGTTATGGCATGGCAACGCCGGTAAGTCGCGAACAGTTACTTGATGTCGCAGAAAAAGCGCATGTTATGGAATTTGCGAATAAAATGCCTGACGGATTGGATACGCAAATTGGCGAAAATGGCGTGAGTTTATCAGGAGGCCAACGTCAGCGAATTGCGATTGCGCGGGCTTTACTTCGACAGGCGCCCGTACTGATTTTAGATGAAGCGACGTCGGCGCTGGACACCGAGTCTGAGCGGAAAATTCAGGCGGCATTAGATGTATTGCTTAAAGGCCGCACCAGTATTGTTATTGCGCATCGGTTATCCACTATCGAAAATGCCGACAGCATTATAGTGATGGATCAAGGACGTATATTAGAACAAGGCACCCATGCTGAGTTGCTGGCATTAGGTGGCGCTTATGCGTCGCTGCATAAGTTACAATTTGGCAGTGATAAATAATGCCATTAGAGCGTGGTTGGTATAACAAATCTGGCTGGTGCTATTTACTGTTACCATTAAGTGCGCTGTTTTGGTGTATTACCCGCGTTAGGCGTTGGTTATTTAAGATCGGGGTAAAGGCCTCAACGCGTTTACCCGTGCCGGTGATTGTGGTCGGGAATATTTCAGTTGGCGGTACGGGTAAAACGCCGTTTACACTGTGGTTATGCCAGCAATTGCGCGAGCATGGATTTACCCCAGGCATTATTAGTCGTGGTTATGGTGTAAGGCTTGCCGAGCCTAGATTGGTCTTGGCGCAGCATAGTGCCGCGCAAGTGGGTGATGAGCCTTTGTTACTAGCAGAGCGCAGCGGGTGCCCAGTGGTAGTGAGCCCTAATCGTATTGCGGCTGGTCAACACTTACTTGCCAAGCATCCGGAAGTGGATATCATTATTTCTGATGATGGCTTACAGCATTACGCCTTACAGCGCGATATTGAGATTGTGTTAATTGATGGCCAGCGTGGTTTAGGTAATGGGTGCTTGTTACCTGCTGGGCCGTTACGCGAGTTGCCTTCTCGTTTACAACAGGTTGATTTGGTTATCGCCAACAGCGGTTTTCATGCGTTAGCTGATGGCAGTATGCAGATTCATGCCTCAGGTGCAATGGCGTTGTTAGCCGATCAACCTGCGCTGACGTCACAGGCGGCGGTAACATTAATTGCTGGGATTGGGAATCCACAACGCTTTGAGCGTTCGGTCTTAGCCGCAGGCTATCAGATCGCGGCACAGCGTTTTTTCGCCGATCATCATCCTTTTTGTGCTGCCGACTTTGCTGGAATCACCACACCAATATTAATGACAGAAAAAGATGCGGTAAAATGCCGTGCATTTGCGCAACCAGGTTGGTATTTTTTGGCAGTAGAAGCCGCGCCTGATCAGCAGATCATTGATAAATTGACGACAAAACTTAACTTATTACGGAGTCATTATGGCCATTAATACGGCACTCACGGATATATTGGCCTGCCCTTTATGTAAGGGTAAGTTAAAGTATGATAAAGAACAGAACAGACTGATTTGTACCGTTGATAGACTGGCCTATCGCATTAGCCAACATATTCCGGTGCTGTTAGCCGATGAAGCGACAGCCTTAACCAGCGACGAGTGCGAAAAATGGCGTTCATAGTCGTTATTCCTGCGCGTTTTGCTAGCAGTCGTTTACCGGGCAAGCCATTAGCCGATATCGCGGGCTTGACGATGATTGAGCGTGTATATCGGCAAGCAGAACAAAGTGGCGCAGCGCGGATCGTGGTCGCTACCGATGATGAGCGTATTGTGGCAGAGGTGCAGCGTTTTGGTGGGGAGGTATTGTTAACCTCCACGCAGCATAACTCGGGGACAGAGCGTTTAGCCGAGGTGGTAACGCAGTTACGATTGCCGCCTGACACCATCGTGGTTAATGTGCAAGGCGATGAGCCCTTTATCCCGCCCGCTATTATTCAGCAAGTTGCTGCGAATTTAGCCTCTCAGCAAAAGGCAAGAATGGCGACTTTAGCGGTGCCCTTAGCTGAGCGTGCTGATATGAATAATCCGAATGTGGTGAAAGTGGTGACCGATCAACAGGGATATGCCTTGTATTTTAGCCGAGCCACAATTCCATTTGATCGGGATAGCGCCTTTACCAGCGAGTTTGCTCAGCATTATCGTCGACATATTGGGTTATACGCCTATCGTGCCGGTTTTATTTTGGATTATGTGCAATGGCCAAGCTCTACACTCGAACAGATTGAGGCCTTAGAACAATTACGTGTTTTATGGCAAGGGGAGGCGATTCATGTGGCAACCGCCTTGGAAACTCCCGCGGTTGGCGTGGACACCGCAGACGATTTAGAACGTGCGATTCGAGTTGCTCAGCAGTATGCTTAACCCGCTGGAGATCATTAGCCAAACCGCTGATTTTGTGGTGGTAAATAAACCTGCAGGGCTAAGTTTTCATTCTGAAACGGGGCCAGGTCTCGTGGTGCTGGCTGAACAGCAGTTAGGCACTAAGTTGTATCCTGTTCACCGCTTGGACAAGCTAACCTCGGGACTGTTGATCCTCGCGCGTTCCTCTCGTGCGGCGGCAGCATTGACTGAGCTCTTTACTACGCGCCAAATCGCGAAATTTTATCTGGCGTTAAGCATGCAAAAACCGCTGAAAAAGCAAGGATGGGTAAAAGGGGATATGCAACCCGCACGCCGGGGGGCTTGGCGATTGACAACAACGCAGTCTCAGCCTGCTGTAACGTATTTTGTAAGCCATGGTTATCAAGAATGGCCTTTTCGCGCGTTTTTATTGCGGCCTTTTACAGGAAAAACCCATCAGTTACGTGTTGCGTTAAAAAGCCAAGCGGCTGCTATTTTGGGGGATACCCTCTATGGCGGAGGGGCGGCAGATCGTATGTATTTACATGCCTTTGCGTTAGCGTTTACCTATAAGGGGGAATCCTATCAATTTACCTTGTTACCCGATAGCGGTGCGCAATTTGCGGCTTTACTGGCGGCGAAATTACCTGAAACATGGTACACACCCTGGGATGTGTCGTGGCCAGCCGCCCCAAAGCTATCCGAAACCATAACCACTGCTCGTGATGAGTAAATTAGCTTAAATACATTAAGCAGGAATTTTATGTCAGATTTTCATACGCGTTTTGCCGGGATCAGCCGTTTGTATGGTGCTTTAGCATTAGACGCATTTCAGCAGTCACATGTTGTTGTCATTGGTATTGGTGGTGTTGGCAGTTGGGCCGCCGAAGCCTTAGCACGTTCGGGCATAGGTGAGATCACCCTGATAGATCTGGATGATGTGTGCGTAAGCAATATCAATCGGCAATTGCATGCCCTAACCGATACAGTGGGGCAGGATAAAGTGGCGGTGATGGCCGCACGTATTTTACAGATTAATCCTGACTGTAAAGTTAATCAGGTTGCCGATTTTATCGCGGCCGATAATATGTCTACGTTATTGGCACATAATGTTGATTATGTGTTAGATGCCATTGATTCTGTAAAGGCTAAAGTGGCACTTATTGCGTGGTGCAAGCGGCATAAAGTGCCGCTGATTACGACGGGCGGGGCGGGTGGTCAACTTGATCCAACCCAAATTCAACTCGCTGACTTAACACTCGCCTTTAATGATCCACTGCTTGCCAAGGTGCGCAATATGCTGCGCCGTGATCATCATTTTAGCCGTAATCCAAAGCGCCGCTTTGGTGTCGATTGTGTGTTTTCAACTGAACAATTGCGTTATCCACAAGCCGATGGCAGTGTGTGCCAACAAAAACCAGCGGTAATAGCAGAGCAGGCTACGGCAATGCGCTTAGATTGCAGTGGCGGTTTTGGTGCCACCACAGTGGTCACAGCCAGTTTTGGTTTTGCTGCAGTGTCACGTATTTTGCTCAAGCTACAAGCAAAAGCACTGCGGTCTGTCGCAAAACCTATCGGCAGTGAATCGCGTTGAAATAGTGCTCATCGCCAAACAAGAAACCCAAATCGTTAAAAACAGTGTTTCAACGAGATGACTTACCAAATAACGGGTGCATTAGCTTCCCGTTATATTGGCTTTAATTCGCATGATCATAGCGTTTAAACCATTACTACGTGATTGGCTTAAATAAGGTTTAAGATTTAAGGCATCAAAAGCGCGTTGCAAATCGAGCTGTTTTAATTCCTGTTGGCTCAGCCCATTTATAAAAGACAGCATAATAGCCAATAAACCTTTGACGATGCGTGCTTCGCTGTCCAGCAAAAAGTAGTGTTTATTATTAGCACTGTCATAATAATGCAATAGCCAAGCCCGGCTTTCACAGCCTTTTACAAGCCATTCATTTTGACGCATTTTTTCCGGAATGCTGGGCAGTTTTTTGCCTAATTGCATTAACAACCGGTACTTTGATTGCCAATCTAAAGGTTGTTGTAAAACGGGCAAGTCCTGCTGCCGAATCGCCGCCAAAGCTGTTGCTGTGTCCGTTAAGAGTTGTTCCATGGTCATAACGCCAGGATCTCCACTGCCTGAGTCAATGCATTTAAACATTGCTCTACTTCAGTTAACTGATTATAAGGCGCAAAAGCAAACCTTACGGCACCCGGTACCGCCAGTAGCTCAAATAAAGGCATTGCACAATGTTGCCCAGCACGCACGGCAATACGCTGCTCGTTAAGCAATAAGGCTAAATCAGCCGGATGCTCACCTTGTACGTTTAGCGTGACAATACCGGCATTATTTTGCTGTGATGAGAGCAAACGAATGGCTGGTATGTGCTGCAATCCATCATGAAAAGTCTTTAATAACAGCCTTTTATAACTCTTTATTTGTTCAGCGTCAAATGCGCTAATAAAACGTATAGCCGCAGCTAAGCCTATTGCCGCAGCAATAGAGGGAGTACCGGCTTCTAATCTGGCCGGCAGTTGATTAAAACGACTGCGAGCAAAACTCACATGTTCGATCATTTCACCGCCGCCAAGCAGCGGTGTCAATTTTTCTAGCCACTCACGTTTGCCATACAAAACGCCAAGCCCTGTAGGGCCATATAGTTTATGTGCAGAGAAACAGTAAAAATCAGCAGCAAGCTTTTGCATATCAGGGACTTGCCATGCAATACCCTGTGCGCCATCTACTACGGTAATCGCTCCACACGCTTTTGCTTCTAACAGCATGTTTTCTATTGGTAAAACAGTGCCAAGTGCATTTGATACCTGGGTTAAACTGACCACTTTAGGTTGGAGTGTGAGCAACTTACGATAAGCATCAAGATCAAGACAAGGGCCGGAGGTGGCCTTTTCCTGCAGCGGGATCACATCCAGTATCACGCCAAAACGTTGGCAATGTAATTGCCAAGACACAATATTAGCATGATGCTCTAAGGCAGAAATCACAACGCGGTCTCCGGCCTTAAGTACACTGTGCATTAAGCCGTAGGCAATTTGATTAAGTGCAGCAGTGGTACCACTGGTAAAAATGATTTCAGCGCTTTCGCTCGCATTTAGATATTGTTGTACACAAGTACGTGCATCTTCGTAAAGATTAGTTGCCGTTTCACTGAGTAAATGTGTACCACGATGAACATTACTGTTTTGCTGACGATAAAAAAGATCCACTGCATGCACCACTGTAGCAGGTTTATGTGTTGTGGCCGCATTATCTAGATAGATCCAGTTTGGTTGCTCCGCAAAAAAAGGGAAATGCTGACGAAAAGCGGCGGCATTAAAATCTGACATAACAACTCAATTGGGAAAAAATAAGGCGTGTATTATGCCGCGATTCAGTAGATTAAGCGAGATAAGGTCAAGGGAATTCGAATGCAGGCGAGGGGAAAGTGCTTTGGTAAGCAAGGGATAAAGTTAAAAAAAGCGGCATTAGCCGCTTTTTTATAAACGTGATAGTTAATCTTTACTGACGTAATCACGTTCAGTGTAACCAGTATATAACTGGCGAGGACGTCCAATTTTGTGGCCTTTGTCAGACAGCATTTCATCCCAATGTGAAATCCAACCTACCGTACGCGATAGCGCGAAAATAACGGTAAACATACTGGTTGGAATGCCAATGGCTTTTAAAATAATGCCTGAGTAGAAATCGACGTTTGGATACAGTTTCTTCTCAATGAAGTAGGGATCAGACAACGCAATGCGTTCTAATTCCATGGCAACATCTAACAATGGGTCTTTAATGTTCAGTTCTTTTAACACTTCATGACAAGTTTCACGCATTACTTTGGCGCGCGGGTCAAAGTTTTTGTAAACGCGATGACCAAAACCCATTAAGCGGAAAGTATCATTTTTGTCTTTAGCACGCGCAACAAACTCGGGAATGCGTTCTACAGAGCCGATTTGTTGTAACATTTTTAAACAGGCTTCATTCGCTCCACCGTGCGCAGGGCCCCATAATGATGCAATACCCGCTGCGATACAGGCGTAAGGGTTAGCACCAGAAGAACCTGCTAGACGTACCGTTGACGTAGACGCGTTTTGTTCATGATCGGCGTGCAACATAAAGATCCGATCCATCGCTTTGGCCAGCACTGGGCTCACCTGATAATCTTCAGCCGGGACAGAAAACATCATATGTAAAAAGTTTTCTGAATAGCTTAATTCGTTGCGCGGATAGACAAAAGGTTGCCCAACTGTGTACTTATACGCCATAGCCGCAATCGTTGGCAGCTTGGCAATTAAGCGATGCGCACTGCGCGTACGTTGCTGAGGATCGTTAATATCTAAGTCGGAATGGTAGAATGAAGACATCGCGCCCACGACGCCACACAGCATAGCCATGGGATGCGCATCAACGCGGAAACCTTGAAAAAATGCCGCTATTTTTTCATGCACCATGGTATGGCGCGTAATGGTTTTAACAAAATCATTGTACTGTGCTTTAGTGGGTAACTCACCTTCCAAAAGCAAGTAACAAGTCTCTAAATAGTTAGATTTTTCAGCAAGTTGCTCAATTGGATAGCCACGATGCAGCAGTACACCATTATCACCATCGATATAGGTGATTTTAGATTCGCAGGAGCCCGTTGACATAAAACCTGGGTCGAAGGTGAAGTAGCCCTGTTGACCGAGAGTACGAACATCGATTACGTCAGTGCCTGCCGAGCCTGAATAGATGGGTAGCTCAAATGTCTTACCATCAATCTGCACGACGGCCTTTTTATCTGCCATTGGATTTCTCCTATTGTTGTAGTATCGGATATGGGGTTTGGGCTATTCTACTCGCAAACCACACCTGAAAGTCAATTCTAAAGACTAATGGATTAATAAGTATTCGACTCTAGTCGTATTGCTGTCGGCAATAAATACTGTAAATTTCCATCAGCGGAATTTTCCGTTTAAAACCAAACAAAAATTGTAATAGCGTTTCATGAAATATATACTATTGGCGGCGTAAAAACAGTTCACCAAACAGCAGCTTTTTTGCTGAACCAGCTTTAGTAGAAAAGAGTATATATCGAAGCTATCTTAATGCGCAGTGTGGTAGCAATAAAGTTCCAAGCAAAATAGTGTTTATTTTGTCTGGTACATTTGCGAACACTCAGCCAAAAAATAGCCAGAAGATATCTGCTTCGTGTTGTGGCTGTTTTTCCAGCTACAATAATGACAACTACGCTCTACACGGGCATCGATAGGCAAGACACTGTGAAAAAGCAAAGACCAATAAATCTAGATTTAACGACAATCTCTCTACCTGCGGCTGGCAAAGCCTCTATCCTGCACCGGGTTACGGGTGTAGCAATGTTTTTCGCTCTCCTGTTTGTGATCTGGGCATGGGCGACGTCATTGCAAAGTGCAGAAGGTTTTGACTACGTGAAGTCCTTGCTAAATTCGCATTTAGCCAAATTTATCGCTTGGGGCACTATCACGGTACTTATTTACCACCTGATTGGCGGTGTTCGTCATCTAATTATGGATATGGGGCATTGGGAAGAGCTTGGCTCGGGTAACCTTAGCGCCAAAATCACAATTGGATTGTGGATTGTATTAGCCGTTTTAGCAGGAGTCTGGGTATGGTTTTAAATCAGGCAAGCCTGAAACGCGATGGCGTTCAGGATTATGTTTCGCTGCGTGCAACCGCTATTGTGTTAGCACTTTACAGTTTATTTATTTTAGGTTTCTTTCTTTTTACCCCAGAAATCACCTTTGAAGTATGGCAAGGGTTATTTGCCAATATTTTCATGAAGGTGTTTACCCTCTTAGCGTTGATCTCCATTGCCATCCACACGCGTATTGGTTTGTGGCAGGTGCTAACTGACTACGTTAAGAACGCAACATTGCGTGGCGTTTTACAGTTTGTGCTGTACGTGATTGCCTTCAGTTATGTGGCAGTGGGTTTATTTGTGTTGTGGGGTGCTTAAGTGAATATTCCAGTAAGAGAATTTGACGCCATTGTAATTGGTGCCGGTGGTGCAGGTATGCGTGCTGCGTTGCAGATCACGCAATCAGGTTTAACGTGTGCGTTATTATCAAAAGTATTTCCAACGCGCTCACATACGGTATCCGCACAAGGTGGTATTACTGTTGCACTAGGCAACAGCCATCCAGATAACTGGGAATGGCACATGTTCGACACTGTTAAGGGCTCTGATTATATCGGTGACCAAGACGCTATCGAATACATGTGTAAAACAGGTCCTGAAGCGATTACCGAGTTAGAAAATATGGGCTTGCCGTTTTCACGTTTTGAAAATGGTCGGGTTTATCAGCGTCCTTTCGGTGGTCAGTCTAAGAATTTTGGCGGTGAGCAAGCCGCGCGTACAGCAGCTGCAGCAGATCGCACCGGTCACGCTTTATTACACCTTTTGTATCAGCAAAACGTTAAAAACCGCACACAGGTATTTTCTGAGTGGTATGCCTTAGATTTGGTTAAAAACCAAGATGGTGCGGTTGTAGGCTGTACAGCAATTGATATTGAAAGTGGTGAAATCGTTTATTTCAAATCTAAAGCCACTGTACTTGCCACGGGCGGTGCTGGGCGTATTTATGCCTCTACCACTAATGCGCATATCAACACGGGTGATGGTGTTGGTATGGCACTTCGTGCCGGTGTGCCATTACAAGATATGGAAATGTGGCAATTCCACCCAACGGGTATCGCAGGTGCGGGTTCGTTAGTTACTGAAGGTTGCCGTGGTGAAGGTGGTTACCTGTTGAATAAAGATGGTGAGCGTTTCATGGAACGTTATGCACCAAATGCCAAAGACTTAGCGGGTCGTGACGTGGTAGCACGTGCTATGATGACTGAAATCCGTGAAGGTCGTGGTTGTGACGGTCCGTGGGGTCCACACATTAAATTAAAATTAGATCATTTAGGTGCAGAAGTCCTTGAAAGCCGCTTACCAGGTGTCTGCGAACTATCAAAGACATTCGCGCACGTTGATCCTGTAAAAGAACCTATTCCGGTTATTCCTACCTGTCACTATATGATGGGGGGGATTCCAACCAACGTTCACGGTCAAGTGATTCATCCTAAAGCTGATGGGTCAGAATCGGTAGTAGCGGGTTTGTTTGCTTGTGGTGAGATTGCGTGTGTTTCGGTGCATGGTGCCAACCGTTTAGGCGGTAACTCGTTGTTAGACTTAGTGGTTTTTGGTCGCGCAACTGGTTTACATTTGGGCGAAGCCTTAGCCGCAACCAGTGAAGCACGTCCAGCATCACAATCTGATTTAGATGCAGCGTTAGCCCGCACATTACGTTGGGAAAATTCTAAAGCAGGCCAAGGTGAAGATCCGGTACAAATTAAGAAAGATCTGCAGCAGTGTATGCAGCTCAACTTCTCGGTATTCCGTGAAGGTGCAGCAATGGCAGAAGGCTTAGAACAGTTAAAAGAAATTCGTGAACGTATCAAGTACGCTCGTTTAGATGATAAGAGTTCAGACTTTAACACTATGCGAATTGAGTGTTTAGAACTGGATAACTTGATGGAAACCGCCTATTCAACAGCCGCCTCAGCGAATTTCCGCATGGAAAGCCGTGGTGCACATTCACGCTCAGACTTCCCTGATCGTGATGATGAAAATTGGTTATGTCATAGCGTCTATGCGCCAGAAGATGAATCGTTATTTAAGCGTAAAGTGAATATGGAACCAACTTTCCGTGACGCTTTCCCGCCTAAAGCGCGTACTTACTAAGAGGTCTTAGCGATGAAGAAAATAGTTGTCTCCGTCTATCGTTATAATCCAGATGTTGATCAAACGCCTCGGATGCAAGATTATACCTTAGATAATCCTGAAGGCCGTGACATGATGGTCTTAGACGTGCTGTTAAAGTTGAAAGAGCAAGATCCGACTTTATCTTTCCGCCGCAGTTGCCGGGAAGGGGTCTGTGGTTCAGATGGCTTTAATATCAATGGTAAAAACGGTTTAGGCTGTATTACGCCGTTGTCTGCAGCAGGTTTAAAAGGCGGTAAGCTCGTTATTCGTCCGTTACCTGGTTTGCCGGTAATTCGCGATCTGGTTATTGATATGAGCCAGTTCTATACCCAATATGAAAAAGTTAAGCCGTATTTAATCAATGATGATTTGCCACCGGCGGGTGAGCATTTGCAGTCTCCAGAAGACCGCGCTAAGCTTGACGGTTTGTATGAGTGTATTCTGTGTGCATGTTGTTCAACTTCTTGCCCATCATTCTGGTGGAATCCCGATAAGTTTATCGGGCCTGCGGGATTATTACATGCTTACCGTTTCTTGGCAGATAGCCGCGATACCGCGACTGAGCAGCGTTTAAATGATTTAGATGATGCCTTCAGTGTATTCCGTTGCCATGGCATCATGAATTGTGTGAATGTTTGTCCAAAAGGGTTAAACCCAACGAAAGCAATTGGTCAAATAAAATCAATGCTGTTAAACCGGGCGCTGTAATGCGCCCTTTTTTAGTATTTAATTGAAAACTGTCCATACCCTCGTGGTATGGCAGTTTTTTTGCTAATTTTTCCAGGTGCTCAAAAATAAGGGAAACTAAATGCACGAAGGTGTAATGAAGGCGTGGTTGGAGTCTTCACATCTTGGCGGTGGTAACATGGCCTATGTGGATGAACTCTATGAATCCTACTTAGCAGAGCCCACCAGTGTTGGTGACGAATGGCGTGAATTTTTTGCCAAGTTACCAAAGATCGATGGGGTCGAACTTGAAACGCGACACAGCGATGTGCGTCAGCAATTTTCTGAGCTGGCGCGAAATAAACATCGTGAAGTGGTAGTAGTAAATTCCGGTTCTGGTGCGGATAGCCGTCAGGTTAAAGTATTGCAATTGATTAACTCCTATCGTTTCCGTGGTCACCAGCACGCAAACCTTGATCCCTTGAATTTGTGGAAGCAACCACGCGTCAGAGATCTTGAGTTGTCATATCACGAACTGTCTGAAGCTGATTACGATACCGAGTTCAATGTTGGATCACTGGCTTGTGGTCAAGAGACCATGAAATTAGGTGAGTTGCATAAGGCCTTGGAACGCACTTACTGTGGTTCTATTGGTGCTGAGTATATGCACATTGTGTCTACGGATGAAAAACGTTGGATCCAACAGCGTTTAGAAAGCGTGCAATCGCAGCCACGCTATGATCAAGAGACAAAACTGCACATCCTGAAAGGCTTAGTTGCCGCAGACGGCCTGGAAAAATACCTCAGTTCAAAATTCCCTGGTGCTAAACGCTTTGGTCTTGAAGGCGGCGATGCCATGGTGCCTATGCTCAAAGCGATGATTCACCGCGCGGGTGAGCAAGGTGCGAAAGATTCTGTTATTGGTATGGCCCACCGTGGTCGCTTAAATACCCTAATCAACGTACTTGGTAAAAACCCATCAAAATTATTTGATGAGTTTGCTGGTAAGTACGAAGTCGTTGGTGCGGGTGATGTGAAATACCATATGGGTTTCTCGTCTGATTTTGAAACCAAAGGCGGTAATGTTCACTTAGCCTTAGCGTTTAACCCATCACACTTGGAAATTGTTAACCCTGTTGTACTAGGCTCTGTGCGCGCGCGTTTAGACCGTCGTGGTTGTACAGACGGTTCTTTGGCACTGCCTATTACTATTCATGGTGATTCGGCGTTTGCTGGTCAAGGTGTGGTAGCCGAAACGTTTAACATTTCGCAAACGCGTGCTTTTAAAGTTGGCGGTACGGTTCGAATTGTTATAAATAACCAAGTTGGTTTTACCACGTCTAACCCAGAAGATACTCGCTCTACGCCTTACTGTACTGATATTGCCAAGATGGTGCAGGCACCGATTTTCCATGTCAATGGTGATGATCCTGAAGCAGTCGTATTTGTGGCGCAATTGGCAGTTGATTATCGTAATACCTTTAAGCGTGATGTAGTTATCGATTTAGTTTGCTATCGTCGCAATGGTCACAACGAAGCGGATGAGCCAAACGCGACACAACCATTGATGTATCAAAAAATCAAAAAACATCCTACACCACGTGAGATCTATGCTGAAAAGTTGATTTTAGAAGGTGTGGTAACGGCGGATCATGTAAAAGCCTTAGTTGATGAGTATCGTGATGCGCTGGATAAAGGTGACTGTGTGGTTGACGAGTGGCGCCCTATGGCGCCAAGCTCAGTTGATTGGACACCGTTTATTGGTAAAGATTGGGATGCTGAATATGATGCCAGCCTGTCAGTAGAAAAACTGGTGGCGCTTGGCGATAAAGCGACTCAGATCCCAGCAACACATGTATTGCAACGCCAGGTTGGTAAAGTATATGAAGACCGCGCGTTAATGCTCAAAGGCGAGAAAAAAATTGATTGGGGTTTTGCTGAAATATTAGCTTATGCCTCTATTGCTGGCGAAGGTTCACGCATTCGTATCGTTGGTCAGGATTCTGGCCGCGGTACATTCTTCCATCGTCATGCCGTGCTGCATAACCAAACGGATGCCAGTACCTATATTCCACTTGAGCATATCAGTGAAGATCAGGGTGTGTTCCAAGTTTATGACTCAGCCTTATCTGAAGAAGCGGTATTAGCCTTTGAATACGGTTATGCCACTGCTGAACCACGTGCTATGGTCATTTGGGAAGGCCAGTTTGGTGACTTTGCCAACGGTGCCCAAGTGGTTATCGATCAATTCCTCAGTTCAGGTGAGCAAAAATGGGGCCGCTTATGTGGCTTGACCTTACTGTTACCGCATGGTTATGAAGGTCAGGGCCCGGAGCACTCGTCAGCACGTTTAGAGCGTTTCTTACAATTGTGTGCTGATCACAATATGCAAATTTGTGTACCTACGACACCTGCGCAGGTATTTAATATGCTGCGTCGGCAAATGGTGCGCCCAATGCGTCGGCCATTAATTGTCATGTCACCAAAATCATTATTACGTCACCCGTTAGCGACATCGACACTGGAAGAACTGGCATCAGGCGTTTATCATAACGTCATTGGTGAAATTGATGAACTGAATCCAGCCGACGTGAAACGTGTGGTGTTTTGTAGTGGTAAAGTGTATTACGAATTGCTAGAAGAGCGTCGTAAACGTGAACAAAAAGATGTTGCTATCGTACGAGTAGAGCAGTTGTATCCGTTCCCTCATGCTGAAATGGCTGCCGCTTTGGCAAACTATCAACATGTTACTGATTTTGTTTGGTGTCAGGAAGAGCCGCAAAATCAGGGTGCATGGTATTGTAGTCAGCATCATTTCTGGGCCGCGATTCCCAAAGGTGCCAAATTAACTTATGCCGGTCGTGACGCGTCTTCGTCACCTGCGGTAGGGTATTTATCTGTGCACAATAAACAGCAGCAAGCTTTAGTAAATGATGCATTAAGCATCAAATAACTCTTTGCCCGCCTGCTTATGCAGGCGGTGTTAACTGATATAGACCAACCGTTATAGGTGAAAAAGTGGAAATTAAAGTACCCGTACTTCCAGAATCTGTTGCAGATGCAACCATCGCCACCTGGCACGTTAAAACCGGCGAAGCAGTTAGCCGTGATCAGGTATTAGTAGATATTGAAACGGATAAAGTGGTGCTTGAAGTTGTAGCACAAGCTGACGGCGTTATGGGCGAAATTATCCATGACACTGGCGCAACAGTAACTGCTGAAGAAGTTATCGGTAAGATGGAAGCTGGTGGCGCGCCTGCTGCAAAAGCAGACGCACCAAAAGCGGAAGCTGCCCCCGCCGCCGCTGCAGCTGATGAAGGCGATGACGCGTTAAGCCCATCAGTTCGTCGTTTAATTGCAGAAAAAGGCCTAGATGCCAGCAAAATCAAAGGTAGCGGTAAAAACGGCCGTGTCACTAAAGAAGATGTTGAGAAATTCTTAGCCGGTGCGCCAGTGAAAGCTGCTGCCCCTGCGGCGGTTGCACCTGTTGTTGCCGTTGGCGATCGCAGCCAGAAACGCGTGCCCATGACGCGTTTGCGCAAAACGATTGCTAATCGTTTGTTAGAAGCAAAAAACTCTACGGCCATGTTAACCACGTTTAACGAAGTGAACATGAAGCCGATTATGGATCTGCGCAAGCAATATCAAGACGTTTTCGAAAAACGTCACGGTATTCGTTTAGGCTTTATGTCGTTCTATGTGAAAGCGGTTACCGAAGCGCTGAAACGCTTCCCAGAAGTGAATGCGGCTATCGACGGTGATGATATCGTTTATCACAACTATTTTGATGTCAGTATCGCTGTATCTACGCCACGTGGTTTGGTAACACCAGTGCTGCGTGATTGCGATAAGATGAATCTTGCTGAAATCGAAAAAGCCATCAAAGATCTAGCGGTAAAAGGCCGTGATGGTAAATTGTCAATGGACGATTTAACGGGCGGTAACTTCACGATCACTAATGGTGGCGTGTTCGGTTCACTGATGTCTACGCCAATTATCAATCCTCCACAATCAGCCATTTTGGGAATGCACAAAATCCAAGATCGCGTGATGGTCGTGGATGGCAAGATGGAAATTCTGCCGATGATGTACTTAGCACTGTCCTATGATCACCGTATCATTGATGGTAAAGAATCGGTTGGCTTCCTGGTAACGATTAAAGAGTTACTGGAAGATCCAACACGGATTCTGTTAGACATCTAAGCGTTTGCAAACTAGCGATGTGGTTAACGATATCCACGTCGCTTAATATCACTGGTTGATAATGTTATATCTAAACGAATTCGATGGTGGTTTGGCCGCCATATCAAATCGCCCGGGTATACCACTAGCAATCAAAACTGTGGCTGTACTTTGTACAGCCTTTAATTTCAAATGAACGGAAAATAGCCATGAATTTGCACGAGTATCAGGGTAAGCAACTGTTTGCCCAATATGGTTTGCCTGTATCTAAAGGCATCGCTGCAGCCACTGTGGAAGAAGCAGTTGAAGCAGCTGATAAGATCGGCGGCGACATGTTTGTTGTTAAGGCGCAGGTTCACGCTGGTGGCCGCGGTAAAGCGGGCGGTGTGAAGCTGGTTAAGAGCAAAGAAGACATTCGCGCTTTCGCAGAAAAATGGCTGGGTAAAAACCTGGTAACTTATCAAACAGACGAAAAAGGTCAGCCAGTAAGCCGCATTTTGGTTGAGCCTTGCACTGATATCGCTAAAGAGCTGTATTTAGGTGCCGTTGTAGACCGTTCTTCACGTCGTATCGTGTTTATGGCCTCTACTGAAGGTGGCGTGGAAATTGAAACTGTAGCCCACGAAACACCAGAGAAAATTTTAAAAGCCGCTATCGATCCATTGGTTGGCGCACAGCCATTCCAAGGCCGTGAATTAGCGTTCAAGCTGGGCTTAGAAGGCAAGCAAGTTAACCAATTCGTGAAAATCTTTATGGGCCTGGCAAAATTGTTCCAGGAAAAAGATTTAGCCTTATTGGAAGTTAACCCACTGGTTATCACGCCAGCTGGCGATCTGCACTGTTTAGATGCCAAGTTAGTGATCGATGGTAATGCCTTATACCGTCACCCAGATTTAAAAGCGATGCAAGATCCCTCACAAGAAGATCCACGTGAAGCGCATGCGGCTTCATGGGAACTGAACTATGTTGCTTTAGGTGGCGATATCGGTTGTATGGTTAACGGTGCGGGTTTAGCTATGGGTACTATGGACATCGTGAAATTACACGGTGGTCAACCTGCTAACTTCCTGGACGTTGGCGGCGGTGCAACCAAAGAACGCGTTGTTGAAGCATTCAAAATTATCCTGTCTGACACTGCGGTTAAAGCCGTATTCATCAATATCTTCGGTGGTATCGTACGTTGCGATATGATTGCGGAAGGCGTAATTGGTGCAGTGAAAGAAGTTGGCGTTAAAGTCCCTGTGGTTGTACGTTTACAAGGTAACAACGCAGAACTGGGCGCAAAAGTATTGCAAGAGAGCGGCCTGAACATTATTGCTGATACCGATCTGACTGGCGCAGCCCAGAAAGTGGTTGCAGCAGCGGCCAAGGCATAAGGGGTAAGCAATGAGCGTTTTAATTAACAAAGACACCAAAGTAATTTGTCAGGGTTTCACTGGTGCCCAGGGTACATTCCACTCTGAGCAAGCTATTGCTTACGGTACTAAGATGGTTGGCGGTGTAACGCCAGGTAAAGGCGGTCAAACGCATTTAGGTCTGCCAGTATTTAACACGGTAGCAGAAGCGGTTGCAGCGACCGGCGCGGAAGCATCAGTAATTTATGTACCTGCAGCTTTCTGTAAAGATTCTATCTTAGAAGCAGCTAACGGCGGTATTAAACTGATCGTTTGTATCACTGAAGGTATCCCAACCTTAGATATGTTAGATGCCAAAGTTAAATGTGATGAATTAGGCGTACGCTTAATTGGTCCTAACTGCCCAGGCGTGATCACGCCTGGTGAATGTAAAATTGGTATCATGCCAGGCCACATTCACAAGCCAGGTAAAGTGGGTATCGTATCACGTTCAGGCACCCTGACGTATGAAGCTGTGAAACAAACAACGGATTACGGTTTCGGTCAATCTACCTGTGTGGGTATCGGTGGTGATCCAATCCCTGGTTCTAACTTTATCGACATCCTGAAGTTATTCCAAGACGATCCACAAACCGAAGCCATCGTGATGATCGGTGAAATCGGTGGTTCTGCAGAAGAAGAAGCGGCTGCTTACATCAAGCAACACGTGACTAAGCCTGTTGTATCTTACATTGCTGGTGTTACTGCACCTGCCGGTAAGCGTATGGGTCACGCTGGCGCGATTATCTCTGGTGGTAAAGGTACTGCCGATGAGAAGTTTGCTGCATTAGAAGATGCTGGCGTTAAAACCGTGAAGAGCTTAGCCGATATCGGTAAAGCGCTGAAAGAAATTACCGGTTGGTAATTTTCTTTAAGACAAAAAACCCGCTTTATTAGCGGGTTTTTTTATGGTCATCATTAAACATGCTTCTAAACTTAGGATTGATTGCTACCAGCCCCTAGTCAGCGTAACTTCTGCTGTTATAATGCCGCATATTGCTCGTTTTTGATTTATAAAAAGGATACTTATTACTATGTCGGACGTTACGCCACGCCCAA
>Ga0209812_10001307_pt1 | contig 17754 bp, 16 predicted proteins | sample JI71714BDNA_FD_187502 | JGI IMG/M metagenome (GOLD analysis project Ga0209812, IMG submission 187502) | Wastewater effluent complex algal communities from Wisconsin, to seasonally profile nutrient transformation and Carbon sequestration -... | ecosystem: Engineered > WWTP > Effluent > Algae...
CGGCTTACCCCTGTCGGAAGTTCTGCGCGAGCAGCCAAAGTATTTTGACGAACTCTATTGCGACCTGGTGAAATCCGGTGAGCAATCCGGTGCTTTAGACCGTATTTTTGACCGGATCGCGATCTACAAAGAAAAAGCCGAAGCTCTGAAATCTAAAATCAAGAAAGCGATGTTTTATCCGGTCGCGGTCATTATTGTTGCACTCATTGTTACCTCTATCCTGCTGATTTTTGTCGTACCGCAATTTGCGGAGATTTTTGCTGGTTTTGGTGCTGAATTACCGGCCTTTACGTTGTTTGTTGTGAAGCTATCAGAACTGATGCAGGCTTATTGGTGGGTGGTATTGGGTATCATCGTGGTCGCATTTAAAGTCATTAGCAAAATGTACCGGACCAGTCTGCATTTCCGCACTGCCGCGGATGCGATGATCCTCAAAGCGCCGGTTATTGGCGACATCCTGAATAAAGCTGCTGTGGCGCGTTATGCCCGTACCTTGTCCACCACTTTTGCCGCCGGTGTGCCGTTGATTGAAGCTTTAGAATCCGCTGCTGGCGCTGCAGGTAACGAAATTTACCGTAACGCGATTATGGAGGTTCGGGCCGACGTCTCAGCCGGTGGTCAGATGTTCAGTTCGATGAAAACGACCAACCGTTTTCCGGAAATGGTTGTGCAGATGGTGTCGATCGGGGAAGAGTCAGGTTCGCTCGATGATATGCTGGCTCGGGTCGCCAATATCTATGAGCAGGAAGTTGATGATGCTGTTGACGGCCTGACGGCACTGCTGGAACCACTGATTATGGCGGTGTTAGGCGTGTTGATAGGCGGTCTGATCATTGCAATGTATTTACCAATTTTCCAAATGGGTGCGGTGATCAAATAATGCCATTTCTGGACCAATTCACTTTAATCGTCGATTTTCTCCAGCAAAATCCCGTCTGGTTCATCAGCAGCGTGATGCTATTGAGTCTTTGTGTCGGTAGCTTTCTGAACGTGGTGATCTATCGATTACCGATCATGATGGAAAAGAGCTGGCAGCAGGAATATCAGGAGTATTTTCATCCGGACGACACAGCCAAGCCTGCAGCAACCTTTAATCTGGCCACGCCCCGTTCTCGCTGTCCCAGCTGTAACACCCAACTGAGTGCGCTGGACAATATCCCCGTGCTGAGTTGGTTAAGCCTGGGCGGGAAATGCCGCTACTGCAAAGCACCGATCAGCGCCCGTTATCCGTCGGTGGAGTTGCTGACCGCAGTGCTCTCCGGTTTGGTTGTCTGGCAAACCGGCGCAACCGCCTACGGCGTTTTACTGTTGGTCTTGACCTGGTGCCTGGTCGCGCTGACTTTTATCGACATCGACAAGATGCTATTACCAGATCAAATTACGTTACCACTGCTCTGGTTGGTGTTAGCGGCTTCAGCTGCTGGAATTGGCATTGCTCCGCAACAAGCGATTATTGGCGCTGCCTGCGGCTACCTGTCGTTATGGTCAGTGTATTGGGGCTTTAAATTACTAACCGGCAAAGAAGGCATGGGCTACGGCGATTTTAAGCTGATGGCCATTTTCGGCGCTTTATTGGGTTGGCAGCTGCTTCCGCTGGTGATTCTGCTCTCTTCGGTGGTCGGCGCGGTTGTTGGCAGCGTGATGTTGGCTGTGCAGAAAAAAGAACAAAGCACGGCAATCCCGTTCGGTCCATATATCGCTGCAGCCGGTTGGATCGCCATGTTATGGGGTAGCCAAATCAGTGATGCCTATTTACGCAGCATTGGCCTGTAAATGTCAGCGTCAACTTCAGACCAACACTTTCGCGTCGGCCTAACCGGCGGCATCGGCAGCGGCAAGTCAACCGTTGCAGATGTGTTTGCTGCCTTAGGCATCACCGTCGTGGATGCGGATGTTGTCGCAAGACAAGTGGTCGCGCCCGGCACTGCTGCACTAACGCAAATCACTGATTTTTTTGGGCCTTCAGTCCTCAGCGGAATCGGCGAGCTCGACAGAACCAGACTGCGCGAAATCGTGTTTACCAATCCCGAAGCTAAAACCTGGTTGAATCAGCTGTTACACCCTCTGATCCGACAACACATGCTGCAGCAGCTGGAAACCGCGACATCGCCTTACAGCTTGCTGGTTGCTCCGCTATTGCTTGAAAACCGTTTAGACCAGGTTGTCGATAAGGTGCTGGTGGTTGATGTGACAGAGGAAACCCAGCTTCGGCGAACCATACAACGGGACAATAGTCCTGAGTCATTGGTTCAGTCGATTATTGCTGCGCAGTGCAGCAGAGCCGGCAGACTTGAACGGGCAGATTTTGTCATCAGTAATGAAGGGCCTGCGACCGTAATCGCGGATAAAGTCGCAGAGCTTCATCAGATCTTTCTGCGATTAGCCGAAGAAAAACTAGCCAAATCGCTAACTTAGGTTTATTTTAATCAAATTGTCTGCAATAAATGGAGTATGGCGCTTTTGACTGACAGCAGCATCGTCTACGAACATCCGCTGAACGAAAAAGTCCGTACTTATTTGCGCGTTGAATATCTATTCCAGCAAGTTCATCATCAGCTGGCACTGGCGAACGAATCACAGCAACTAGGCTTTTTTACCTCGTTATTTGCCCTCATCGAAGTGCTCGATCGCAACGATATTCGCCCTGATTTAATTAAAGATGTCGAGCGTTGTGAAGGGGCATTAGTCAATTGGTCCAGACACCCGCACATTTCTGATGATTTGCTCAGCACGATGCTGCAAAAATCGGTGCGTCTGCAAAGCGAACTGCTGCGCGGGGCGAAATTCGCCAATGTGCTCAAAGATGATAAGTTCTTAGGCCCACTGCGTCAGCGCTTTTTCATTCCAGGCGGCACTTGTTACTTCGACCTGCCTCAGTTGCAATACTGGTACACACTGGAACTTCAGGCGCGACAAAAACAGGCGCAGGACTGGATCGCGCAATTGTTGCTGGTAGAGCAAGCTATTAGTTTTGTCCTGACCTTCATCCGGGAGCGCGGGCAATTCCAGCCTGTTCATGCTGAAAATGGCTTTTTCCAAAGCAATACTGAACAGTTTGAGTTGCTACGACTGCGTTATCCCCTCAGCTATGGCTGCTACCCGACTATCAGTGGCAACAAGTATCGTTATGCGATTCGGTTCATGCAGTTGTGTGATACACAGGGCCGCGCCACCACTGATCAGCGTATCGGTTTTGAGCTGGCCTGTTGTTAAACTTACCGTATAATACCGCTCTGTTCGTTCAAGCTGAGTGATCCCGATGTCCCCGACTATCGTTCAATGCCCAACCTGCCAAGCTGATGTGGTTTGGCAAGCCGAATCCCGTTTCCGCCCTTTTTGTAGTGACCGCTGCCGATTAATTGATTTAGGTGAATGGGCAAGCGAGAGCCGGCGTATTGCCGAAAAGCGCCCAATCGAAGCAGGGATTGGCGATGCAGACCTGCTGGCACTGGAAGACGAGTGGATGCAGCAGGACAATCAGTTTTTTAAAGACTGAGCCTGCATCTCAGCGAAACAATGCCGCCACGGCCGTGAGGATTGGCGCATTGGCATCTGGAAACTGATAGTCCCCAAGCTCACTGTGATGCACCCAGGCAACTTGCTGGCCCTCTCGCCCCTGTCCCTCACCTTCCGGCCCTTCCACATGCCAGACATCCAGCAATACGCGTTTTTCCGGGTAATCATACTCAAGCTGCAGCAATGGCTCTGCCGCGGTGACCGTGAGACCGACCTCTTCCCACAGTTCCCGGTGAAGGGCCTGTAGCACGGTTTCGCCGCTTTCTACTTTACCGCCTGGAAATTCCCAACGACCGCCCTGATGCAGTTGTTCAGGTCTTTTACTGATAAAAACCTGCTCGCCTCTAGTGATCACACCAACTGCGACATGGATAGATTTCATAGTTTTCCTCTTTTCCCGCTAGCTCTGCCTGAAAACCCTGATTCACTGTACCGTCCATCCCAGGACATAAAAAAAGCAGAGCGAACTCTGCTTTTTTACCGGTGTGCTGCAGGCTGTTTAGTTCAGCTTGCCATGACATTGTTTGTATTTTTTGCCTGACCCACAAGGACATGGATCATTGCGGCCAATTTTCTCGGCGTCGCGGAACACAGGACCCGGTGGAGTGGCCGGAACTTCGCCACCAATATGTTCAGCCTCTGCGTGCTGATAGGCCATCTCGACCTGATCTGCTTTGCGACGTTGTTCTTCAACGGCCTCAACATCTTCTGGTGCGCGGATCTGAACACGGCTTAACACACCAATCACATCAAGCTTCAACTGATCCAGCATTCTGGAGAATAACTCAAAAGCTTCCCGTTTATATTCCTGCTTCGGGTTCTTCTGGGCATAGCCACGAAGGTTAATGCCCTGACGCAGATGGTCCATTGCCGCCAGATGTTCTTTCCAATGCGTGTCGAGACTTTGCAGCATCACAGCTTTTTCAAACTGGCGCAGAACTGATTGGCCGACCATCTCTTCTTTCAGCTGGTAGCTCTTCTCAACCACATCCTGAATACGTTCACGCAGCTTTTCTTCAAACAATTTGTTATCGTCGGCCAGCCATTTGCCAATCGGCATATCGATGGCAAAATCGGCACGGAACCGCGCCTCTAGCCCCGGAATATCCCACATCTCGTCTAAAGATTGTGGCGGAATATACTGACTGATGACGGTTTCAACCACGTCCTGACGGACCGCAGCAATAGTTTCAGTTATGTCATCCGTCTCCAGCAATTCGTTGCGCTGTTCATAAACGACTTTTCGCTGATCATTGGCGACGTCATCGAATTCTAATAACTGTTTACGGATATCGAAATTACGCGCTTCGACCTTACGCTGAGCATTTTCTATCGCACGGCTGACCAACGGATGTTCAATGGCTTCGCCTGATTCCATGCCAAGTTTACGCATCATGCCGGCCATCCGGTCTGAGGCGAAAATACGCATTAATGCATCATCCAGCGCCAGATAGAAACGGCTGGAACCGGCATCACCCTGCCGACCAGAGCGGCCACGCAGCTGGTTATCAATACGACGTGATTCGTGACGCTCAGTCCCGATAATATGCAAGCCACCGGACGCGATAACAGCATCATGTCGTTGTTGCCATTCAGCTTTTAACGCAGCGATTTGCTCTTCAGACGGATTTTCTAACTTGGCGACTTCTGATTGCCAATTACCACCCAACACAATGTCAGTACCCCGACCAGCCATGTTGGTCGCAATAGTCACAGTCCCGGGACGACCGGCTTCAGCGATAATTTGCGCTTCATTGGCGTGGAACTTAGCGTTCAATACCTGATGCGGGATCTTGGCTTTATGCAACAGCGATGACAAATACTCAGAGCTCTCGATCGAAGCAGTACCCACCAAAATTGGCCGGCCAGCAGCACGGGTTTCTTCGATATCTTTGATGATCGCCTGATACTTTTCTTCGGCAGTCAGATAAACCAAATCTGGCATATCTTTGCGGATCATTGGTCTGTTGGTTGGAACAACAATAGTTTCCAGACCATAAATTTGTTGAAATTCAAAAGCTTCAGTATCAGCAGTACCAGTCATGCCGGCCAGCTTGTCGTAGAGGCGGAAGTAGTTCTGGAAGGTGATAGAAGCGAGCGTCTGGTTTTCGTTCTGGATCCGGACGCCCTCTTTGGCTTCAATCGCCTGGTGCAGACCTTCTGACCAGCGACGACCTTCCATGGTGCGACCGGTATGCTCATCAACGATGACGATTTGCCCGTCTTTAATCACGTAATCAACATCTTTCTTAAACAGATTGTGGCCGCGTAACCCTGCGTACACGTGATGTAACAAGGTGATATTGCTGGCAGAAAATAAAGAATCACCCGGCTGCATCAGGCCGCGCTCGATCAGGATCTCTTCCACACGGATCTGGCCGCGCTCTGTCAGATAAATCTGTTTGGCTTTTTCGTCAATGGTGTAATGCCCATCACCCATTTCGCCTTCTTCGTCTTCCTTCTCCTGACGTGTCAGCATCGGCACGACTTGATCAATCTGCCGATACAGCTCAGAGCTATCTTCTGCCTGGCCGGAAATAATCAACGGGGTGCGTGCTTCATCAATTAAAATCGAATCGACTTCATCGATAACAGCATAAGCCAAGTCACGCTGTACGCGGTCTGGCATGCTAAATGCCATATTGTCGCGCAAGTAATCAAAACCGAATTCGTTATTGGTGCCGTAGGTGATATCAGCGTTATAGGCTTGCTGCTTTTCCATATGCTGCATGCCAGGGACATTGACACCGACTGTCAGTCCGAGGAAGTTAAACAGCGGCGCGTTAGTCGCAGCATCGCGTTTCGCCAGGTAGTCATTGACTGTGATGACATGCACAGAACGGCCACTCAATGCGTTGAGATATGCAGGCAACGTTGCAGTGAGGGTTTTACCTTCCCCGGTGCGCATTTCAGAAATCTTGCCCTGGTGCAGTACGATGCCGCCAATCAGCTGAACGTCAAAATGCCGCATGCCAAAGGTCCGTTTACTGGCTTCACGCACAGTGGCAAAAGCTTCTGGCAGCAGGTCGTCGAGCGTAGCGCCGTCGGCGAAGCGTTGCTTAAACTCCACCGTTTTTTGCTGTAATTCAGTATCTGACAGCGCCGCATACTGGCTTTCCATTGCGTTGATCTGATCGACCGTTTTGCGCAGTTTTTTCAGATAACGATCGTTCCGGCTACCAATTAATTTGGTAAAAAGCTTTCCTAACATTGTCCTGGTACCACTACTTTAATGTTGAGACCGCATCGCGGTCCTGGCAGAGCCATAAAATCTGTTGTTAAGCGGGCCAATGAAAGCCTGCGGATTTACTTGTTTACCATTTTTAAGTACTTCGTAATGCACATGCGGCCCGGTGGAACGACCTGTATTCCCAATAGTGGCAACCTGTTGGCCTTTATCGACTAACTGTCCAATTTGCACACTCACCGACTTTGCATGCGCGTAACGGGTGCGATAACCACCGGCATGCTCAATTTCAACCATCCGGCCATAACCAAAGCGTTCACCCGCCCAGGTCACGATGCCGCCAGCCGTGGCAACCACTGCGCTGCCTTCTTCACCTGCGAAATCGACGCCCTGATGAATGGCGGGCTCGCCGGTGAAAGGATCTGTTCGAACGCCAAAAGGCGAAGACATATATCCTGCCAGTACCGGACGGCCTGACAACTGACTGTTAGAACCAATATGGTGATTCAAATCGAGAGATTCAAGCAGACTGAAGCGGGATTGTTCATGTTGCAGGTCTTGTTCGAGGGCTGACATGCGTTCGAGCACTTCAGAAACTGCAAACAAACTCTGTTCAGCAGTCGTTTGCGCCGGCCCCCCCATCGGAGGCGCCTCTCTTAAGTTGAACTGTTCTGCCGGCAGATCTGCCGCATCAATCAATCGCTCTCCCACCATGTTCAGGCGGTTCACTTGCGCCTGTAATGACGCGACTTTAGCGGTCAGGGCCGCAATTTGATGCTCTGCCTGTAAACGAATGGCTTCGAGCTCGGCATTTTCCGCGCTCTGCACTGGCAATGGAGTCAAAGGATAGGTCACCGGATCTGACCAAATTCGGCCTAAAGCGACACCCGCACCGACAGCGATACAGAACAGCAAAGCCGCACTGACTAACCGCTGGTTCGCTGTGGTTCCAAAACGACCGCTAGGATGTCGATCATCCGGAAAAACTGTTAGACTCATGGGACCTCAGTTTCTGTGTTTTTGTTATGGCCCGCTACTCGCGCAAACCGGTCGACCTGATGACGCTGTTACAACAAAACCCTGTGTATCAGGGGCAACAGCAAGCAGACATAGTGCGACACCTTAATACCGAATTAATGCAGATTCTGCAACTGGAAAAGCTGACTTTATGTAAGGTAAACCGGGTTCAGGCCGGTCGGGTACAAATAATGTGCAGCTCTGCAAGCTGGGCGACGCGGCTAAAAATGCAAAACGCCGACATTCTAACGAAATTCCGCCAAAATGTCCTGCCTGAATGCATGGGTATAGATATTGAAGTCAATCCGAATCTGGATCTGCGTTATCAAACAAAGGAACCGATGGCCGCTGAACAGCCTGTCCAGCGGCACATCAGTGAACAGGCCGCCCACTACCTGCTGAACAGTGCAGAAAACAGTGACCCGCTGCTCGCTGCAAAGCTGCGCAAACTGGCGGCATTAGCGCAGCAACGCAAAAAAACAGACTAAAGCAGTGTTGGACGCAAGCGCTGAAAGGCTCTGGTCACCGCGTCGCTTCATTTTCGCTGTAGTAGCCTTTTCAGCATAAAAAAAGGTGGCATCAGCCACCTTTCTCTGTGTTCTGTCTGGCGATTTAAGCCAGCTGCGGTGCCAAATAAGAAATTGGCAGCTGCGCAGGTTTGTCAAACGTAACAAACTCCCAGTTTTCTTGATTGGCTAAAACCGCGCACAACAGCTGATTGTTCAGCGCATGGCCGGTTTTATAGGCTTTAAATTCACCAAGAATACTGTAACCGGCCATATATAAATCGCCGATCGCATCAAGAATTTTGTGTTTGATAAATTCGTCGTCGTAACGCAGGCCATCCTGGTTCAGCACGCGGAATTCATCAAGCACCACAGCATTATCAAAACTGCCGCCTAACGCCAGATTGTTCGCGCGCAGGTACTCGATATCCTGCAGGAAACCGAAAGTGCGGGCGCGACTGATGTCTTTGATAAAACCAGCAGCGGAAAAGTCGACTTTCATATGCTGACGGGTTTCGGCGATCACCGGATGGTCAAAGTCGATGGCAAAGTCGATACGGAAACCATGGTGTGGTTTGAACTCTGCCCATTTGTCACCGTCTTCAACCCGCACTGTTTTCTTAATGCGGATGAATTTTTTCGCCAGTTTCTGTTCAGAGACACCAGCTTCCAGCAGCAGGTAAACAAACGGATTGGCGCTGCCATCCATGATCGGGATCTCGGCGGAATCAACCTCTACGACCAGGTTATCAATACCAAGGCCGGCGACAGCCGCCATCAGGTGCTCAGTGGTTGATAACCGGATCCCCTGAGGATTAATCAGACAGGTACACATCACTGTGTCACCCACCAGTTCAGGTGCGACTTTAAAGTCGACCACCGGATTCAGATCGACACGACGGAACACAATTCCTGTGTTGTCAGGCGCAGGCCGGAGAGTAAGCGTAACCTTTTCGCCTTTGTGTAAACCCACTCCGATGGAGCTGATGGTCTTCGTGATAGTACGTTGTTTAATCATCATTTTTTCCTGTTCAAAAACTGAACAATCCCAAACGGCGGCGCAGCATAGCATATGTTAACAACAATGCCAATGCTACAGGTCCGACTTCTGACTGGCTTTATGGCTGAAAGTTTCAGCTTAAATCCAGCGATTTTTTCGATTAATCGGCTTGCTTACGCAAGAAAGCCGGAATGTCGAAAATATCAATATTGGCTTTATTATCGGCCTGTGGTTTGCTCTGTGGTGCTTCTACAGCAGCCATCGCTGGCTGAGCATCACGCATTTCACGGGCGGTGTTACCGGCATGACCATACACACTGCTGCCATGGCCAAACGCAGACGCCGGTGCACTATGGTAACCACCACGCACAGGCTCAGCACGGTGATGACCATGCACCAGACTGATATCTGGACGACGCTCTGCTCCAATACCAGTTGCCACCACAGTCACCCGCAGTTCATCTGACATTTCAGGATCAATGACCGCACCCACGACCACAGTTGCGTTTTCCGAAGCAAAGGCTTTGACCGCGTTACCGACAATCTCAAACTCTTCGATGGTCAGGTCTAAACCAGCGGTGATATTGACCAGAATACCTTTAGCGCCAGACAGGTCGATATCTTCCAGCAGCGGGCTGGAAATCGCTTGTTCCGCCGCTTCTTCAGCACGGTCAGGGCCAGTAGCACGGCCGGTTCCCATCATGGCAGTACCCATTTCTGACATCACTGTGCGCACGTCGGCGAAGTCGACGTTAATCAGACCCGGGCGGGTGATCAGTTCAGCAATACCCTGAACAGCACCCAACAGCACGTTGTTCGCGGCTTTAAATGCATCCAGCAGGCTGGTGCCTTTGCCGAGGACTTTTAATAATTTGTCGTTTGGGATGGTGATCAGTGAGTCGACGTGTTTCGCCAGTTCATTGATCCCTTCGTCTGCGTAATTGGAGCGCTTTTTACCTTCAAACGGGAATGGCTTGGTCACGACAGCAACAGTCAGAATACCCAGCTCTTTGGCTACTTGGGCCACGATTGGCGCAGCACCAGTACCTGTACCACCGCCCATACCGGCAGCGATGAAAACCATGTCCGCACCCATGATAGTCTTTTTGATGGTGTCACGGTCTTCTTCGGCAGAGCGACGGCCGACATCCGGGTTAGCGCCTGCGCCTAAGCCCTTCGTCACATTGGCACCCAGCTGCAGCGTCACGTTGGCTGACGAATTACGCAAAGCCTGCGCGTCCGTATTGGCGGCAATAAATTCCACCCCTTCAATGTTGCTGGCGACCATGTATTCCACGGCGTTACCACCGCCGCCGCCGACGCCAACCACTTTGATGACAGCTTCTTCGCTGTGGTTTTCCATTAACTCAAACATGTTGCTCTCTCCGTTTTACGCTTACTCAAAACTCGCCTTTAAACCAGCTGGTCAGTTTTTTCACAAAACCACCCACTGACTCCCGTGCCGCCACCGCTTTTTTCTGCTGGGCACGCGCATCTTTGCCATACAATAACAGACCGACCACACTGGCATAAGCCGGATCGTTCACATATTCGGTTAAACCGGTAATATGACCCGGATAACCCAGCCTGACCGGCATTTGGAAGATATCTTCGGCAAACTCAACAGCACCTTCCATTTTGGCGGTACCACCGGTTAACACCACACCTGCGGCGATTTGCTCTTCCAAACCACTGGCACGGATTTCCTCCACCACCAGTTCAAATAATTCCTGATAACGCGGCTCAACGACTTCCGCCAGCGTATGTCTTGACATACTGCGGGCCGGACGGCCACCAACGCTCGGTACTTCAATGCTTTCTTCTTTTCCAACCATGCTGCGCAGCGCACAGGCATACTGAATTTTAATGTCTTCAGCATGGCCAATTGGCGTACGGAAAATCTTCGCGATGTCGCTGGTAACCTGATTGCCTGCCACCGGGATCACGGCAGTATGCCGCAAAGCACCGTTGGTATAAATCGAGATATCGATGGTGCCCCCGCCCATATCAACGACGCAGACACCCAGCTCTTTTTCGTCTTCAGTCAGAATGGCAAAGCTTGACGCCAGTGAACTGAAGATCAGCTGGTCGACTTGCAGGCTGCAACGCTCGACACATTTCTCGATATTCTTCGCCATGTCATTGGCACAGGTGATGATGTGCGCTTTGGCTTCCATCCGCACGCCAGACATACCGATCGGACTTTTAATGCCTTCCTGCATGTCGACTGAGAATTCCTGTGGCAACACGTGCAGCAAACGACGCTCTGCAGAAATAGGCACAGATTTCGCTGCATGGATCACATTAGCGACGTCGTCTGCGGTGACCTCGGTGTCATTAATCGGCACCATGCCACTTTCGTTTTGACAACGAATATGTTTGCCGGTGATCCCCAAATACACCGACGACACCCGGCAATCAGCCATTAATTCAGCTTCATCTATGGCTCGTTGTACGGACTGCACTACCAGATTGAGGTCGTTGACGCCGCCTTTATCCATGCCACGCGCAATGTGAGTCCCAACACCGACAATAGCCAACTGGTTATCAGCGGTGATTTCACCGACCACGGCTTTAATTTGAGAGGTGCCGATATCTAATCCGACGATCAGATCCCGATCCAACGACTTGGTCATGCTTTTCTCTTTTCCGTTATCACCGGAGGTGCATATTGCACCGCCAGTCCTGTGTCATACCGTAAATCGACTTGTACTATCGCTTCCGGTTTATGTTTTACGACCACCGGATACAGATCGATAAATCGCTGCACCCGTTTTAATGTATCTTCACGCCCCAGCTTCAGAGCGATGCCATTCGATAACTGCACGTCCCAGGCAAACCGCTCACTCACTGACAAGCCGGCCGCATCAAACTGATGCAAAGCGAGTAACGCCTGCACTTTGCCGTACATGCTCAGCGCGTCTTGCTCTGCGCCCTCAGGACCATATAGCCTTGGCAATGCGGCCTGCAACTGTTCCAGCGGCGCCCGGAATACTTCACCACGCTTATTCAGCAGATATTCTTTGTTCCAGATCGCCACCGGACTATGTTCTGTGACCACGACAACCAGAGTGCCCGGCCATTGTTTACGCACAGCGACCTGATGCACCCAAGGTTGCCGTTGCAAAAACGCCGCAACTTCGTCGACATTCAGCTTGAAGAAATTGCCGACCAAATGCTGCTGCAATTGATTGTGCAAGACTGCGGGCTGAATATGACCAAAATCGCCATACAATTTGACCTGTCTAATCGGTGCTGTCTGCTGATGCTGCATCCAGTGACTGACTTTCACACCAAACCAAATGACTAAAGCCACTGCGCAGAGAAAAAACACTACGCCACCGACAAAGGCCGGTGTGAATGGTGTTTTCTGGCTCTGACGCAATGCACTCATAGCGCTTGCTCTAAAATTTTCACCACAAGTTGCTCGAAGCTATAACCTGCAGCGCGCGCAGCCATGGGTACCAATGATTTTTCTGTCATCCCCGGAACCGTATTGACTTCAAGCAAACGGAACTGACCGTCGCTGTCGAGCATGGCATCAACGCGACCCCAACCTTTAGCTCCAACCGCTTTAAAAGCCGCAATAGCAGCTTGTTGCAAAATGGTGGTCTGTTCCGCGCTTATCGGTGCCGGACACAAATATTCAGTGCTGTTCGACTGATACTTCGCTTCGTAATCGTAAAAAGCACGTGGCGTGCGCATTTCAATCACCGGCAATGCCTGACCATCCAGCATCGACACAGTAAATTCGCGACCGTGAATCCACTGTTCGACTAACACCGCATCGTCATATTCAAAAGCCAGCGCCAGCGCTTGTTCCAGCTCTGCCGGCGTTGCGGCCGCGGACATGCCAATACTGGAACCTTCATTCGCAGGCTTGACCATCACCTTGCCATTCAGTTCCTGCAGCATGGCGGCATAATCAATCGCTTCGCCTTTCTGTGCGACCCGAAACGGTGCTGTCGGCAGACCGTGCGCACTGAACAGGAACTTACAGCGGATTTTGTCCATCGCAAGCGCAGAACCCAGCACGCCTGAACCGGTATAAGGCATGCCCAGCAACTGCAATGCACCTTGCATGGTACCGTCTTCTCCACCGCGGCCATGCAGGACGATAAAGACCCGATCAAAACCGGCGGCAGCTAACAGGCTTAATGGTTGTTCTTTCGGATCAAAGGCACGAGCATCAATACCCTGAGCCTGCAGCGCTTTGAGCACGGCACTGCCTGATTTCAGCGACACTTCGCGCTCGGCAGAAGTCCCGCCAAACATCACCGCCACTTTGCCAAACGAACCGCTCATGACTGGCTCCCTGTGGTTTGTTTCATGATTTCAATATTTAACTGCTGCGCAGCCAGTTGTTTCGCCAGCGAACCGATATTGCCGGCGCCTTGTGTCATCAGCACATCACCGTCCTGCAACACGTCTGCTAAGGCTGCAGACAAGTCTGCCGGTGTTGCGACATAAATCGGGTCCAGCTGACCACGGGCGCGGATACTGCGGCATAAACTGCGGCTGTCGGCACCGGCGATTGGAGCCTCACCGGCACTGTAGACTTCAAGCAACAACAGGCGGTCGACCGTTGACAGCACTTTGGCGAAATCTTCATATAAGTCACGGGTCCGGGTATAACGGTGCGGCTGATAGGCCATCACTAAGCGGCGGTTTGGCCAGGCATTGCGCGCCGCAGCAACAGTTGCTGCAACTTCACTTGGGTGATGACCGTAATCATCAACCAGCAGGACCTTACCACGCCCCGTGTCAAATTCACCGTATTGCTGAAAACGCCGGCCAATGCCTTCGAATTTGCTAAATGCAGCCAGGATCGCAGTCTCGGCAACGCCTTCATCCTGTGCCATGGCAAAAGCCGCTGTTGCATTTAAGGCGTTGTGACGGCCGGGCAAATTGAGTTCAATGGTCCGATGTTGCGATGACGGATCCGTCACAACAAATTGCGTTCTGGTCCCCATCTGACTGAAATCGCTGATGCGATAGTCTGCATCATCGCTAAAACCATAAGTGATGACAGTCCGGCCGATACGAGGCATCAGTTCCCGTAATACCGGGTCGTCGATACACAACACAACGGCGCCGTAAAATGGCAAGTTATGGCAAAACTCCAGATAAGTTGATTTCATTTTTTCGAAATCACCCTGGTAGGTTTCCATATGGTCTGGTTCGATATTGGTGATAATCGCAGCCATCGGCTGCAAATGCAGGAAAGAGGCATCGCTCTCATCCGCTTCAGCAATCAGGTAGCGACCCGAACCCAGCCGCGCATTAGTGCCGGCTGAATTCAGCAGTCCACCGATGACAAAAGTTGGATCTGCACCGGCTTCAGCAAAAATTGATGAAACGAGGCTGGTTGTCGTGGTTTTACCATGTGTGCCCGCGATGGCGATACCGTGCCGGAAGCGCATCAGCTCAGCGAGCATCTGGGCACGGCGGACGACTGGAATGCGTTGCTCCAGCGCAGCGTTTACTTCCGGGTTATCGGTTTTGATCGCGCTGGAGACGACGACCACACTGGCGCCTTTGATGTTCTCTGCCCTGTGGCCGAACTGAATATCTGCGCCTAAAGCAGTCAGACGTTCAACCACCGGATTTGGCCCTAAATCTGAGCCGGAAATTTTATAACCTTCGTTGAGCAGGACTTCGGCGATACCGCCCATACCCGCACCACCAATCCCGACAAAATGAATGCGTTCAACACGACGCATCGCAGTTTTTTCCGGGTGCATGGCTTTCATTCTCATATTAATTCACACCTGTTATACGTCGACAAACTACTGCCACCTGCTCGGCGGCATCGTCGATGGCACAAGATCGTGCCTGTTGTGCCATGCGTGCCAGCGGCGCCTTGTCGGCTAACCAGCTTTGCAACAGCGGCACTAAATGTTCCGGGTTTAACTCAGCCTGCGGCAATAATATTGCAGCCTGGCGGCTGACCAACACATTGGCATTTGCGGTCTGATGATCGTCAATCGCAGTCGGCAGCGGAACAAAAACTGCAGCGACCCCGACACAAGCGATTTCACTGACTGTTAATGCGCCGGCCCGGCAAATGACCACATCTGCCCAACGATAAGCTTCGGCCATATCATCAATAAAAGCAGTGACTTGCACATCCAGATTTGCTGGCGACCCAGCATAGGCTATTTCGGTCTGTGCCAGTTCTTTCTGCCCGGTTTGATGACGAACCCTGATCTGGCCGCAAGCCGCGGCCTGCTTCAGGATCGGCGGCAATGCCTGATTAAAAACCCTTGCGCCTAAACTACCACCGACGATCAAAATATTTAAGCTTTTCTGCAAATAATTCTGTGGATTTTGCCCAATCAGCGCACTGCGTACCGGATTTCCCAACACAAGGCGGTTTTTCTGCGCAGAAAAGGCTTGTGGAAAGGCGACTAACACCTGATCAGCGATGCGAGCCAGTAATTTATTCGTAGTTCCCGCCACCGCATTTTGCTCGTGGATCACTAAAGGCACGCCGTCAATCCATGCCGCCAACCCACCAGGACCGCTGGCGTAACCGCCAAAGCCTAAAACCAAGTCCGGCTTGAGTTGCTTCAGCAAGCGACGGGCTTGTGACAATGACCGCCACAGCATCAAAGGTGCCTGTAACAGCGAGCGCCAGCCTTTGCCGCGCAGCCCGGCAACACTGATGGTATGCAAAGGGTAACCAAATGCAGGGACTAAACTGGCTTCCATCCGATCGGCAGTCCCCAGCCAGTGTACCGACCAGCCTTCAGCCGCTAACACTTCGGCGACCGCTTTGGCCGGAAAAATGTGCCCCCCCGTCCCGCCTGCCATCATCAGCACTGTGGGACGTAAGTGAGTTGTCGGCGTAGAAGCTGGTTGCTCAGGCATGCACACCTCCGCTGATCGCATGCCGGCCTTTTAGGCGGACTTCAAAATCAACGCGCAAGACGATAGCTGCCGCAATCAGCATGATCACCAGACTACTACCACCAGAACTGACAAAGGGCAGCGTCAGGCCTTTCGTTGGCAAGGCTCCGGTGGCGACACCGATATTGACAAAGGTCTGACAGCCGATCCAAATCGCGATCGAATACGCCAGAAACCCATGAAAACTCAAGCCTTTTTGCACAGCTCTCTTGCCTATCCATAAGGCTCTGACCATCATCAGGAATAACAAGGTTGCCACAACTAAAACCCCCAGCAAGCCGGTTTCTTCGGCAATAATAGCGAGGATAAAGTCGGTGTGGGCTTCCGGCAGGTATTCGAGCTTTTGTACCGAATTCCCTAGACCTTGCCCGGACAGGCCACCGCGGCCGAACGCCATCAAAGATTGTGTGAGCTGATAACCGCTACCAAAAGGGTCGGCCCATGGGTCCAGGAAAGCCGTGACCCGGCGCCAGCGATATTCACTGTAGACAATGAGCACCGCCATAGATGCCAGTCCTGTCAGAATCAAACCAAAAAACTGCCATAACTTGGCGCCCGCCAGAAACAACAACACCACACTGGTGCCGAACATCACAATGACAGTACCGAGATCGGGTTGCATCAGCAAAAGCACAGCAAACACAAAAAGTACCAACAGCGGTTTTAAGAAGCCTTTAAAGTTTTCGATGACTTCTTCATGCCGTCGCACCAGATAGCTGGACAAATAGATAAAAAAGAATAACTTGGCGGGTTCAGCAACCTGGAGACCAATCGGGCCGATGTACAGCCAGCGAGTACTCCCGTTGACATTGCGGCCAAATACCAATACCGCAATCAAGCCCAAAATACCGAACACCAACAATATCATACTGCCCTGCAGCCAGCGCTCGATAGGCATATTCAGCGTCAGATACGCGATACCAAGACCAATCAGGATGTAGACCAAATGACGGATACTGTAATGCAGCGGCGAACCAAATAGCCGTTCAGCGACCGGGACTGAAGCACTGGTGACCATCACAAAGCCGATTGCGAGCAGCAAAATCATCAGGGTAAAGAAAAAACGGTCATAACTGACGCCATCTTCAGCACGCCACCAGTCTATCCAGCGTTCAGCAAACTGCTCAGCCTGCTGCTGCAGCCATTCTTTCATTTCAGCACCTGCAGCACAGCATCCGCAAACAAACGACCACGCTCTTCATAGTTTTTGAACATATCCAGACTGGCGCAAGCCGGCGACAACAACACCATATCACCAGACTTTGCGATGGCAGCAGCTTGCTTCACGGCAGCGTTCAGGTCTGCCACTTCAATAGCGCCGGGAACCAGAGCCGCGATGGCCGGACCATCACGTCCCAAAGTGATCACCTGATCAACGTGCTGTTTCAGCACAGTGGCCAGTTCATTGAAATCTGCACCTTTGCCGTCGCCACCTGCTATCAGGATCAGCTGACCAGGTACGTCCGCTCGCAAGCCGGCAATCGCCGCCAGCGTGGCGCCGACATTGGTCGCTTTCGAGTCGTTGACCCAACGCACGCCTTGATGCTCGGCAACCAAAGTACAGCGATGCGGTAATGGCTGATAAGTTTTCAACGCCTGCACCAAAGCAGCCCGGC
>Ga0209812_10001308_pt1 | contig 17753 bp, 16 predicted proteins | sample JI71714BDNA_FD_187502 | JGI IMG/M metagenome (GOLD analysis project Ga0209812, IMG submission 187502) | Wastewater effluent complex algal communities from Wisconsin, to seasonally profile nutrient transformation and Carbon sequestration -... | ecosystem: Engineered > WWTP > Effluent > Algae...
AGAAATTGTAATTGCAGTAAAAGCATCAGGACCTGATGTTGCTACGAATCCAGCATTAAGAAGGTGTTTCCAAAATGCCAAAAGTGTGGGTATGCCCAAGGACCGAGTTGAAGCTGCAATTAAGCGAGCAATGGGTAAAGACACTAGTAACTATGAAGAAATACTATACGAGGGATATGCCCCACATGGCGTTGCATTGTTGGTAGAAACAGCTACAGATAATCATGTTAGAACGGTTGCTAACGTTAAGAGCCATTTTAATAAAGGAAATGGTGCAATGGGTACCAACGGAAGCGTAAGTTTCCAGTTCAAGAAAATGGGAGTATTTAAACTAAAAGCAGAAGGCCAAGATTTAGAAGAGATGGAATTAGAATTGATAGATCACGGCTTAGATGAGTTAGGAGAAAGTGAAGACGACAATGGTAATCCAATTATTGTGTTGCGTTGTGCATTTACCGATTTTGGTAGGTTACAAAAAGAGCTGGAAGATAGAAATATCACCCCTATTAGTGCAGAATTGGAATGGATTCCTACTAATACGGTTCCTGTAACAGACGAGCAGGCCGAAGACGTTTCAAAATTAATTGAAAGACTAGAACAAGACGAAGACGTAAATAAAGTATTCCATAATATGGGATAATAAATTGAACTTTATTATATGGAAATTTCATCCGATACCAACCCCGTTATTCTATTTGACGGGGTTTGTAATTTATGTAATAGTACCGTATTATTTGTGATTAAACATGATCCCAAAAAGCAATTTCGTTTTGCTTCAATTCAGGGGGATTATGGCCAACAGGTATTGAAGCGTTTTCATTTACCTCCTGACTCACTTAATTCGTTTATTCTTTTAAGAGACAATCAAATTTATACGCATTCTACTGGCGCATTAAAAGTTGCAAGGCAATTATCAGGGGCATGGCCATTGCTATATATTTTTATCCTTATACCTCCCTTTATTCGCAATCGAGTATATCAATTCATTGCAAATAACCGATACAAATGGTTTGGTAAAAAAGAAAGCTGTGAGGTTCCAAGCCCTGCACTCAAAGCGTTATTTTATAACTAATCTCATTAGTTCGCTAAGTATTCAACCTTTAAAGTAATAGAAGCGGTTTTTTCTTTTGAAGTAGTATTAAAAGAACCTCCATAACTGTAATCTTCATTGTCATTTTTGCCGGTAATTTGGAAAACACCCATATTGGCTTTTTTAAGTGAGCCAAGATTTACTGCAGAACTTTTAGCAATGGTTTCTGCACGCAACTTAGCGTCTTCAGCAGCTTTAGCCAATAAGTCTATTTTCAACTCATTTAATCTACTATAATAATAGCTGGGCTTATTTGAATTAAACTCAATTCCTTTCTGCAAAAGCTCTGTTACTTCTCTAGAAATTTTTTCTACCAATTTAATTTCTCTAGAATCAACTTTAACTCCCCCCGTTAAAGTGTAGCCACTAAATACAGATTTAGATGTTCCGTTGGGACCATTTTCATAGTTAAAGTTTTTGACTACATCAACTGCTAAAAAAACCATACTAGAATCTGGAAGCCCTTTCTCTTTTAAATAAGCTTTAATGACTGCTTCATCAGACTTGATTTGTGTATAGGCTTCTTTTAAATCATATCCCGATCTACTGTATTGTCCTTTCCAAACAATTTGATCGCTGATAAAATCCTTCTCCGCTAGCCCTGTCACCACAATTGTTTCTGTACTAATAAATTTGTACTTGTAGGAATTACCTAAAATAAACGCACTAATTAAAATACTTAATGCAATAACAATTGTACTGACAGATGCTTTCATATTGGTTAATTGTTTATTCGTTCATCATATTGCGAACTACACTTATAACGTCTTCGGCATTGGGCTTACTAAAATAATCTCCATCACTACCATAACTAGGCCTATGCGCTTGAGCTGTAAGGGTTCGAGGTCTTACATCCAACCATTGAAAAGCATTCTGGCCTTCAATCACTTGGTTATACATATAAGCAGCCGCGCCTCCCGGTACGTCTTCATCTACAAATAAAATTCGATTGGTTTTCTTTAAGGAATCTAATATCATATGATTGATATCAAATGGCAATAAAGTTTGCACATCTATTACTTCACAACTAATTCCTTCTTGCGCCAAACGTTCTACTGCATCTTGAATAATTCTTAAAGTTGAACCATAAGATACAATGGTTACATCATCTCCTGCTGTAATCACTTCAGGAATACCTAATGGAACAGTATACTCGAGTAAGTTAGCGGGCATTTTTTCTTTTAATCTGTACCCATTTAGGCATTCAATTACCAAGGCAGGATCATTAGAAGATAACAAAGTGTTGTACATACCAACTGCTTGTACCATATTTCTTGGCACACAAACGTACATACCTCTCAATGAATTAATAATCATTCCCATGGGCGATCCGCTATGCCAAATTCCTTCTAATCTATGCCCTCTTGTTCGGATAATAACCGGACAACATTGTTGTCCCTTAGTTCTAAAATGAGTAGTAGCAACATCATCACTTAAAACTTGTAAACCATACAACAAGTAGTCTAAGTATTGAATTTCAGCAATAGGTCTTAATCCTCTCAAAGCCATACCCACAGCTTGTCCCATAATGGTAAGCTCACGGATTCCTGTATCAAAAATTCGATCTCGGCCATGCTTTTCTTGTAAACCTGCAAAGCCCTGATTCACATCTCCAATATAACCTACATCTTCACCAAAAGCATACACTTTATGGTTCTGTGTAAATAGAGCATCAAAATATTTATTCAACACTTCAAACCCGTTTACCAACGGTGCATCAAAAGAAATCAATGGTTTAATTTCTTGAATTTTTAAAGCACTTTTTGTGGTCTGATTGTATAAGTGAGAATTATACAATGCCTTATTTAAAGCAAGTAGTTCTTGATAAAACAATTGAACATCTTGAATTGATGGAGAATTGGGTGCAAGTTCAATTGCCAGCGATAAAGATCTTAAGATATCTCTACGCAAAGGCTCTTTGTTTTGTTGTAACTCATTAGCCATTTGCTGTAAACGATTGTATTTATCCATATCGCTTACAACCATTTCCCTCAGCAAAGTAGCTGTATTACCCGCTTGCTCTTTTATTGGGTTAATATATTTTTCCCAGGCCCGCAGTCTGCTCTCCCTAACATGATCTTTTGCAGCAGACTCTATATCGGCCAATTCTTCTTCTGAGCTCAGTTGATTATCAAGCATCCACTCTCTCATTTTTTTAATACAATCCCACTCTTTTTCCCAAGCCAACCGCTCCGGAGTTTTGTATCGCTCATGACTACCACTGGTAGAATGTCCTTGAGGTTGGGTTACTTCTTCCACATGAAATAGAACAGGAACATGGGTATCTCTTATTCTTTGAATACCCTCTTCAAAAGCCTGACAAAGCCCTGCATAATCCCATGCTTTTAATTTATAAATTCTAATTCCATTGGTATCTTCCATCTTCTCTAAGCCTTTTAACGCATCAGAGATAGACCCTTTGGTTGTTTGGAAATTCTTGGGAACTGAGATACCATACCCATCATCCCAAACAAAAACTGCCATTGGAACTTGTAATACCCCTGCTGCGTTCATGGTTTCCCAAAAATGCCCTTCGCTGGTACTAGCATCGCCAATGGTACAAAAACAAACTTCATTACCATTATGGCTTAAATGGTCTAACTCTCTTAAATGAACACTTTGCCTGAAACATTTAGAAGCAAAAGCCAAACCCAAAGCCCTAGGCATTTGAGAAGCAGTGGGGGCCATATCGGCTGAAACATTTTTCCGATTGGCAAGGTCTAGCCAATTGCCATTATCATCCACCAATTTAGTTGCAAAATGGGCGTTCATTTGTCTACCAGCACTGAATGGATCGTTCTTTATATCTGGGTCGGCATATAATTGTGCAAAATATTGCTCCACACTAGAAAGACCTGCAGCAAACATAAATGTTTGGTCTCTGTAGTAACCACTTCTAAAGTCTCCTGGCTGGAAAAACTTAGCCATTGCCAATTGGGCAATTTCTTTTCCATCCCCAAAAATGCCGAATTTGGCTTTTCCGGTAAGCACTTCTCTACGACCTAATAAACTTACTTCACGGCTGATTACAGCAGTTTTGTAGTCTTCTAGAATGGTGTTTCTAAAACCTTCAAAAGACAACATATCGTCTTTGTATTGTAATGAAGCTGTTGATTCCATAAAACAAAAATAACATTAGGAACGGAATAGACTAACAATAATTAGTTTAATTAGAAATTAACGGGTAAATAACTGTTAAGATAAACTTTAAGCAATCAATTTCAGTACTTTTACGGACTAAATTTATTTGAATGAAATTCTGGAGATTACTGATTGCATTTTTGGGTATTTCATTAAGTACAATGGCACAAGATAATACAGCCAAAGTATCTATAAAAAATGAAACCTATGATATGGGTAAAGTTACTTACGGAAAGCCAGTAGAATATTGGGTTGAAGTAACTAATACGAGTAAAGAAACCTTAAAATTAGAAGGAGTTAGAGCTGGATGTGGATGCACCACACCTGATTTCACCCCTAATCAAGAATTTAAACCAGGGGAAACAATCAAAATCAGAATAAATTTTAATAGTTCTGTTTTAGGAAAATTTACCCGATTCACAGACATCTTTATTTCAGGGGGGATTGTCAAACAAACTAGCTTTACCGGTGAGGGAGTCCAGTAAAGAATATTTCAAACAAAAGAAAACAAAACCATATGAAATCATTGTTTTTATCTGTCTTTTTATTAGCTGGAATCAGCGTTTTTGCTCAAAAAGATATAAAGTTTAATAAAACCATCCATCAGTTCGGCAAAATCAAGAAAGGAGTACCAGCAACTTTTGTTTTTACTTACACAAATGAGTCGGCAAAACCAGTTGTTATAGAATTTGCAAATGCAGAATGCGGTTGCACTAAACCCGTGTACAACCAAGCCCCAACAGTAAAGGGCAAAACAAGTACTATCAAAGTAACCTATAACGCAGAAGCTGTAGGTGTATTTAAAAAGCGGGTTGATGTAAAATTTGCCCACTCTAATCAACCTTATATTTTAACCATCGAAGGCGAAGTAGTAGAAACAAAAAAATAAGTTTTACTATTTAGTCATTTTTCAATTTTTTTTATGTTAAGCATTAGCAACAGAGGCATTGCCATGCCATCGTCTCCCATCAGAAAATTGGTTCCGTTTGCAGAAGCAGCCAAAAAAAGGGGGGTTAAAGTGTATCACTTAAATATTGGACAACCAGATATTGAAACCCCTAAAATGGTGTTAGATGCAGTCAGAAATAGCGATTTCAAAGTACTAGAGTATAGTCATAGTGCTGGAAACGAGAGTTATAGAAGAAAGTTAGTAGACTATTATGCATCTGTCGGAATTAATGTTAATTATCAACAAATCATTATTACTACGGGCGGAAGTGAAGCTATTCAGTTTGGATTTATGGCTTGTTTAGATGCAGGGGATGAAGTAATCATTCCAGAACCATTTTATGCAAATTACAATGGGTTTGCAGTTGCAGCCGGTGTAAAAGTAGTTCCAGTAACTTCTTCTATTACAAATGGTTTTGCCTTACCCCCAATTACAGATTTAGAAGCTAAAATCACTGCTAAAACCAAAGCAATTGTGATTTGCAACCCCAATAATCCAACTGGTTATTTGTATAGCAGAGCAGAAATGGAACAATTGAAAGAATTGATTTTAAAATACAATCTTTATCTGTTTTCTGATGAAGCCTATCGTGAATTTTGTTATGAGGGAGAACAAATAAGCGCAATGCACTTAACTGGGGTAGACGAGCATGTGATCATTATGGATACCATTAGCAAAAGGTACAGTGCTTGTGGAGGAAGAATCGGTGCTTTGGTTACCAAGAATCAACAAGTATTAGATGCGGTAATGAAATTTGCTCAGGCCCGATTAAGCCCCCCTAGTTTTGCCCAAATTGCAGGAGAAGCAGCAATTGATTTACCTGCAAATTATTTTGACACAACCAAGGCTGAATATAAAAAGCGAAGGGACTTGATTGTAAAGCGCCTAAATGAAATGGAAGGTGTTTTCTGCCCCAATCCAGGAGGAGCATTTTATGCTATGGCCGAATTGCCGATTGATGATGCAGATGTTTTTTGTCAATGGTTACTAGAACATTTTAGTCATGAAGGACAAACAGTGATGCTAGCCCCTGCAACTGGGTTTTATGGCACTCCAGGACTAGGTAAAAAAGAAGTCAGATTAGCTTATGTGTTAAATATCAATGACATAGATAAAGCTATGGACTGTTTAGCAGCTGCATTAATAGCATATCCAAGCAAAAAATAAAACATATATATTTTATTTTAATATTAATAAATTGTAAATTTTTTGTCATTTTTTAGACAATTAATTAAAAAATAAACATATTAGCATTTTTTTTTGTTTCGTAAATTAGAAGGAATACCTTATCTTAGCACCATCAAATTATTACAAAGAATCTCTATAATGGCAAGCAATCGAAAAAACCCTTCGTTTCTACGAGGGGTTTGTTTTTTGGGGTAACTTGAGCCCCGAATTAATATAACCCATGTTTATATCCTATTTCAATCGACTTATTTTAGTTATACTCATTAAATTAATTGTGCTTCTACCCATAGCAGCACAACAATACCATGCTATTCATGGATCTTCCTATGCTGGTGTTAGTAGTTCGTTTAATAATCCAGCATCAATAGGAAATAGCTTGCACCGCTGGGATATTCAGTTATTCTCAGGACAATCAGCCATCTATACGAACACCGTTTATGCACAAGCTTTAAAAAACGCAGCATTGGGTAGAAAAGGGACTTATTTAACCAATGGATTTCAAGCTAGAGAATTGAATATTAATTCAGACATGAGTATATTATCAGCCATGTATCGAATCAATAAAAAGCATGCTGTAGCCTTTGCTTTCAGGGGGAAAATGTACAATCATGTTTATGCCAATGAATTGAATCACCAAGACAGCATATCAAGTATTTATAGTTTCTTTAAATCTAATAGAACAACACCGTTCCTTGAATCGAAATCGGTTAATGCAGGTTGGGGTGAATTGAATTTGACTTATGCAGGAGCAATAGCTGAAACTAAAAATAGCCGTTTAACGGTAGGCGGAAGTCTTCAAATTTCTAAAAGTTTTTTTGGTGGATATGCTAGTCTGAGTAAACTAAGGTTTCGTGAGGATATTAATGGAAGAGACACCAATTATATTGCCTACAGTGGGCTGGCTGAATATGGTTACTCTTCTAATATTGATCAAATCCAAAATAATGGGGTAAGTTTATCTACTGTCAAAAGTTTTCTGAAACAAGCTAGAACAGCAGTAGGTTTGAGTGTAGGATTAGAATACTTACAATATGATGATGAAAATGATTTAGACAAAAGGAATGATGGCGGGCGTTTGTACAATTATAAAATTGGATTTAGTATAGTAGATATCGGCGCTCAAAAATTTAATAATAGCCCATATACCGGAAGATTTATAGGAAACAACAGATCAATATCACCAAGTATTATTGCAAGAGTATTTAGGGGCTTAGATAATGCGCAACAATTAAGAGATTCATTAACAGTGCTGTTTGATTCTACTCAAGTGCTTCCAGCGCAATTTAACATCGGGAATCCAACAAGGGCAATATTAAATTTTGACAAACAGATCAAACCGAATTTTTTTGTAAATACACAAATGGTAGTGCACTTGAGCAACACAAAAAATTCTGCAAACAAACAAACAAACGACTATAGCTTTATCACCATCACACCAAGATGGGAAAACTTAAATTGGGGTATTTACCTTCCAGTGCAGTACACTAGAGATGGCCAAGCATGGGTGGGCTTTGCAATAAAAGCAGGACCTTTTATTGGAGGTATTCATAGAATAGGAATAATAAAACAGGGCAGTTTATTAAACGGCGGAGGCTATATTCTATTGAACATACATCCTTTCAGAAAGAAGGAAATGAAAAGCAGAATAGATTGTTTTGAATAAACTATTCTGCGCTTTGAATATTGGCAGCTTGTTTACCCTTTTTTCCATCTGTAATTTCAAAACTAACCTTTTGGCCTTCTTTCAAAGACTTGAAGCCGCCCATATTAATGGCGGAAAAATGTGCAAATAAATCTTCACCACCATCATCAGGTTTGATAAAACCAAACCCTTTTGCATCATTGAACCATTTTACTGTACCGGTAGGCATATTGTTGTATTTAGATTTAAATATACTAAATATTATTTAAGCGTGAATAATACAATATAAACTACTAATAGTGTAATGATATAAAAAAGGATAAGCTTGTTCTTTGCGTAAATAACAATATGAAACAAATCCTATTTATTTTCCTACTATGCCTTGCTTGGCCTTCAGAGAATAATGCACAACTAAACGTAAACATAAGCAGTCAACCAGTTTGGGGACCAACTGGGTATGACTATGCTAGATATTATTACTTACCCGATTTAGATATGTATTACGATGTTAATCGTCGTGAATTTGTCTATAACGAAAATAACCAATGGCTATATATTAATCATTTACCCGACCGATATAGAAATTATGATTTATTCAAAGGATATAAAGTAGTGTTTAAAGAAGATAGACCTTTCGAAAATCATGCAATACACTTTGTTAAATACAAAAAGTTAAAAAACAATCACCAACAACTAGCAATCATATATAGTAAGGATAAAAAGTACCATCAAATAAAGGGCCATCCGAGCAACAAGGACAATAACGGTAACAAAAAAAATAAAAAGAATTAAAATAATGAAAACACACATGTTAAAATGCTTACCAATCATAGCTATGATACTCGGAAGCATGCAAACCACTCAAGCACAAGAAAACCAAGAAGCAATTAGCACAGAAGTAAACCCGCCATTATTTTCAGGGACTTCAGGTTTTAGAAAATGGTCATTTGGATTAAATGTAGGAGCATTAGCTCCATTTTCTGCACTAGGTGGCAAGAATGACTTCTCCAAGTGGATTCCTAAATTAGGTTACGGAGCATCAATTAAATACCAAGCATCACATGTTTTTGGTATACAATTAGATGGTGTAATGGGAGAATTGGCTGCGAATAATGACAAGTTGGTAAATGGCGCTGTACCAGTAAGTCCTTACCGTTCATTTGTAACTAAAATGAATTGGTCTGCTAGTTTAAGTGGGGTCATAACACTAGCCAATATCAATTGGTCTCAAATGCATACAACAATACAACCTTATTTAACTGCAGGTGCAGGGGGGGTGAGTTATACACCAAGAACAATTAATAGTGCTGGCATTTCAGAAGGCATGTTACCAAAGGCAACTGATATTTCATTTTTTGTGCCAGTAGGTTTGGGGGTTAAAATGAACCTATCTAAATCGGTGAACTTAGATTTGGGCTATACAATGGCTTATGTTGATAACGATAATATTGATGGATACTTTAAAGCATCCTTTATAGGAGATAAATATTCTTATGGTCATATAGGTTTAGAATTTGCGTTAGGCAAAAAATCAAAATCACAGATGGCAACTCATAATCCTCCAGCACAAATGTATCAGGAATTAAACGCTGCAGATGCAAATTTAAAAGCAGCTCTTGAAGCAAGAGAGGAAAGTATGAAAAAGAAAATGGCCGAAATGAAAGGAATGCATGAAGAAATGCTTAAGATGAAAATGGATTCGGACGGAGATGGAGTTTCAGATTACTTTGACAAATGTCCTGGAACGAGTAGCGCACTAAAAGTAGATGGTGCTGGTTGCCCACTTCCTGTGGTGGTACCAAATAAAGATACTGTTATCCGAATCACTAACAATTATGTAATAACCGAAGAAGATAGGCAGATAGTTAATGAAGCAATTAGAAACCTTGAATTTGAATTTGCCAAAGCTTCTATCAGAGACCGATCATTCCCTTACCTAAACAGGGTTGCAGAAATGTTGGTTCTAAAAGGATTTAGCTTAAAGCTAGGAGGCCATACAGATGCAATTGGTTCAAATGCTGCAAATATGATTTTATCAAAAAACAGAGCAGAATCAGTGAAGAACTATCTTGTTTCCAGAGGAGTAAACGTTGGAAAGATAGAAGCTGTTGGATACGGAGAATCACAACCAGTATCGAGCAATAAAACTGCAGCAGGCAGACAAAAAAACAGAAGAGTAGAATTCACTTTGTATTAATCAGGCTGTAATTAGAAGAGTGCATAATCAAAATCCCGGCTATCTTAATTGGTAGTCGGGATTCTTGTTATAAAAATTATTGCGGAAGCGTTATTTTGAATTGAGTGCCAGATCCTTTTTTTGACGTAATCGACAATGTTCCATTTAGTTCATCAATTAGCCTTTTTACTAACGAAAGACCAAATCCATAGCCCTTTTCACCCGTTGTGCCACTCGATGAAGCTTTAGTTCCATTTAAAATTTCATCTATTTCTTGGGGATCTAAGCCTACTCCATTATCAGCCACTATAATTTCTAAAGACTGAGTAGCACTGGCTGTTGTAAGAATATTAAAATCAACATTTATTTGGCCGTTTTCGGGCGTAAATTTAATTGCATTGGTAATTAAATTCCCTGTTATTTGAAGCAGTTTATTTTTATGTATTGGTTTTTGCTCTTGTCCTACTTTTAAATTAAAGACCAAACCGATATGCTTGTTAGCAGCTTGAGGAGTATAGAGTTTTTCTAATTTTTCCTTAAAACTAGTTAAGGTGAAATCGTTTGATTTAACAACTCCCCTAGCATGTTGATCTTCGGCGTTGAGTATTTCGGTAGCAAGGTCTAATAAAGAGTTACCTGCACGATGTATCAACTTCATAATCTCTAAAATATCATCAAGCTTCTGCCCTTCGCCATGCTCAGTAACCATTTGTGCTAAGCCAATAATACCAGATAGTGGACCACGAATATCATGGGCTACTTTTTTATTATTCTCATTAACTTGATTTACTTTAGATTTTAAATCTTGGATATACTTAATGGTGGTTAATCGGTTCACCACTTCTTTTGCAACAATTTTTAAAAGTTCAATTTTTTCAGGAGATAATTCTTTTACCGTAGTATCTAGAACGCAAAGCGCTCCTAAATTATACCCATCAACAGTTGCCAATGGGATACCAAAATAATATTCCAAATTGGGATTATCGACTACATAAAACTTGTCTTTAAATCGTTCATCGGCGGATAGGCTCTTCACTTCAAATTCGTCATTATTTAAAATGGTGTGTTGACAAACGGAATCTTCTCTTTTCATTTGTTCGATTGGTAAACCAAAATTTGCTACTGTCCATTGTGTGTAAGTATCAATAAGGTTTATAAGAGAAATTTTAGTGCCAGCAATTTTCGCCGCCAAGGTTACCAAATCGTTTAAAAAACCGGCGGTATCTGAATAGTCTATATCTAACTCAGTAAGAGCCCATACCCTTTCATCTTCATTTTTTGGAATTGGTGACTGCATTGTGATTATTTAATTGTTGCAAAAGTAAAGCATACAATTGACGAATTTGTAGTGATAGTTCTAAATTCCACTAATTTTTGACTTTATTTCAATAATGTGATGTACATCATATTTCAGCTCATTAGTAAGGTTTTCCTTTGCATTATGATTTTATCATAAGCATATGTTTAAAATAATCTCAGTTATTGCAATAGGTTTACTAGCACTCAAAGCCCCACATGTTTTTGGTCAAAAAACAGACAGTACGGATTCAGAAATGACAATATCTGCGCAGTACAGACCAAGATTTGAAATCAGAAATGGCAATTTCAGACCGCTTTTAAAGTCTGAAAAACCTGCCATTTTAATTACTGATCGTTTACGCTTCTCCTTTGAATATCAATATAAAAACATAGTAACCTTTAAAATTGTACCTCAAGCAGTTGGTCTTTGGGGACAAGCCAGTATGATTCAAGGAATAGAGAATGATGGCAATAAGCTTGCACTTTTTGAAGCATGGACAAAAATCAAAATTGCTAAAAAATGGGATTTACAAGTAGGAAGACAAGTGATTTCACTAGATGATGAACGAATATTTGGAGAACTAGATTGGGCTCAGGGAGGAAGATCACATGATGCAGCCTCCATTCATTTTCAAAACAAAGGTATAACGCTAAAAGGTTATTTAGGATACAATCAGAATTACAAGCAATTGTACCAAAATAATATCAACAATATTTCTGGTAATTTATATAGTACTAAAAATGCTTACCCATATAAATTAATGCAGACTATATGGGCAAATTTCAAACTAGGCCATTCCCAAAAACTTTCTGTTTTAGTTAATAATATTGGATATCAGAATGCCTTATCGAATAATATAGATACCGTTACCCATTATTTACATACAATGGGAATATATTATCAAAGCAATCATCCAAAATGGCTACTAAGTTTATCTGGATATTATCAAACTGGCCATAATAGTGGAGGATTAACTACCAATGCCATATTAGCTGCAATTTACTTACAACGCAATGTGAATAGTAAAGTACAAGTAGGTGTTGGCCTTGACTATCTAAGCGGAAACAACTATGGAACAGTTAGTAATAAGAATCGGGCTTTCAATCCATTATTTCATACAGGTCATAAATTTTATGGTTTAATGGATTATTATTTTGTGGCCGATGCTCATAGTAATGTTGGCCTTTTAGATTATTTTATTAAAGGGAACTATAAAATTTCAGCAAAAAATAATATTCAATTAGTTGTACATCAATTCCAAATTCCTTCAGCTATTATGGTACCTGGCCAATATTTCAATAGGAATCTTGGATTAGAAATAGATATCAGCTACAATCATACCATCAATAAGATAACGACGCTTCAAGGTGGATATTCATTATACAAAACGACACCAACATTACTATTACTAAAATCTGTAAACAATGCCCATAAAATTCAACAATGGTTTTGGCTCAGCATACAAATCAGTCCCAATCTCTTAAAATCTAAATTTAAATCTTAAAATTATACACATGAAAATTAGAAATCTAGTTCACTTATTTTCCATGATTGCGCTCACTGTCATCGTCAGTTGCAATACGAACCAAGTAAACACTTCTACAGAAAATGCTATTGATATTGTTGCAGAGGGCACGCCTGAAGTAGCAGAAATCACTGGAGCACCGAAAGTTCCTAAACCTATTGGCGACCGTGCTGCAAAAAAACTAATTGTTAATTTAGTGACAACCGAAATAGAAGGAATAATAGCAGATAGTATTCCTTATACCTTTTGGACTTTTAATAATACTGTTCCAGGAAGTTTTATAAGAGTTCGAATTGGCGATGAAATAACAGTAAACTTAAAAAACGATGCAAATAGTGTTTTACCGCATAACATTGATTTGCACGCAGTAACAGGACCAGGCGGTGGAGCTCCTGCAAGTTCTTCAGCACCTGGCAAGGAAACTTCGTTTACTTTCAAAGCCATTAATACAGGCTTATATGTTTACCATTGTGCAGCACCACCCGTACCAATGCATATTGGGAATGGCATGTACGGACTTATTCTAGTAGAACCTGCTGGTGGGTTACCTAAAGTTGATAAAGAATATTACATCATGCAAGGTGATTTTTATACAAAAGCGTCTAATATTAAAAAAGGTTTAATGGAATTTGACAACGACAAAGCGGTTGCAGAAAATCCAGATTATGTTTTATTTAATGGTAAAAAAGGTGCTTTATTAGGAGCAAATATGATTGAAGCAAAAGTAGGCGAGACTGTTCGTTTATTTATTGGCAATGGCGGACCAAACTTAACTTCATCATTTCACGTAATTGGTGAAATATTTGATAGGGTTTATCTTGAAGGCGGAACTACTATTTCACAAAATATACAAACAACCATGATACCTGCAGGTGGTGCGGTAATCGTAGAATTTAAATGTGAAGTACCGGGAGAATATGTATTGGTTGACCACTCCCTTTCCAGAGCATTTAACAAGGGAGCAATAGGAAAATTAAAAGTTACAGGTGAAGCCAATCCAAAAGTTTTTAATGCTAAAACAATGGCTAAAGAATAAATAAAGTGAAAAAAAAATTTGATATCGCGGATTGTTTTCTGCTATTTATATTGATCAGTGCTTGCACCCAAAATAAACAGCATGATCTTGATAGAGAGGAGCAAAAAATAATTACAGATACACTTGTTCCCATCACAGCAGTAGTTAAAATGGTTTATATTTCCGGAGGGGAGTATAAACCATTCTATGGACCTGACACCGTACTGGTAAAAGTTATTCCATTTGTAATTGATGAAAGAGCAGTAACCAATCAAGAATATTTAGCCTTTGTTACAAAAAATCCGCAGTGGAGAAAGTCGGCCATCAAGCCACTTTATTCAGATTCTAATTATTTAAAAGATTGGCCTACCGATTTGCAATTACCTAAAAACGCAAAACCGAATGCACCAGTATGCAATGTCTCATGGTTTGCAGCCAAAGCCTATGCTAAAACAGTTGGGAAAAGGCTCCCCACATTAGATGAATGGGAGTTTATTGCGATGGCAGATGAAATAACTGCTAACGCGCGAAATAAAAAGAATTATTCAGACGCTATCATCGATTTATACTTACAAAAGAATCGACAGTATAACGAAGTTAAATTAAGTAAACCCAATTATTGGGGCGTATATAATATGTTTGATTTAATTTGGGAATGGACAGATGATTTTAATTCTATTCTTTCTACTAACGATTCTAGAGCTGGCCAATATGATGACAAAGAATTATTTTGTGCTGGAAGTGCAACAAGCTCTACTGATATTTTGAACTATGCAGCATTCATGCGTTTTGCACTTAGAACCTCCATTAAGGCACATTACACCATCGGCAATTTAGGCTTTAGGTGTGCAAAAGATACCGCAATAAAATTAAATTAAAATGAAGTACATACTATCGAGTATACTTTTCCTATTCTTGTTGAATAGCTGCAAAGAAGTAAAAAAAGACAGATCAGCACTCCCACGAAATTCTATTTTCAATTTAAGTTCAGTTTGGACAAATCAAGATGGGAAAGATCTCCAATTAAAAGATCTACCAAATAAAACGTTGGTGGTTGTAATGATTTATACCACTTGCAAATCTGCTTGCCCTATTTTAGTCGGTAAAATGAAAGCAATTGAAGGAAAATTTACTCGAAAGATTAAAGAAGATATTGCATTAGTGCTCGTATCAATTGACCCTAAAACAGATACTCCTGAGAAATTAAAAGCCTTTGCAAAAAGCAATGGCATGGTTGGCGAGCAGTGGATTTTCCTTCGATCTACAGAAGAAGCTACACAAGAATTTGCCAACGTTTTAGCTATGAAGTATAAAAAAATATCCCCCATAGATTTTTCACATTCAAATATCATTAGTGTATTTAGCGCTGATGGAAAATTAATGAGTCAAGAAGAGGGTAATATTGATGTAAACAAAGTAGTTGAAAATGTAGAAAAAGTGACCAACCAATAAGTGCTAAGAACGCTTATGATAACTTAACACAGCCCAGGTATTGATGACAACTGCGTAGCCAACCATAGCAAGAATTTGAGGTAAAATATCTCTCAAACTACTCCCTTTTAATACCACCATGCGCATTACTTCAATGAAGTAAGATATTGGATTGAATTTCGTAAACCATTTAGCCCAATCTGGCATACTGTCAATACTGGTATAAAGCCCACCCATTAAAACGAAAATCATCAAGATGAAAAATGTCACTAGCATTGCTTGTTGTTGATTTTCCGAGTAAGAAGATATTAAAAGACCAATACCAAGAATGACTAATAAATAAATAGCTGCAAAAAAATACAATGTAAAATAAGCGCCTAATGGAATAATTCCGTACACCACCCAGGCAACAATAAAACCAACACTCATTACAATTAAACCAATTACCCAAAAAGGAATTAGTTTGCCAAGAATAAAATGAAATTTTTGAATGGGGGTTACATTAATTTGTTCTATGGTACCCATTTCTTTCTCCCGAACAATATTGATAGAAGAAAGATTCATTCCAACAATGGTAACCAATAAAACCAAAATACCAGGTACCATGAAAATGCGATAATTCATTTTAGGATTATACCAATTGCTTGAGCTAATTTGTATTTGCGGTATTTCACTAAAACGCCCAGGAACCAATTCTTTGTTTCTAAAGGATTGATTGAAGGTTTGAATAATATTATTTAGATAAGCGGCACCAAGGCTACCCTTAACACCATTAATCGCATTAACAGCCAGGAATAAGTTGGTTTCCTTTTCTTTAAACAACCTTTTTTCAAAATCTTTCGGTATTTCTAATATCAAGTCTGCTTTATCTGACTCAAGACTTTCCATTGCAGTATTGAATCCATTTGTATAACTAACTAACTTAAAATAATTGGAAGCGGTAATTTGTTGAACTAATTCAATGGACAAAGACCCATGATCATTATTTACTACGGCAATATTAATATTTTTTATCTCGTAATCAGCTGCCATAGGCAACATAATCAATTGAATTACGGGTAAAATAAAAATAGTTTTAAGGATAGCAGGATTTCTGAAAATCTGCTTGAATTCCTTCTCTAGAATGTATCTTAAAGGACTCATGCCAATCTAATTTTAAATTTTTTAATCGCTAATCCAAAAAACAAACTCATCATTACAATCAAAACCATGGTCTCTTTCCAAACCAGCAAAATACCGCCACCCTTAATCATGACCGACTTAACGATAATAAAAAACCATTTTGCCGGTATGATATTGGATACGATTTGCAAAGGCAAGGGCATATTTTCTATAGGAAAAATAAAACCACTAAACATTACGGTTGGAAGAAACATGACTATTAACGAAATAAACATGGCAGATTGCTGAGAGTCTGTCGCAGCTGAAATTAATAATCCAAGCCCCAATGAAACAAGAATAAACAAAATACTCTCTGCATATAATAGTAGTAAACTTCCGTTAATTGGCACTTCTAAAATATAGTAGCTTAACAATAATATGGTAGTGATATTAATGATAGAAAGTAATAAATAAGGAACTGCTTTAGCTAAAATAATTTTGATAGGATTAATGGGGGACACTAATAATATTTCCATATTACCCAATTCTTTTTCACGAACTACTGTTAGTGCCGTCATCATAGTACAAACCAATAATAATACCATTGCCATTACACCAGGCACGAAATTATAAGCACCTTTCAATTGCGGATTGTACATCATTCGTGTATCTACAAGAATGGAGTAAGGCATAGTCTGGTTAGGATATAGCTCTTCCTTAAAATCTTGAACGATTACGGATAAATAGTTGGTTAGTGTAGTTGCAACGTTCGGATCACTTGCGTCTGCAATAATTTGTAAGGACCCTTTATTTTGATTACTTAATGAAGTTTCAAAATCTGGAGGAATTACTAAAGCTATTTTTACACTCCCTTTTTTAAACAACCCCTCTATCGATTTAGGATCTTTTGTTTCAGCATATAGTTCAAAATAACTGCTTGCATCTATTTGTTGAATTAATTTCGTAGAAATTTTATCTGAAGACTGATTTACAATTGCAATACGCGCATTTTTGACTTCATTCGTAAGTGCAAAACCAAAAATAATGATTTGCACCATGGGCATACCCAAAAGGATAAACAAGGTTTTTCTATCTCGAAAAATATGATAGAACTCTTTTACAATGAATTGATAAAATTGTTTCATATTATTCGCTTCTTTTTGCTTTACGAGCCAATTGAATAAATACTTCATCC